>Ga0118677_10004249_pt2 | contig 24788 bp, 25 predicted proteins | sample AliMusrvi5mmetaG_FD_86154 | JGI IMG/M metagenome (GOLD analysis project Ga0118677, IMG submission 86154)
ACCGCCGCCAGGGCGTGGGCGCCGATGGGCTGCTTGCGGTGTGGCGCCGGCACGGCGGATTGCGCCTGCGCTACTTTAACGCGGACGGTTCCGAGACTTTTTGCGGCAACGGGAGCCGATGTGCAGTCTGGTGGGCCTTTCGACACCGTTGGGCCGGCCGCCGCATGCGCCTGTGGACCTGCGCGGGCGAGGCGCTGGCGCGCGTGGTCCGCCGGGAATGCGTGAGCTTGGAGATGCCCGAGCCGCGGCATTTGCGCCCGGGCCTGCGCATACGGGCCCGCGGCCGCACCTTCGTCGCCCACGCCCTGGACACCGGCGTGCCCCACGCGGTTGTGGCAGTCCGGGGCCTCGCGCGTTTTTCGGTGGCAGACTACGGGCGGGCCATCCGGCGGCACCCTGGCTTCGGCCCGGAAGGCGTCAATGTGGATTTCGTTGGGCGGGATGGCTCGGTCTTGCTCCTGCGCACTTATGAGCGCGGAGTGGAGGGCGAGACCTGGGCCTGCGGCACCGGCGCCGTGGCCGCGGCCGTGGTAGGATGGCGTCTCGGCTGGGCGCAGCCGCCCGTGTCGGTGCGGGTGCGCGGGGGCGAGATTCTGCGGGTCTCTTTTCTCGCCGCAGGCGGCAATGCGCGCGAGGTGTGGCTGGAAGGCCCGGCGCGGGAGATTTTTCAAGGGGAGGTCCTGGCATGAGATTCTCAGGTTCGTTCGTGGCGTTGGTAACGCCGTTCGACAAGAGCGGCGCCCTGGATGAGGAGGCGCTGCGGCGCTTGGTGCGCGGCCAACTGCGTGCCGGGACCGCCGGGCTGGTGCCTTGCGGCTCCACCGGGGAGGCGGCCACCTTGACCGCCGAGGAGTACCGCCGGGTCGTCACGATCACATTGGAGGAATCCCAAGGAGACCTTCCGGTCGTCGCGGGAGTAGGGAGCAACGCGACGGCCAAGGCCATCGAACTCGCGCATGAGGCGGAGCGGCTTGGCGCGGACGCGCTCTTGGTGCTGGCGCCTTACTATAACAAGCCCACCCAGGAAGGCCTTTACCTGCATTTCCACGCCGTGGCCGAAAGCACGCGCCTGCCCATCGTGGTCTACAACATCCCGGGCCGCACCGCAGTCAATATCATGCCCAAGACCTTGCTGCGCCTGGCGGCGGACTGCCCCAACGTGGCGGCGGTTAAAGAGGCATCGGGCAGTCTGGACCAGGTCAGCGAGATCGTCGCCGGCGCGCCGCGCGGCTTCGCGGTGCTCTCCGGAGATGACAGCCTCACCGTTCCCATGATGGCCGTGGGCGCGGCCGGGGTCATCTCGGTCGTGGCCAACGTTGCGCCGAGGCAGACCGCGGCCATGTGCGCGGCCATGGCGCAAGGCGACCTCAGGAAGGCCCGCGCCCTGCACGGCAGGCTCTTCCCGCTGATCAAGGCGCTTTTCATGGAGACCAATCCGATCCCCGTCAAGGCGGCTCTGGAGATGATGGGACTTTGCCGCGGGATCCCGCGCCTGCCCCTGACCCCTCTTATCTCCGTCAATCGGGCGTTGCTGAAATGGGAACTCAAGGCCTGCGGGCTCCTTTAGCTCCGCGCAGTCCAATCGTTTTCATGAGCGCGATTCTTCTTGTTCTCGCCGGAGCCTTGGCCCAGGCCGCCCCGACCTGGCGGGAAAACCATGAGCAGGCCTTCATCGAGGCCAAGGCCGCGCGCAAGCCTGTTCTCATCGAGTTCCAAGCGCCCTGGTGCTATTCCTGCTATTACATGGAGCACAACGTCCTGTCCGGGAGCGCCTTCGCGCGGGCCTCGGAAAGACTGGTCTTGCTCAAGGCCGATGTGGACCAGGAGCAAGGCCGCGTCCTGAAGGAGAAGTACGGCGTTGCCATGCTGCCTGGCTTCGTGGTCTTGGGCCCTGACGGCGCCGTGCTCGGCCGCATGGCGGGGGAGCAGGCGGAGGTGGATTTTCTATCACGCCTGCAGGCTTTCGTCCAGGGGGCCGATGGCGGCCCTGACGAGCAGGCGGTGCGGGCCTTGCAGCAAAGGCTTGCCGCCGGCGAAACCGACCGGGCGGCCCGCGAATTGGCGAAAATGCCGCCGGCGAGTCTGCAGCGCCTGCGGTTGCGCCGCGACTGGCGCATCCTGGAGGCGCGCCTGGCCCTCAAGCGCGGCAAGCCGGCGGCGGCGCAAGCGCTCAAGACTTTGCTGGACTTGGAGGATTCCTGCGACCTCGCTTACGATATCGACGATGCGCAAGCGGCGGTGGCCGCGGCACCGCTGGCGAGACGAAAATCCCTTTTGAAAAAGGAGCAGGCCGCTTTGGAGAGCCTCTCCCGGCGCCGGCTCTTCCAGCCCGCGCCCGGGCGTTGCGCGGATTTTCGCAGCGGCGTCGCGGCCCTGGCGGCGATCTATGCAGGACTAGGAGAGAAGGCGGTGCGAGCCGCCCTGCTCCAAAGGACGCTGGCGTTCTTGGACGGTATGGGGCTTAAGACCGGGATGGACCGCAACCATGACGACGACAAACGCTATTTCCTGGAACTCGCCGGTGAATCGGGGGCCGTGAGGAGATTTTATGCCGAACTCGTTTCCGCGTACCCCGCGGATTATGTCTATGCCTACCGGTACTCGCGGTATCTTCTCCAGAAAGGAGACGCAGCCGCGGCTCTCCGCTGGGCCGAATCCGCCGATAAGCTCGCTTACGGCGCCAACCGGCTGGATGTGACTTTGATCCGGGCCAAGGCCCTGTCGGCCTTGGGGCGCAGCAGCGAGGCTGTCACGCTCCTCAAGAGAGACATCAAGGCGGGGCATGCCTTTGCGGATAAGACGCCGGCTCTGGCGGAGCTGCTCCGGAGTCTTTCGCCATGAGCGCGGGCGTCTGCTTTCGCTGCGGGGGCGCCCTGCTTGAGAACGCCTTCGGCCGCGGCGATTCTTGTCCCGCCTGTGGTGCGGACACCAGGTGCTGTCGCAACTGCGTATTCGAGGAGCCGAGCTATCGGTCCGAGTGCAAGGAGACGCAGGCGGAGCCGGTCCATGATCGGGAGAGCGCTAATTACTGCGATTACTTCCGGCCTGGCCGCAAGCCCGCAGGAACGCGTTCTCCCACGAATCGGGCGCCAGAGGCCTTTGCCGCCCTGTTCTCCAAGAGGCCGCCGCGAGGTTGACGGGTCCAAGTCAAGGTTGTACCATACACCTATGGCACGCATACTCATCAGCGACGATGACGCCGGCATCCTCAAATTGATGGCCACGATCCTTTCCAAGGCCGGCCATGAGGTCGTGACCTGCTCTTCGGGCCTGGAGACGCTCAAGAAGCTGGGCGTTCAGCCCGAGGATCCGTCCGTGGAACTGCCCGACCTTCTCGTCCTGGACATCATGATGCCCAAGTCCGACGGCTACACGGTGGGCACCGTCATCCGCAATCACCCGAAGACCCGGGGCCTCCCCATCCTGGTGGTTTCGGCCCTGCGCGAGATGAGCCGTCTTTTCACCGCCACGGTCCAGGTGGATGGTTTCCTTTCCAAGCCGTTCTCCCCCGAAGAGCTCATCGCGGAGATCGCGCAGATTCTCGAGAAGCGCAAGAACCAATCTTAGGAAGGCCCACCCCGGTTAAGGCCTTCGTATAATAAAAAGTGAATAAAAATAAGGGGGCGCTATTGACAGTGAGTCTTTGCGGCCCTAAACTAACCCAATCTCATTATAGAGCAGGGCCTGTATTCGTTATGACATGGGGTGTGAATATATGATCGTAACCAAAAAATGTCTTGGCATGCTTGTGTCCGCGGCGATTTTTTCGTTAGCTGGCGCGACCGCCGCCAAGGCGGCCTGCGACATTTATTGCGACGGGCGGAACCCGGATCTGGCGCGCGGCAATCGCGTGCCCGCGTCGGCGACGGTCGACGGGCGCCTGATCCGGCTGCACATCTCGGACGCCGACGACCTGGCCTGGGCGAGCATCTCCAACGGCTCGCCCGGCGACGAGGTCTGGCTGGACCGCTCCTGGGACGGCACGACGCGACCTAACTACATCGCCCGTCTCGAGCACCTCCTTATCCCGTTCGACAACAGCGTCATCCCGTCCGGGGACCGCGGCTGGCGGACGATGATGTATACGGTCAACGACCCCAGTCACCACCAGGTGGGCACCGTGCGCGCCTGCGGCAAGCCCGGCAATCGTTCCAACGTCGCCTGCACCCCGTGGGCCTCGGCGATGCTTGACGGCGGTTCGCCGGCCGCGGTGGCGGCGACCGCGTTGATGCAAATCTACGACCCCAGTGGCGGTAACTGGCGCAATAGTCTGTGGAACAACGGTTGGTGGATCTCCGCCAATGCGCTGACGGCGATGATCGATTACATGTCGCGCGGCGGGCACAGCCGCTACAGCTATGTGATCCCGATGACTTTCGCCGCCAACAAGGGCGCGCAGGGTGGGAACTTCACGAACGGCTATATTGACGATACGGGCTGGTGGGGGCTGGCTTGGATGCGCGCCTACGACTACACAGGCAATTCGCAGTATCTTGCCATGGCGATCCGGGATGCGGACTACATGTATAAATTTTGGGACAACAAATGCGGCGGGGGCCTGTATTGGAGCGCGGAAAAGCGCCATAAGAATGCCATCGAAAACGAACTGTTCCTCAAGCTTGCCGCGGGGCTGCATAACCGCCTCCCTGGCGACATCAAGTACCTGAAGCTGGCTCAGGCGGAATGGGACTGGTTCAGCGCCAGCGGCCTGATCAACTCATCGGGTCTCGTCAATGACGGCCTCGACGGCGAGTGCCGGAACAATCACAAGAATACGTGGACCTACAACCAGGGCGTCATCCTGGGCGGGCTCGCGGAACTCTACCGCGCGACCGGCAAAGCGCTCTTGCTTGCGGAGGCGGATGTGATAGCGAGCGCCGCGATCGCGCATCTGACCGTCAACGGGGTTTTGACCGAGCCGTGCGGGCGCAACGGTTGCGGCGGCGATTCGCTGGCATTCAAAGGCCCCTTCATCCGCAACATCTACGAGTTGTCGCGGACGGAACGCACTTCGGCTTACGACGGCTTCTTGCGCAATCAGGCGGTTTCGCTCTGGGGGCGCGCCTGCAATCTGGACGGGCAATGCAGCTGCAACTGGGCCGGACCTTTTAACGACTTCAACTACGCCACGCAGCAGGCTGCCCTGGACGCCTTCAGCGCGGCCCCTTAAAAAAGACGACCCCCGCGCGGGGAAGCCACAGCGTCAGCCTCCCGGCGCGGGGGCGTGCGGCGCGGCGTTTAATCCTCTTCCAGCTTGGTGGGCATGACCAGCTTGGCGTTGGCCTTGAGCACCGCGGCTGGGACGGGCCGCACCAGCTTGGTCTGGATCATCTCTTCGAGATACCGCTTGATCGAGGTGTCCCAGTAGTTCTTGGTCACGTAGAACACCTTGGCGCCGCCCAGCTCGTGCTGGATGTCCGGCCAGGGGTAGGAGGGCTGTGCCATGCCGATGCCCCAGCGCTTGAGGCCGTTGTAGCTCTCGTAGGTCGCCCAGAATTCCTTCTGCTTGAGGGTCTCGAAGGCGTAGTCGCACTTGGCGTAGTACATGATGGCGCCGGCCCGCAGTCCTCGGCGGAAGGCCAGGCTGTGCAGGCTGATGTTGATGTTCTCGTTCATGAGCCGGCCGTTGCAGAAGGCGACCACATGCCCGTCAATGAGGCCTACGAGTTGGTAGGGGTCCTTGAGGCGGTTGCGGACCCAGCCGAGGACCTCGGCGTAGACGCGGGCGCCGACGATATCGTAGAAGTCGTGGTCCACCATCATCAGCTTCTTGATGTAATCGAGGAACACGGGGGCCTCTTCCTTCTGTAGGGGACGGATCAGCATCGTCTCCCCGTTCTTGACCTTGACCATGGCCGGCACGAACGGCGGGATATCCATCGCCGGAGGCGAGAGCAACGGCTCCAACTCGGCGACATTGAAAGTGACGGTTTCCTGTGAAACCTTCTCCGGCGGCGCTTTTTTCATTCTGTTGTTTCCTCCGTAATATGTGGGTGCGGAATGGCGTGTGGATTGACGTGGGCTAGTATACAAAAAATATTCCGGGCGGCGTCTAAAGGAACGGGATGTCGCTGCGCCGGGACTTGATGAAGGGCAGGCGCTCCCGGGCGCGGAGGACGGCCTGCTCGGAAATGTCGGCCAGGAAGATTCCCGCCGCGCTCTTGCAGTCGAGCACCGTCTCTCCCAAGGGACCGATGACCAGGGACCCGCCGGCATATTCCGTCTGGGGATCGCGTCCCGTGCGGTTGACGCCCACGGCGTAACACTGGTTCTCGATGGCGCGCGCCTGCAGGAGCCGCGTCCAATGCTCGGCGCGCTGGGCTGGCCAGCAGGCGATGACCGCGAGCAGGTGCGGCGGTTCGGCCGAGTCCCAGAAAAGATAGGGGAAGCGCAGGTCGAAGCAGACCGCCGGCGTCACGGCCAGGCTGTCGATGACGAAGCGCTCCCGCCGGCTTCCGGGATGGTAATTCCGGCCCTCTCCGCCGAGAGAAAACAGGTGCGTTTTGGAATAGGTGGAGATGACCCGCCCGGTCCGGTCCATCGTGATGCAGTTGTTGCGGCCGTCCTGCACCCCGCCGAAGGTGACGAACGCGTTCCAGCAACCGGCCAAGTCGCCGAAGAAGGCTAGGTCCTGGGTGTCCAAGGCCGCTTTCTGCGCGTTCATGGTGAATCCCGTGAGGGTCATCTCCGGGAACAGGAGCCAGTCGATGCGCTCTCGGGGGGGCAGGCGGCCCAGCAGGGCGTGAATGTGCTCCTTAGTCGCGGCCTTGTCTTCCCATACCGCGTCCAACTGGGCGATCGCTATCCTCATTTTTGCCGCCCTCCCGGCGGTTCCTGCATTCTATCACACGGCAACGCATGCAAGGAAGGGGCGTCCGGCAGGCGCTATCGGCGGGGTTCTGGCTCTATTTGCCGCCCAGAAGTATATGGGTTGGGACGTAGTACCAAAGGAAGACGTTTGGCTCCCAGGACACCGGATGCTGCCTGGCGCCCCAGGAGGGTGTATCATCGAAGACTTGGTAGGTCCCCCCGCGGGCGCCCGCATAAAGGCCTGCGTGCCAGTTCCCACCCCAGAAATGCCCTTGGGCCGTCGCCAGAACATCGCCTGGGATAAGGATCGCCCAGGAGGTGATCTTGACCCATTTCTGGTCCGGATAATCATTCACCGGAAGTCCGGGCTGACTTATCGAATCCAGCAAAGGATTCCAGGTCCTTCTGATGAAGCTGTAGCAGTCGTCATTGCCTTCGAACCGATAGCTCCCGGAGGAATTGATCTGATTCGCGACAGTCTGGGCATGGGTTATGATTCGTGCGGAAGTCGAGATGGGGGCGGCCCAGGCCGGGCCGCTCCACGCAAGAAAGAGTCCCACCGACCAGAACAGATTCGATAGTCCGATATCCTGTTTCATGGGAATCGCTCCGTGCCTGGACTCAAGATCGCTGTCGGTTGGGATACCCCGGCTATGAGTATAGGGCTGAAAGGAAAATAAATCAAGACACAAAAATTTCGTAGTATGGAAATCAGGAAGAGGGCTGGGTCCGGCCCAGAATTGCTATGATTTGCCTCCGCTGTGGTCGTCAATGCTCCTAACGAGGTGAAACAGTGAAAAGATTGGCTTTGGCCGTGATAGCCGTGGCCTTCTTGGCGCCCCTGGCCGCCGCGCAGGCCACTAAGAAATCCCCCGCAAATCCTGGCGGGACTTTGCAGACCGAGGAGCAGAAGACCCTTTACGCCCTCGGGGCGGCTCTGGCGCAGCAGATGCGACAGGCGGTCGACTCCTTCAGCCTGACGGCCACGGACAATAAGCTCGTGCTGATGGGCATTCGAGACGCTTTTCAGGGTGAGAAGCTCAAGGTGGATATGCAGGCCTACGGCCCCAAGATCAACGAACTGGGCGAGGCGCGGGTCAAGGCGAAGGCGGCCAAGCAGAAGGAGAAGGACAAGCAGTTCCTGGCCGACCAAGCCAAGGCGCCGGGGGCCCAGGTATTCCCCTCCGGCCTGATCTACTTCGAGGTCAAGGCCGGGACCGGCGCGGTTCCCTCGGTGCAGAATTCGGTCAAGGCTTTCTACAAGGGTACGCTCAGTGATGGAATCGTCTTTGACGCGTCTTCCGCGCGCGGCGACCAGCCTGCGGAGTTTCCCTTGAGCCGGGTCATCCCGTGTTGGACCGAGGCCATTCAGAAGATGAAGGTGGGGGGCAAGGCCAGACTCGTCTGCCCGTCGGATATCGCCTACGGCGACATGGGCCATCCGCCCGTCATACCGGGCGGGGCCGCGCTGGTCTTCGAGGTGGAACTTGCCGACATCGTCAAGGCCCAATCTCCGGCCGTCCCCTCAGGCCAGCGCAAGAAGTCGTAGGTCGGTTCTTGCCATCGGACCATTGATGGTATCGACTCTTCGGGTGGGCGCGTTACGAGTTTAGTCCTGTGAAAATCGCCCTGGTTCTGGCTCCTGTTTGGGACGCATCCTGGCCGGTCGCTTCGCTGGCGATTTTGAGCGCGGAGCTCAGGCGTCGCGGGCATGAAGTGCGCGTATTCGACCTGAACAAGGAGATTTCTTCGCTCAGGGATGGGCCCGCATCCAGGCATTACTCCAACTTGGATTCCATCTGGTATGACGCAATGCTCATGGAGACAAAGTGGATCCCGGCATATGAAGGGGTACTGAATGACTTCTTGGAGCGTCTGCTTTCAGGAGAGCCGGCGCTGGTCGGTTTTTCCCTCCAGTTTTCGAATCGGATCATGAGCGGGTGGCTGGCGCGTGAGATCAAGAAGCGCGCGCCCAGGACAGTCGTCGTCTTCGGGGGACCTCTTTTAACCAAGGCCAGCCATTGGTGGCCCTTTGCGAGCCCTCCAGAGATAGACGCGAAGGTCTTCGGGGAGGCGGATATTTCGTTCCCCGCGCTGGTCGAACATCTGGAGGCGCATGGCAGCGTTTCGGCCGCGCCCGGAGTCCTGCTGGGCAGCGATCCAACTCCCTGGGATGGGAATCAGGTCGTATGCGAGGACCTGGATGGGCTCGCGTACGCTGATTACTCGGACTTTGCCCTTGAGCATTATAGCGGTAAGATCCTGCAAACCAGCCGGGGCTGTCCGCGGCGATGTGTCTTCTGCTCAGGATGGAGGCAAGGCGTGCGCTTCCGCCAGATGACCGGAGACCGGATCTTCGCGGAAGTCCAGTATCAGCTCAAGCAAGATCCTGAAATCACCAATTTCTATTTTGCGGACTCGACGCTCAACGGCGACATGGAGAGCCTTTCCAGATTCTGCGACCTCGTCATCGCGAACAATGTCCGGATCCGCTGGCGCGCCTTCGCCATCGTTCGCCCCGAGATGACCCCGGCTTTTTTGGAAAAGATGCGCCGCGCGGGTTGCGAGCACCTCATTTACGGCGTGGAAACCGGCTCGGCGCGCCTTCTGAAGGACATGGGAAAGCCAGTGACTCCCGAACTCAACGGGCGGGTCCTGCGGGACAGCAAGCGGGCCGGCATCTATACCGCGGCCACCATGATGGTGGGCTTCCCGACAGAAAGGGAGGCGCATTTTTTGGAGACCTTGGACTTCGTGCGCGCCTATGCCGACGGCATCGGTGATATCTCGGTATCGCTTTTCTCGGTCGAAGAGATGCAGGGCGACTGGCAGCGCTTCGGCTTCATCCCGACGTCGCATTCTTCGTATTGGAGCACTCCGGACGGTCAAAACACCTATCCCATCCGACTGGCCCGTTTGCGCGCACTCGTGGAGGCCTGCGAGGCCTCCTCGGTCTGCATCTATTTTGAAGGGTTAGCCCGGTCTTCGGAAATGCCGCGGACGCTAGGCGACCTTATGTCCCACTACCGCCGTTGGGCGGCCGAGCATCCCTCCGAGGTGGCTCCGTAGTCCGTAATCAGGCCCGCTAGAGGAGTTCGCTGAGGAGTTCCGGGCGAGGCTGGGGGATGACGACTTTCTCAACCAAAAGGCCCCGACGGCCCACCACGGCCGCGGCTGCGGCCACCGCCGTGTCCACCGCGGCCACGCTGCCGGTCATGGTCACGAAAGCCTTGCCTCCCATGGCCATGGCCAGGCGCACTTCGATCAAGCGCACGCTGGCGGCCTTGACCGCCGCGTCCGCCGCCTCGAGCATGGCCGAGACCGAGAATGCCTCGACTACGCCCAGCGCCTCGAGCTTGCCGACCACCGCCGTCCCGGAAACGGCGGGCAGGAGTTCTGGGTGCACGTTGGGAATGACGAAGCGGTCGACCAGCGAGGCGCCGCCGCGGCCGGCGCCCATGTCCACGGCGGCCTGCACGTCCGCCACTTCACCCGTGACCAGGACGATGTATTTGCCCGGGCATATCGTGCGCGCCAGCAGGAGCCGCACCGGAGCGGCCTTGAGCATAGTGTCCGTCACGTCGAAGCCGCGCGCCATGCTGGAAAGTTCCACGCCGCCGATGGCATTGTTCATGCAGTTATCTCCACGAAATCCTTTACCGCCGTCACCTGGCCTGAGATGCTGGCGTGTACGGGCACGCCCAGTTGGTCTTCAGGGACGTTTCCTATCAAGTCGCCGCGTTTGACGGCTTGGCCGACTGCGACCACGGGGCGGGCCGGGACGCCCACATGCTGGCGCAAGGGGATGCGCACGGCTGGGGGCGCGTAGGGCTCCTGCCGCAACGGGGCCTCGGCCTCGAAGCCCTCCAGCCCCAGACGCGTCTTGAGCTGGCTGACGGGGATCTTTCGCCAGGGGCGGATGGGATGCTCGCGGGGGGCTTGGCCTTGGTTCAAGGGGGAGTTCTTCCAGCGGACCTGCTCCCCGGCGAGATCCGCCTTGGCGAAGCCGCAGATATCCCCTGGGTTGAGGTTTTCCGGGCAGGCGTAGAGGCTGCAGAGCTTGCACTCGCAGCACAGCAGCGCCCACTGGCTCCAGGTCTTACGGTCGGACTTGGAGAAAAGCAGTCCGCGCATGACCTTATGGGGATGGATGTCGTAGCCCAGAAGATAACGGGGGCAAAGCTCGGTGCACAGCGTGCATTGGTCGCAGGCGGACTTGCCGGCACGATCGAAGGCGGAGCGTCCGGCATTCTTGCGCCGCACCAAGGGGTGCCCGGCGGGTAAGATGATCAGTCCGCCGCTGGTCTTGGTCAAGGGCTGGGAGAAGTCCGAGACCACCTTGCCCATCATGGCGCCGCCGTCCAATGCCACGCAATCTTTGGCCGTGGCGCCGCCGGCCAGGGTGACAGCTTGTGCCATGCTCGTGCCCACCGGCAGCCGTAGGGTGCAGGGTTTTTTAACCGCGCCGGTGACGGTGAGGAATGTGTCCACCACCGGGGTTTGGTCCGCTTGGGCCATGTTGAAGACGGTCTCAACGTTGTTGACCACCACGCCGACATCGATGGGGATGCCTCCCATGGGAATCAGCCGGCCCGTGACTTCGAAGACCTGGCAGAATTCATCCCCGGCCGGATAGTAGTCTCCGAGGCGGTGGATGGAAAGGGTTTTATTTCCGGCGATGGCTTTCTCGAGAATTTTGACCAGGTCCTCGTGTTTCTCCTTGATGGCGATGACGCCGCGACCGGCGCCGGTAGCGGTGACCAAGAGCTCGAGGCCGTAGATGACCTCAGGCGCGAAATGGGCCAGGATCTCCTGGTCCTTCTGCAAGAGAGGCTCGCACTCCGCGGCGTTGACGATGATGGCGTCGGCTTGGGAAGAGGCTTTGACGTATGACGGGAAGCCCGCCCCGCCGGCTCCGACCACCCCGGCGCGGCGGAGGAGGCGGGCGAAGTCGTTGAGCGCTGTCATTTCTTGACTATCCCTGCGCTGGCATGTCCGGACCCCGGGGCCTACCAGGCATCCATGGTCTCGAGGACATCGCGCCGATTCTCCAACTCGGCCGGCCGGTTGGCGGACCGGGACAACTCCTCCGCCTTGAGGCGCATTTCCTCGGCTGAAGCCAGCAGCCCTTTGGCGTCGGCTAGCCGATCCAATTGGTCGGCCCTGTTGGAAAGGATCTCCAGCTTGGCCTGCTCCTTGCTGGATTGAGCTTTTAAATCATTGGCCGCGGCCTCGGCATGCTGGACATCGGTCGCGGACTCGCCGGCCGCGTTAGCGGCGTTCTGGTCCGCGGTGGCCACGCCGGCTTGGGCCGCGCCCCGCAAGCCGGCCTGCACGCCTGTCTTTATGACGCTGCGCAGGCCACCGCCTCCGGGCAGGAAGCCTAGGATGTCCGCTGCGGCGCTCATCCCGGCCGCGTTGGATTGCGCTTGGGCCTGCTGCTGCCGGACCGCTTCCAACTGCTCGGCTTGGCGTTGCTGGGCTTCGGCGATGGTCTGCTTGACCTGGGTATCCAAAGTCGAGACCTTTTGCGCTCTGAGCTGGTAGCGGTTGCGCAGATTGCGCGCCATGCGGTGGTAGCGCTGGGAGTCGGCCTGTAAGACGGCCACGTCCAAAGTCTTGAAATCATCGGACGTCGCCCGCGCCGCGGCCGGCAGGGAGGCAAGCAGGACTAGGACCAGCCCGCGGCCGTTAATCATCGGACCTCCGGGCAGGCTCCTGCTCCGTGGCTGCGACTATCTTCAGGAGCAATTCGGCCTGGGCATCCATGCGCTGGACTAATTTCGCCAGGCTGGCGCGACCGCCCACGGCATCCGCGGTCTTGGCGGCCGCGCGGGCCCGCCGGGAGGCCTCGCGGGCATTTTCGGCGGCAGTGTCCTTAGGGTCGTCCGGGTTTTCGCTGCCCCGGTTGTAGAGGGCTTCTTCTTCTTGCTCTTTGCCCTCCGCGTCATCGGCGAAGGCCGACGAGGTCTGGGAGAGCGCTGCGGCCTTTGAGGCAAGTTCGTCTGGATCGCCCATCAGCGCGGCCAAGGCTTTGCGCTGGCCGGCCAGTTCCCCTAAAGCTCCCAACAGGCGCGTCATGGCCGTCTTATTCCCAGGCGCGACCCGGAGGGACAGCCCGGAGCACGCGGCTGGCGCGGCGTTAGTGGAACGGAAAGTCGCGGCCAGGCCGGCGCGCAGGGATTCGGCCTTGGCGCCGAAGAGGTCCTTCTCCCGCGCCAGCGCCGCGGTCAACGCGCTGCGGCATTCCATGTTGCGGAATACCGGCGAGCCTTGCCGGAGTTTCCCTGTCTCCTCGTCCAGATCGTTGTCGGCAGGGTAGTACTTGGGAGCGGTTTCCTGAAGGCGGGCGCCGGCGGTGTCTCCATGCGGGGACTTGGGGTGGTTCTTCAAGAACCATTGCCAGGCCAGGCGCGTGCCTAGAGCGTTGGCCTTCTGGTAGTCGGCGGCTTCCACCTTGGACTTGAGCGGCGTGGTGCCTTCCGCCCCGGGATACTGGGCCAGGAACAGGGCTATTTTATCGATGTCATCGGACTTGCGCGCCGACTCGAGGCGCAGCTTCTGCAGGGCCAGCCGGAGCTCGGGATTGTGGCGGTCGTCCGGGAATGAGGAAAGATATCTTAGGTAGTCATCCTGTTCGCCTTTACCTTCCAGGAGGAGCTTGCCGGCCCGCTCCCTGGCTTCCTGGGCTTGGGGATGGTTCGCATGGGCGGTGATGAAGGCCAAATAGCCTGCGGCAGTGTCCTGCGCCTGAGCTTCCCGCCAATAGGCGGCGTTGAGCTTTTCGGTCGCTTCTTGGGCGTGGGAGCTGTTGGGGTATTGGCTGATGAACGCTTGCCAGCTCTGCGAGTTGTCAGCGGCCTTGGCTTCCTGGAACGCGCGCCGGTCCGTCAGGGCGCCCTGGACGGTCTCGACCATCCCCTGCTCGGCGCAGCCGGCGAGCAGGAAGAGGCAAGGCAGCGCCAGGACGAGGGTTTTCAGCTTCCCCATGCGAAACCGACGCCCGCGACGATCCTGTTGGAGTTGAGCGACTTGAAGGTGACGGAGCCGTTGTAGTAGCCCGCGCCTTGAGGGCCGCTGGAAGCGTTGGCGCTGTTCTTAATGACCAACGGGGTCAGCAGGTCCGTGAAGCGGTCTTCTAGGAATATGTTGAAGCCATTCGTTATCAGCCAGCGGACGCCCAGGAAGGTGTTGTATCCAAGGGCGCCGGAAGTTCCGATGCTGTTCGGCGTATAGGCTACGGATGTTATGTCGTGAGCCGTATATTTGTAGAACATGAGGGGCACGCAAAGCCCGGCGCCGCCGTAGAGCCGGAAGAAGCGCAGGGGGATGCCCGCAATCAGGTCCGCGCCCGGCTGCAGCACGAACCCGCCTTGCTGGGTCGTGGTCCCGGCCACGAAGTTTGCCTTCGCGTCATACATGTCCATGACGAAGGCGCCGCCTAGAGAGAATCTTTCCCATTTGTGGATGCCACCCAGGCGCAGGCCGCCGGCGATGCTCGCATCGATGTTCTTGTTGCCGTAGGGGCCGTTATATTGGGAGTGCGGGCCGCGATAGCTTTCATTCATGCTGACGGGGGCAAACGTCGCGCCGCCGAGGAAAAGGTCGAATAGGCCTTCGGCCGCAGCCGGGGCGGCGGACATCAGGGAAAGCATGAGAATGCAAGACCAGATTTTTATCATTTGTTACTCCTTAGGGACGCTATTGGTAAATTTATCACGAATACGTATATGTGTCAAGGGCTGGGCGCGGGCCATCTATGGAGTCGTGACCGCCTTGGGCAGGCTCGCGGCGTGGCCGCGTTCCGACCAGGCCGCCCAATCCGAGACGATGCGGACCGCCTCGTCGAGATAGACGTCCGGGGCCGAGGGGTCCTTGCTCTCCTCTTCCTCATCTTCGAGCCCCGTCCCGGCTTTGGCCGCGGTGGAGAGCTTGACCGCCGGCGCGGACGGGTTGTCGATGGATTCCAGCGTGATCGCGATCTCGCGGGGCTTGGGCGCCTTGCGCGCGGCGCGCTCCGCCTTACGCTGCTTGGTCCGGTCTTCGTCCGCCTTCTTATCGGCCAGGCGCTTGGCCTCGTTGAGGGAGATGGACTTGTCCGCCTGCTGCTTCTTGAAGCGCTCCAGGTCTTCGCGGATGTAGCCGAATTCAGGTGAAGCCGCGATCCGCTCTTGCGCGGCCTGGTCCAGCTGTGCCAGCAGCGGCGCGGTCAGTTCCAGCTTCGGGTGGGAGGTCGGCTCCACCTCGTCGTACGGCAGGGCGTTCTTGAGCGAGGTCTCGGTCACGTCCATGGCGTCGGCCACCGCCGGCAGGCGGATGTCCGGGATGACGCCGCGGTTCTGTGTCGAGCCGCCGGAAACGCGGTAGAACTTCTGGATCGTGAGCTTGAGCGAGCCGGGCTTGTAGGCGCGCAGGGCGGACGGCATGTACTGGTCGAGGTCGACCACGGATTGGACCGTGCCCTTGCCGAAAGTGCTCTTGTTGCCGGCGATGACGGCGCGGCCGTAGTCCTGCAGAGCCGCGGCCAGGATCTCCGAGGCCGAGGCCGAGGCGTGGGAGGTCAGGACCACCATGGGCCCGGCGTAGGCGATGCCGCTCTCCAGGGCAGGGGTGTGCAGGACCCGGATGAAGCCGCGGGTGTCCTTGACCTGCACCACGGGGCCGTCGGGGATGAAGACTCGGGTCAGCGCGACGGCCTCCGTGAGCGCGCCGCCGCCGTTGCGGCGCAGGTCCAGGACCAGGCCGCTGATGCGCTCGCTCTTGAGCTTGGCCAGCAGTTTCTGAACGTCGCGCGTGGTGCTCTTGGAATCCCCGGCGGCGCTCTTGAGATCGGCGTAGAAGGAAGGCAGTTCGATGACGCCGATGCGCTCGCGCCGGCCGTCCGCCTCCGGGACCGTGATGACCTTGGCCTGGGCTTCCTGGTCGGTCAGCTTGATCTCATCGCGCACCAAGGCGATGACCACGCGCTTGGACGCATCCGCGGATTCGGCCGGGATGACGCGCAGGCGCACCGTGGTCCCCTTGTCGCCGCGGATGAGCTGGACCAGCCGGTCGAGCTTCATGCCCACGGCGTCGAGGAATGGCTCCGCGCCCTGGCCGACGGCCTCGATCTTGTCGTTGGGCTTGAGCCGCCCATCCTTGGCGGCCGGCCCGCCGGGCACCATCGAGACGATCTTGGCGTAACCGTCCTCGGAGCGCAGGACCGCGCCGATGCCCACCAGGGAGAGCTTCATGCTGATGTTGAAATTCTCCGCTTGGGGCGCGGCCATATAGTCCGAGTGGGGATCGTAGGCGTGGGCCAGGGCGCCTAGATAGGCCTGCAGCACGTCGCTTGCATCGAACTCCTTGAAGCTGCGCAGCATGCGCTCGTAGCGCGTGACCACGGTCTTCACCTGCTCCGCGGGCTTGGTGCCGGCGAGCCGTTCTTGGAGTATCTCGAACTTGACCCGCAGCCGCCAGAGTTCCGCGGCTTCCTTTTCGTCGGCGGGCCAGGGCAGCTCATGGCGGTCCGCGGTCAGGCTTTCGTCCTCCGTGAAGGTGACGGTGGAGGCCGTGATCAGCTTCACGGCCTCCTCACGCTCCGCGACGCGCTTGAGGAAACGGTCGAACACTTCATAAGCGGGGGCGAGGTTCCCGTCCTTGACCAAATCGCCGAGGCGCTCGCCATAGCGCGCCGTGAACTCATCCGCGTCGGGCTTGGTGAAGAAAAGGTGGCCGTAGTCAAAATAATCCAGGTATTCGCGCAGCCATTGCCGGGAAAGGGCGGCGTCGATGGGGCGGTGGTTGTAGTGCGTCTGTTCGAAGATGCGGGCCACGAGTTGGGCGACGACCTGGGCGGCCGGGGGCGGTTCGAGCGCGGCGCGGGCCGGCAAGACCCAGGCCGCGGCCAGGACCAGCAACAGGGCTGCGGCTGCGGCCCGGCGCGGTCCGCGCGGCGGTACAGAGTGACGCGTGGCGGAAGTGGCCATTAGGATATTATAGAAGAAATGTGACGCCGCCGCCTCCGGCGACGGTTATTCCTTCGCGACCAGCTGGCGCATCTCTTTGAGATAAGAGATGGCCTTGGCGAGTTCCTTGTAAGGGATCCGGACGCCCTTCTTGGACCAGCCCTTATAGCTGGAGTCTTCCACCCATTCGCGCAGGTCCACGCCCGTGGTATCCCGGAAGATAGTGATGCGCAGCACGAGCTGGACTCCCGCCTTCTTCGGGAAACGGGCGAGTTCCTTGTCCTCGGAGGTGTCGGGCTCCTTAGGGAGCTTCTGCAGGGCCGGGATGACGCCGTCGAGAAGCGCGGCGTTCATCGTTATGCCGGACTTGGTGGGGCCGCTGTAGGATTCGCCCTGGATGAAGGTGCGGATGGAGCCGTACTTGTAGCCCTTGTACTCATCCACGTAGAATTTTATCTGCGTCGTTTCCGACAACGACAGTGTTCCCAGCTCATTGAGCGGCTTGAATTCCCGAGTTTCTGACATGGCCCCTCCCACGGGCCAATCATATCATATCGCTGGGCCAAATTATATAATACTCGCGGTTGTTTACTTTAACTTTAGTCTGTCTATTACTCATCGGCTGCAATGCCTGTTTCGTGGCCATGGAACTCTCCCTTATCCGGGTGAGAGCCTCGCGCATCGAGCTGTTGGCCCGGAAAGGAGACGCGGCGGCCCTCCAGGTCCAGGAGATGCTGGGGCGGCTCGACGACTACCTGGCCGCAAGCCAAGTGGGCATCACGGTCATCAGTCTGGCCTTGGGCTGGATAGGCGAGCCGTCTCTGGCCGCCTGGCTTGAGCGGCATCTGAACTCTTTGGCCATCACCCTGCCCGGCGGCTTAGTCCACGCCATCGCTTTCGGCCTGGCTTTGGGGCTGCTCTCCATGGTCCAGATCGTGCTGGGCGAACTTGTGCCCCGGTCCGTGGGCATACAGAAAGCGGACGCCATCTCGTTGTGGGGCGCCTACCCTATGCGTCTCTACGCCCGCGCTATCCGGCCCTTGATCGCGCTCACGGCCGGCTTGTCCAAGGCGGCGCTCGGCCTCCTGGGCCTTAAACCCGCCGCGGAATCGCAGTCCGTGGTGTCCCAGGAGGAGATGCGCGTCCTCCTGGGCGAGACCCAGGAGCAGGGGTCCTTGCCCTTGGAGCGCCTCCTCCTGCTGGAGAACCTATTCGACCTCGGCTCGGCCAAGGCGGCAGACGTCATGGTCCCGGCGGAAAAGGCGGCCTTCCTTTCCGTCGACAAGAGTTGGGATGAGAACATGGAACTCGTCCGCCTGCGCCGGTTCTCCCGCTATCCCCTCTGCGCCGGCGGCTTGGACGGCGCGCTCGGCATGGTCCACGTCAAGGATCTGGTGCTCAAGCCCCAGGGCGGGCCGGCCCCTGACCTGCGCTGCATCCGGCGGGATCTGGCCGAGGTCGCTGAGGGCGACTCCTTGGAGAAGCTGGTCAAGGTGTTCCCGGACAAGGGGATACATATGGCCCTGGTGAAGAACGCGCAGGGCGCGGTCACGGGCCTGATCACCATGGAGGACATCATGGAGGAACTCGTCGGCGAGATCAACGACGAGTTCGACTTGCCCCAGGCCTGGAACCTGGCGGATTTGGTTGTCGGCTCCGCGGTCGCGGTGGGACTCCAGGCCTCGGATCGCAAAGCCGCTGTCGCGGTCCTGCTCGCCCAGCTCAAGGCCGCGGTGCCCGAGATCAACGAGGAAGAAGCCTTCAGGGCGGTGCTGGAGCGGGAGGCGAAGCTCTCCAGCGCGGTCGGCCGCGGCGCGGCCGTCCCGCATGCCCGCTTGCCCGGCCTCTCGCGTCCTTTTATCGCGGTGGGACGATTTGCCAAGCCCGTGCCCGGCGTGACTCCGGACAATATCCCCGTGCGCCTGGTGTTCTTGATCCTCACGCCGCTCTCCGCCCCGATCGCGCAGCTTAAGATCCTGGGCCGCATCGCGGCCCTGCTGACCAACGAGAACCTGCGGCGCAAGCTCCAACGGGCCAAGACGGACGAGGCCCTCCTGGAGACCCTGCGCACGGCGGACACGCTCCTGGCCGCTTGAAAGAGAACTCCTAATGGACCTTAAGGCTGCGGCCGCGGCGCTCAAAGGCCTGCATGCGCCCGCCTTCCGCCTGGATCAAGTGCGCCGGGCGGTCTACGGCCAGACGGTCTCCTCCTACGAGGAGATCTCGGTCTTGCCCTTGGATCTGCGCCAGGAGCTCGCCGACGCGGCGCCCATCTTGAGCTTCACCCCGCGCGAGATCAAGATCGCTCCGGACGGCCGGGCGCGCAAGGCCGCGCTCGTTCTCCGCGACGGCAAGGCCGTGGAGACGGTCCTGCTCAAGCCCAGCCCCCAGCGCTGGACCGCTTGCCTTTCCACTCAGGTCGGCTGTGCTTTCGGGTGCGCCTTCTGCGCCACGGGCCTCATGGGCTTGGAGCGGGATATGACCGGGGAGGAGATTTCGGACCAGGTCCTGTTCTGGCGCCAGCACATGCGCCGCGAAGGGCTGCAGGACAGGCTTGATAACGTGGTCTACATGGGCATGGGCGAGCCGCTGGCCAATTACGAGGCCGTCGCCGAGAGCCTGCGCAGTCTCTTGGACCCCAGGCAGCACGGCATCGGAGCGCGGCATATCTCGGTCTCGACCGTGGGTATCCCCGACGGCATCGCGCGCTTCGCCGAGGATTTTCCGCAGGTCAACCTGGCGGTGTCTTTGCACGCGGCCCAGGATGATTTGCGCAGCCGTCTGGTGCCGGCGAACCGCGCCTTTCCGCTCGCGAAGCTGGCCCGGGCCATGGCGGAATATGTCGGCCGCGGCAACCGCAAGGTGTTTCTGGAATATGCCTTGCTCAGTGGAGTCAACGACCGGGCGGGCGACGCGCAGGATCTTGTCGCGTTCGTGCGGGGCCTGGGCCGCACGGAGCTTTTTCACGTCAACCTGATTCTGTACAATCCTACTCAGACCCCGTTCGAGGCCACGGCCGAGCCCAAGGCCCGGCAGTTCCAGAAATGCCTGCTCGACGCCGGCCTCAAGGTCACGGTGCGCCAGAGCCTGGGAGCCGAGGTGCGCGGGGCCTGCGGACAACTCATAGCCGATAGGAGCCCAGATGTCAGACAGCCCTGAGGAATTCGTCGCCGAGCAGGAGCGCCTGAAGAAGCGGCCCTCACGCGCGCGCTACGACAAGGCCCACGCGCTCCTGGAGCGGAAGTGGCGGCGCCGGGAATTAGCGCCTGACCGCATGATGCGGGAAGTGGTGGACGTCCTCTGGGACATCTTCGCCGGGAGCCCGTACTCCTGGGTGGGTTTCTACCTGCTCAGCGGTGGAGGCGCGAGCCTGGTCTTGGGACCGCACCGGGACAAGCCGGCCTGCTCGCCTCTGCCCATGCACGGCGTCTGCGGCCAGGTGGCGCGCAGCGGCGTGGCCATGCGGGTGGCGGACGTCGGGGTCTTGGGTGAGGCGCACATCGTGTGCGACCCGCGCAACGCCTCCGAGATCGCGCTACCCGTGCGCGACTGGGCCGGGAAGGTCTGGGGGGTGTTCGACGTGGACAGCACCCAGCCGGCGGCATTCGACGACATGGACCAGCGGTGGCTGGAAACGATCCTCAAGAGATTCGAGCAGACCAACGCGCCGGAGCCGGGCCATCAGCGCCCGGGTGAAGCGTCCGTTTGACGGCCCGTCCGCTATGACGCCTTCCCATCCACGCCGTCTCTCCGAGGTTTTGGAGCGCTACGCTTTAGGCTTGGCGCGCGAGCATCCTTTAGGATCCAAGAAAGGCGATGGGGGCAAGAAGCGGGGGAAGCTGTTGGCCAGGCTCAAGCGCTTGGGCGTCAAGGGCTGGCCTGAGCGGTTGACGCTTTACACGCGCTCTTTGCCCAAAGGTTGCCTGCCTTGTCTTCGGGGGCAGGGGAGCAATCTGGTGATGACGCTCATGTGCAACCGGGATTGCTTCTTCTGCTTCAACCCGAAGCCGCGCGCGGCCGGGATGAGCGTGCACGGCCGGGCGGTAAGGACACTCAAAGAGGCCGGGGATGTGTTCACGAATCTGGGGGTGCGTTCCGTGGGCATCAGCGGGGGGGAGCCTTTGCTGGAGAGGCGCAATGTGCTGGCTTTGGCGCGGAGCCTGCGCCGCCGCTTCGGCGCGGACCTACGCATAGACCTCTATACGAACGGGGACCGATTGTCTTTGGAATTGCTCAAGCGGCTCAAGGCGGCGGGCGTAAACGGCTTACGGATGAACTTGGCGGCCAACGGTTATGACGCGGCGCCGGCGGCGCTGGCTAGGCGGGTGTTCACGGATGTGGAGGTGGAGATCCCGGCGATCCCTGAGGACAAGGACAAGGTACTGGCACTAATGGGCCGGCTGGAGGAACTGGGGTGCCAGCAGTTGATTCTGCATGAGCTGTTCGCCTCTGCCGCGAATGTGGAGGCGCTTCAGTGCCAAAGACGGCGAGCCAAGGCCGGCGGGCGGGAGGCGCGTCTGACATGGTCAGGTGTCGCGGACAGCGAGGAGACCGCGCTCTCCATCGTCGAAGCGTCACTGCGGGAGAGACGCAAGATATCGGTCTATTATTGCTCGTGCGGGACTCAGGCGTGGATCGCTGGGAGGGCGATGGCCCGGTCGAATAAGGCTTGCGCTTAATTTGCGGTTGCGGTAGAAAACGATATAAGCTGAATATGTTTCAGCAATCTCAGATGGTAGACATAAGCATAACTGCCAAATGACGGCCCTGTTCCCCGCCAACCCGCGCCGGTTTTTCGAGGCGGGCGCTTTGGTGGCTCTGGCGTGCATCGCATTTGCATCGGTCTATATCCGCTTGGGCTTTCTCGCCCATAGTCATGCAGGAGAGCTGGCGACACTTCTTGACCGCTGTTATCGCGTTTCCCTCGGCCAAGTCATTTATCGAGACTTCTACTGCTTCACCGGGCCCGTCACTTATTTTACTCATGGCCTGCTCTACCGAATATTTGGCGCCCAGTGGATCGTCTCGCGGTATTACCTGGCCCTGCAAGAAGCGGTGACCGTGGCGTTGACCTTTGTTTTGCTTAGGAGATTTCTGGCGCTTTCGATCATGGCCAGCGCAGCGGCGGCCGTGGCGACGCTTTTGTGGTCGCCCTGGATTATCGGTCTGCCCGCTTACGATGTCGAAGCGGGTTTTTATACGCTGGCGGCGGTTGCAGCGCTCTTTTGGCTCTGGGAAAGACCAGGCCGCTGGCAAGCAGGGTTATTGGGCGGCGCTTGCGCTCTGGCCTTCCTGTCCAAGCAGGACCGCGGCGCGGTTGCGATGCTGCTTGGCTTGGCGGGACTGCTGGCGGTTGCGGCGCGGCCATGTTCCAGACGTTCCCTCATTGGTTTGCTGGCCGCCTATGTGGTCGGGGCAGCCCTGCCGATAGCGCTTCTGATGTTTTATTTGGGCATCCACCATAGTATGGGGTCAGCTTGGTATTGGCTGGTCCTGCGCTCGTTGGACCATGCCCATAACCGCAACTACAGTCTGATGACTGATTTTGGGCACAAGGTCTATCTGACGGTGTTCGGCGGACGCAGCCAGGTCGGGAAGTTGCTGCTGGGCGTGTATGCGGCCGCGACCGTCATGCCTTGGCTGGGACGCCGCATGGACTCCAGGCCCGGGAACCGGTGGCTGCGAGACACGATGATTGGCCTCCTGATGCTGGGCGGGGCCTATGTGGGCTTTTTGAGTCACGAGGGCAGCCAGTTTGAGCTCCATCAAACCTGCTTGGGCTGCGCGTTCGGCCTGATTGGCAGTGCGTGGCACAGAGCCCAACTGCGTCGACGCATGGCTCCCGTTCTGGCGGGTGCGCTTTTGGCCGGCGCAGCGCTTCTCACGCTGCGCAGCTTCCATTATTGGGTGCCGGACGTGCGGCGCGAAGGCCAACGCGGCTTTGCTTCATTGGAATCGACGGCCTACGGCGACTTTAAGATTTCGGCCGCTCAAGCTCACGTTCTCAATACGGTGATCCGTTTCATTCGCGCCCGCGTGAAACCCGGCGAAGGCGTCTTTTTCCTTCCGCCAGACTTCTACATCGACTTTTATTTCGGGCTGGGCCTGAAACCCGAGCAGCCATTGACCGCTTCCTGGGAATGGCGGGATGATGACGCCCCTGCTGTCCTAGCCGCTTTGGACTCTGGCCGGATACACTGGGTCTTCCTCTTCGGCGACAAGCCCGAACCGACTGTGCTGCTCGATCAAATAAACCGGCAGTTCATCAAAGTCGCGCGTCTGGACGAGGGCGTCATCGTCCTGCACCGCAAGACGCCCCGGGCTTCCGTGGCCTACTGAATGCTCATGCCCCAGCTGACCACCAAAGAAGCCATCGCTGCAAGACGCAGCATCCGAAGGTTCAAGTCCGACCTCGTGTCGGACGAGCATATCGCTGAACTTCTCGACGCCGCCCGCTTGGCGCCTTCCGGAAGCAACGCCCAGCCCTGGCGATTTAAGATCGTAAAGGACGCTTCGACCAGGGCCAAGCTCATGGCCGCTGCCAATAATCAGAAGTTCATCGGCACCGCCCCCGTGGTCCTTGTGTGCTGTGTCGATATCCAGGGCTACGTCACAGGGACTTTGGCTACCGTTGAAGCGCTCAGCGCCGCCGGTGGCCTGCCGGCCGACATGGCAGTGTCGATTCGGCGCCGCATTGAGGAACTGGCCGCCGGCCCCCGTGACCTTGCCGCAGCGCGCATCGCTTTCAATATAGGAATAGCTGGTGAGCACATCGCGCTGCGGGCCCTGGATTTCGGTTTGGCCACCTGTTGGGTCCGCGCCCTGGATGAGCAGCGCGTCCGAGAACTCTTCGGCTGGAGCGAGAATATCTACGTGGCGGCGCTGCTTCCTATCGGCTACCCGGCGGAAGCTCCCCCGCCTCGTCCGCGGCGTCCTCTGAGCGAAATGATTCTGCCCTGATATTGCGGGAAAGTGATGACCTGGGCGGGCAATTTGCTAAGATGATTTTATGAGGCACTGGCAGGCGGTTGGCATCCTGGCGGCCGTCACGGCCTTCGGTGGCTGCGTCGAGACCATGCCCACTTTGCCGGCCGTGAAGCTCGGCAATCCTCCCCTGGCCTCGCCCGGAGCCCCGCCCCCCATCAAGACCGACGCGCAGATCACCACCTCGCTGATGGAACAGGTCGAAGCGCCGGCCAAGTTCAAGGTGGACCTCTCCAAGGTCCAGCCCAATACGCCGCTGGGAGACTTGGTCTCGCTGGGTTCTCCCGGCGGATACCAGTTGCGCAACCGCTACCTGAACATCGGCATAGCCGAGGCCGAGGCCCTCGCCAGCAACTCCGACCCGGTCTTCCGTGAGCGGCTCATCAACATGGCCCGCTGGGAAGCCGACGGCGAAACCCGCGCCGCGGCCATGGTGGCCCTGGCGACGACCCATGACGCGGTCCACTATGATGTGTTCCGCGAGGCGCTTATGCATCTGGACATAGCGGTGCGCTTCGGGGCAATGGAAGCGATGATCGTTTGGGGCCATCCCGAGAGGTCCCTGCCCCTCTTCAGTCAAGTCGCGGACAGAGACTCTGAACCCATCCTGCGCATCTACGCTTCCGGTGCCATGGCGCGCCTAGGCGATCCGACAGGGCTCATACGCCTGCGCCAGGGCCTGGACGACGGCAGCTGGTTGGTGCGTGCCATGGCCGCGCGCTACCTCGGCGATTATGGCGCCGCCGAAGACTACGATCTCCTGGTATCCCGCATCGGCCGGGAAACGGTCAATGACTTCGTGTCTGCGGAGTACTGCATAGCGGCGCTCAAGCTTTTCCCCAAGAAATCAGCATGAAAGCGTTGCGTGTCCCGTTGGTCCTAGGACTGGCCGCGTTCTTCATGGCGCTGGCCGCGCGGCCTCTCGCCGCGCAATCGGCATCCACTCGGACGGTGTCTTCGCCTCCGACCGCCGCGGCCCCGCAGCCCTCCATGCCGGCGGTCGACTTGGGCTCCTTCGAATTGGAGCCACTGACCGTCACCTGTCTC
>Ga0118677_10004643_pt1 | contig 24786 bp, 23 predicted proteins | sample AliMusrvi5mmetaG_FD_86154 | JGI IMG/M metagenome (GOLD analysis project Ga0118677, IMG submission 86154)
GGTTCGGGGAGCACGCCTTGCACCCTTTGGGGCGCGAACCAGAACGTGACCGACAATAACCCGGCCATGGGTTGCCCGAAGTCTACTTTGGGCACCGCGGGCTGCACCTGCACGCTGGACTGGGTTGCTGAAACCCAGGAGAAGGATGGCAGCGGGACCTGCTACTATCTGGAGCATTACGCTTGGAACGACCACTGCTCCGGGTCGGGTTCGGGTTCTGGAACTGGCACGGGGACGGGCACGGGGACGGGGATAGGTTGCACCACGTTTGACCCGCCACAGACCGTTTATACGAACGAGAAATCTGTGGGCTGCCCGAATTCGTATTCGGGGGCGAGCCCCAACTGTGTCTGCGATGCCACGTTCTGGGTTCAGACGGGCCCGTATCTGGCCGCCGATGGGACCTGTTTTTACAAGAACCATTACACTTGGGGGGAAACCTGCACAGGCACTGGCACGGGCACGGGCACGGGGACAGGCACAGGAACGGGAACTGGCACGGGGACAGGCACTGGCACAGGGACTGGGACCGGTTCGGGTTCTGGGGGTTGCACCTCTTTTGAAACAGACCATACGGTCTATGATAATGACCAGGTTGCCGCGTGCCCCAATTCGTATGGGGCGACCGGTTCGAGTTCGAGTTCGGGTTCGAGCACTGGGACGGGTGTGGGTGTCAATCCCGACTGCAGCTGCGGGCGCATATTCGTGGGCCGGTTGGGGCCGTTTGCGGGCACCGGGGGCGACTGTTATTACGAGAGCCATTACCGCTGGCTCGAGACCTGCGGGGGGACCGGCGGAACAACTTGTTGTCCGGGCGAGCCAGGAGGCAAGCCGGCAGAGTGCGATAGCCAGGCCTCTGATTACCCGGCCTGCGCGCCTTGCAAAGAGAAGGGGGGCGCACCTAAGGACCAATGCGTCACTTGCTGCACGTATTCCCTCGACGTGAAGCCGGCGGACGGCTTCACGTGCACGACGTGCGAGTGGAAGAAGAACGAGCCTTGCAGGACACAGTCGCCCCTCCTAGTAGATGTCGACCAGCTCGGCACCCCCGATCTCTTGGCGGGGCCGGAGGCTTGGCGTCGGGAGCACCCGTTCGGGTCTGTCCCTTCGACCCTGCGTCAGTTTTCTTTCGGGGGGGAGTGGCGGTTTGCGGAGTGGCTGGGCGGGCGGACGCCCGTGCTGGTTTATTCGCCGGACCGCCCGCCTATGGGGCGCTTGTCCGACAAGGATCTTGTCGGCTGCGCGATGGGCGGCAAGAAATGGGCGAACGGCTACGAGGCGTTGGCCTCGCTCGACCCCGACAAGAAGGGTTTTGTGGAAGGCGGCGATCTGGCGGGTCTTTACCTTTGGTTTGACAGGAATCAGGATGCGGTTTGCCAGGCGGACGAAGCCGTTCCCCTTTCTTCGCGTGTTCGCCGGCTTAATTACCGGGTGACCCCGGATGCCCAAGGAGATGTAACATTGCCCCAAGGCGCGCAGCTACTGAACGGCCAATGGGTCCAGTCCTGGGATTGGTGGAGCAACGTGTGGGTTTATCCGGTTTATGCCCGCGACGTGGGGACGTCCTACGGGCTCTTGTTCCCCACGTTAGTGCCTGTCCGCTCCAGCAAGGAGCCTGTCACCGTTTACGAATGGAAGATCACGGCGGTCCACCGGGGCAATGCGGTCCTCGGTCAAGGGGGCATGATGCGGTTTGTCTCCGATTCCCGGAACCCTTCGGTCGTCTTCCTGTTGCTGGAGCGCGAGACCGTCTCAGATGTTTTCGTCGCGACGCTCGCAGTGGCGAGCCGACGGGGTTCAGAATTGACGTGGGCAGCCTTGCCCGAGCGCACGACTGCCACCTTGCTTGGCAACGGGGATGTCGTCGGCCGGACCACTTCGTTTTTCGCAGATTACGAGTGGGAGGCCTCGGCTGTGCCGGAGCCAACCAGGCACAGGATCGCCGGGATCAGCGACGCCGATTTCCTCGGCAGGCTCTACGACTTCGTTGGGGAAGAGCAGCTCGATCTCAACCACAATGCGTTCCTGTATCTGCGGGGGATTCTTGATGCCCCAGTTCCTACGGTGCCGTTGTTTTAATTCGCGCGCCTGCGACAATAAAAGGTCCTTCACTTCCACTCCGCCACGGCTTTTTGGAGAAACTCCAACAGCTCCTTCTTGTTGGCGATCCTGTCCTCCGTTTTTACGTGCTTTGTGGCCGCGATGAGCAACGCATTCTTTTCTGCGGAGGACAGCCCTTTGTTTTCGTTGGCGATCTGGCTGGCAATCTCATCTGTCTCCTTTTTTGTTTTATCTTTGTAACCCCACTGGACTGACCCTTCTTTGAAGTAAACAACCGTCCCCATTTTGCCGAACTCGGTTGGTTGAACCCCATTGTAATTGCAACTGCGGTCCAGAATTTCTTTGACGGCTTTGCCGTCGCCAGCTATCAGCGCCGCAGCACCGTCTTTCGCAAGGGTAGACAATATCATTCGTTTTTTTTCCTTGTCGAGTCTCTTGGCGATTGCCGCCACTTCCGGGCAGGGGTAGGTATAAGCCAGCCAGACGACGTCGTATCCTTCCGCTTTTTTATCTAGCTCCTCGACGGGCAACTGCGGGACCGTTGTTTTGCTATACGATGCCGAGTCGGCAATCGGCCCCTTGCCATCGTACTCTGAGAGATAGCCTGTTGGGGAAAACGTCTCTACGGTGTAGCCCCGCTCCTCCAGTGCTGTCTTGAGTGGCGAGCTCGTAAATCGGCTTAGACCCCGCGCCCACAGCAGGACCCGCTTGCCTTTGGTTTCTGCGGCCGCCGTGGGCACGGGTTTAGCAGCAGGTTCGGGTTGCGGTTGCGCGACCGACGGTGCCGCAATAAACCCCCCTTTGCCGTCGGGAACCAGGTTCACGGGGCTGTTGCCATTGGTTCCGGGCGCAGGCTGCGGCTGTTCCTCCACGGCCACCGCCGCGCTCTCCACCCAGGTTTCTCCGGAGGAGGCTTTGACGAGGGTTTTGCCGCCTTCCTCCCGGATCACGGCCACCTTGGTCCCTGCGGGGAGGGTGCTTGCACCGATCTCCTTCCCGGCCGCCATGATCGGGAACTTGGCCGGAGCGTTGAGCGTGCCGCTGCGCTCTGGAGCGGGCGTGTTGGACGGCTGGGCCATCGAGGTGCCTGCGGCCAGAATCATGGCGGCGACCAGGGCCAGCGCGTATGTGAGGTTGTGTGTCTTCATAGTGTTATTCTTCGTGTCCCCATACATGTGCCATGTTGTAATTCGTGCGCCCGGTTGGGCGCCACTCCACTGTTCTGGGATCTCCCCGCTCCCGTGTCCAGTGATTTTCGTTGCGCCCGTGAGCCCGCGCAAAAGCGCGGGCGAACTGGGCTCGGGGTCCGGCCGAAGGGGTGCGGATTGCGCTGCCGCGAGGGCGGAGGCGGTGGCCGTAGCAACGCCAGCCGCCTTGGGCGGCTGGCTCCTATGGGGCGGAGGCAATGCCTCCGCCCTCGCGGGGTTGCGCCTTCTGGCGGCACCCGGCGGTTCGGGCGCGGGAGGCATTGCCTCCCGCCCCCATCCGCCGGGGCCTTCAATTTCCGCCCTCCGGCGGAAAGGCGAAGCCTTTCCGCCTTCTGTAAGTTTGTTCCCATGGGTTCGTCTTTTTCTCTTATGCGCCCCGCCCCCAAAGGGCGGGAGCATTAGATTTATCTTAGATAAATCTTAGATGCTTTTCAAAAATGGCCGTAAGTTGCTCATTACAATCCTTTTATATTTTTGGGTTGTGACGGTTAGGACGCAGTTTGTGACGGTTAGGACGCAGTTTGTGACGGGGCTGGCACCTCCCTCCGGGCGGGGCGCGTGATGGTGTAGCCGCCGGGTATTGCCGCGGCTGCCCATCCCGCCCCCCGCAGGTCGCCGACAGCCTGCCGGAGCCGGGTAAGGTGCTGCCGTTTGGCGGCCGGCCCCGCTGTTTTGTGTTCCGGCCAGATGTAGGTGGCCAGCGTGTCGGCCTTCCAGTTCCGGTCGGTGCCTTGGTTTTGGATAGCGCATAGCCGTTGGTGGATCAGGCGCCCCGCTTCGGTTTTCAGGCGGCGGATCTCGTGCAGTTCGATTCTGCAAAAACGGGCATCTTCGCCGAGCACGGCTTCGGCAAGCGTGGGATTTAGGGCGATCCCGAGCCGGTCGCCCACCCGTCGCCAGCCCAAAAGGCTAAAGCCCGCTTCGTGCTCCACCCCATCCTTTTTGATGGTAGCCCGCACGATCATCATCTCGAGTCTCTCCAGGCTTTCGCGGAGCCGCCGAAAGTTGCCCCCTGTGTTTGCTTGGCCGCTTTCGCGCAGGATGTCGCCCCAAGTGCATTGCACGGCGGCCCCGGTGAGCGGTGTTTCTGGCGGGGCGAATCGGAGCGCCCTGCGGAGCAAGCAACCCTCGTCGGTTTCCGGGCGGGCAGAAATGGTGAGTTGCCCATATTTCGCGGTGCCAGCCATCGCGACAACTACCTGCAAGGTACGGAGGTTATCCGCGCCCAGCACCGGCCCGCGCCAGCGCGTGGAGCCGTGAGCGGTTTCGATGGTTACGTTAATCATCCTTGCCCGATCCCCCCGGCGCATCGCCCTAAATAGGGCGGGCGCTAGGCATAGATCGGGGTCGTGCCGGACGTGGGTAAGGGTTGTGGCTTTCACAGGGCCTTGGTTTTGGGGGCCTTGGTTTTTGGTTCCCAACCGGCCTCCCCCTTTTTACCGGCCGGGCGCTTCTCTTGGGTTGTCGCGGGTGCAAGCCGGAGCCAGCCGCCGTCTTGGCGCTCGAGTAAGATGGGCGCGGATGGTGGCCCGTAGTTTTTTTTCGGGATGTCGAGCCGCACGTAATAGCCGCGCCTTTCTTCGGCGATCCCCCGCGCCCCGGCTTCGGCCGCTGAGAGCCCCGAAAGGTTGGCTTGCCAGCGGGCGTTATCGGTTAGGTCCGATGCCCCTCGGCTTGCCTGCTGCTCGTCGGCCTTGCCCGAGAGCACAGCCGCCTTGTTTGCGTGGTGCGCGTATATGTGGGCCGCCCCGGTTCGCAGGGCGGCGGATTCAAGCGCCGCCAGGATTTGCCCCATCTCCCTGCCGTCCTTCTCGTCTGCTTTGTGGTATCGGCGCATTGTATCGTAGATTGCCAGCCGTTGCCCCTCCGCTACCCGTGCGAGTAGCTCCCGCCAGCCCGCAGACCCGAGATCGGCCCCGCAGCCGATCATCGGGTAGATGGTTAGGTTGCGGTCCATCGCTAGGCATTGATCGTCCGTGAGCCTCATGGCCAAAGCGAGAGCCCGGAGCCGGTGGTGAATTATTTCAATCGGGTCTTCTGCGGGTAAATAGAGCACGGCCCCGGCCTTCATGGCCGCCCATTCTCCGCCGATGCACAGCGAGTCCACCCCGGCCGCGAGCATCATGGCCAATTGGAGCAGGAGCCAAGATTTACCCAGCCCGCCCGAGGAGACCAGTGCCCCGACAACCCCGGCGAGCAGTCCCGGCAGCACAAAATCTAGCGGGGCGGGGTCGGTCGTGAGCGCCCTAAAAATGGCGATTCGGTCCGGCATCTGCGGCGTGGCCATGTGTGGTTGCCAAGGGTTCCGGCTGGTTTTGCCGGTGCTGTGTGCAGCGCTCATGCCTCTTCCTCCGTTGCCGTCGGTTCCGGCTGGTTTTGCTGGTGCGTCGTGGGTGATTCGGCGAGCGCCTCCAGGCGGGCGATGCGGTCGAGCGCCCGGGTGAGCAAAGCCGCTTTGGCTGGGGAGGGCCGGCGACCCGGCGGGTTTTTCCCGGGCTCCAGAGCCGACGCCTCGAGCACGTCGTAAAACCGTCCGCGTTTCGTAATTTTCCCGCAGCTGCCTAGGCGGGAGATAACGGACTGCGAGCAATCCAGCGCACGGGCGAGGTCCGCTGCGAGAGCGACTAAGCGTCCGGATTCGGGATCGATGACGGCCCCGACAAAGTTTTTCGGGGGCTGGGGCTGCGAGTTGTCCGGGGCGGGCGTTGCCCCTCCGGCCGTTGCTGTCGGTGCTGGTAGCATAGTCAGTTTATGGGACCTTTAGCCACTTTGTCAAGGTTTTACTTTGCTAAATAGCCTCTTTGCGCAAATTAGATTGCCGTCCGGCTGGCTCGGTCCGGCTGGCTCGGTCCGGCTGGCTCGGTCCGGCTGGCTCGGTCCGGGCTCCGGGCGCAAATGCGCCAGGATCGCCGTGGTGGCCTTTGGCTGGCCGAGGCGGGGTCTTGGGGGTCTTAGGGGGAGCGGAGCCCCCCTAACGGGAAGGGTATATTTAATTACAAAAACGTAGCTACTTTGTAGGTAGTTTGTTTGTAATTAATATACCCTTTCTCGCATGCGATTAAATTTTTAAGTCGCAGTTTTCAGGGCGGTGTAGTTGGTTTCGGACAATTTTTGGCCGTAATCCTAATAGTCACCCGCCCAGTTTTGGCCATTTTTGGCCGTAATCCTAATAGTCGCTTGCCCAGTTTTGGCCATTTTTTGGCCTGAACCTAATAGGGGCGGCGGCGGAAGAGCCCGTTGAGGGCGGCGGAAGAGCCCGTTGAGGGCGGCGGAAGAGCCCGTTGAGGGCGGCGGAAGAGCCCGTTGAGGGCGACGGAAGAGCCCGTTGAGGGCGACGGAAGAGCCCGTTGAGGGCGACGGAAGAGCCCGTTGAGGGCGACGGAAGAGCCCGTTGAGGGCGACGGAAGAGCCCGTTGAGGGCGACGGAAGAGCCCGTTGAGGGCGACGGAAGAGCCCGTTGAGGGCGGCTGAAGAGCCCGTTGAGGGCGATGGAAGAGTCAAGCGATGCCGTCGCCGGTGCCGTCGCCGGAGCTTTCGTCGTCGCGTTCTTTGGCGTGGCGGAGGTGTATTTCGTCGTCGATGTCGAGCAAAAGCGAGTCGATTGCGTACCTCCGGGGCTGTTTCCGGCCCGGGAAAATGACCGAGATGAAGCGGTCAGTGCACCTTGTCACGACGATTCCGAGTGCCTCGACGAGCGCTTTGAGGTCGTTCGCTGCGACATTGCCGGTTGCCTTTTTAGCGATTAGGGCGGCGAGGGAGCCCTTGGCTGTGTTGTTGCCGTTGCCTTTGGAGGAGAGATCGAGAGCTCTTTTGGCTTTCTGCTTGCGCTTTTCGAGTGCTGATACGATGCGGCGGTGGGGCGGCCGGTGCACGTTTAGCGCGTCAACCAGGTCCTGGTCGAGGCGCTCCAGAGTCGCGTAGACGTGCTTTTTGCCGGCACCAAAGCTCGCGGATAGGAGCACTCGAGGTGGCCAGTCAGTTGATTTGGCCGGCGTCAACACGTGCAAGTCCCAGCTGCCACGCTCAATATTTTTGTGCCATTGGGTTACTGTCGGCGTATCCCGCTTGATTGAAAGCATGGTGAGCTCGATCATCGTGCGGTCGCCGTCCCCCAGATCCGTGTTGTCGGGGGTCCTGTAAATCGCCTCGTCCCAAACTCGGTCCGTGCGTTTACCTTTCGAGCCGGACCGGAATTGTATGTAGGTTTCGTCGGCTACTTCGACCGCCCTCACGAACGCGACGGCGTTTTTGCATCCATAAAACTTCGGGGGCTGGATCTCCACTTTGCCGATATGGTCGGGGTGGTGCGCGTTGCTGAGGTAAGCGATATGCCCCCGGAGGTATGCGAGGGAGGCGGCTTTATGCGGGGATCGGCGGACGAAATCAATCATAGGAAGAGGGCTTGGAGGAGCTTGAGCTCTAATTCGTAGGCGCGTTTCTGGTCCGGTTTTGCTTGGGACAAGCGCTGCATTGCCCACTTAATCAGTCGTTCGATCTCGGGTTTCTGATTCGTTTCGGCCTCTGCGACGATGTCGACGATGTTTTCCAGGCGTGCCGAAGCCGCGAGTTGAGCGCGGAGTTGGGCCACTTCGGCCTCGAGTTTGGCGACGTTGCCATTGGTTCCAGCCGTTTCCGCCGGTGCCGACGCCGCGAGTTTTGCGCGGAGATCTTGGCGGAGCTGCTCCGCCTCGGCTTCGATTTTAGCGACGAGGCTGGCGATTTTGGTCGCGGAGTCGTTGACATCCGCGCCAGCCGAGACGATTTCTGCGGCGGTGCCGAGGTTGGCGAGGCTAACCCTCAGCGCTTGGAGGTGGTCGGTCTCGGCGTCGATTTTATCGACCGCCTTGATAATTTTGGCCGTGGCGTCTTTGTCCCCTGTGCGGATTTTGAGCGTGCGGCGGTTTGCCTGGTGTAGTTTTTCCAGCGCGGCGATCTCGGACTGCAGGGTGAGGATCTCCGAGGGGTCGAGCAGACGGCAGCGGATGATGGGGCTTGCCGCAGAGTTATTGGCCTTTTCGACGAGCGCCTCGGACAGTAAGACCACTCTTTTTTTTTGGGTTGTGGTCTCGAGGACCTTGAGCGCTTTGAAGGCGGCGTCAGTGAGCCGGATGGATGAGGGTGCGTTCATTTGTTTCCGGTGGTTCCGGCCGGTAGGAGCCAGCCATTGAGGGTGGGCGGAGCGATGTAGAGGGCGTTGCCAAATTTGCGCGTTGGGAGGCCGGCTTGGCGGATGAGGCGTTCGGTGAGGCCTGACTCTGCGGCCGCCTTGGAGAGGAGGACCCAGGGTGCCGACTCTGGGATCGTCCGGATTTCTGGGGCTTTGGGGCGGGACTTCTGGTTGCCATGGTTGGCATGGGTTCCGGCTGGTTTTGCCGGTGCTGTGTCGTGGGTGTGGTGATTAAGCATACTTGTGGTTATGGGTCCTTTTTCGGCCCGTGGCTGATATTTTTTCTTAAATCGTAAAAAAACTTTACTGCGTTTGATACTTTTGCTACTCTTGACGAATAACGAGAGGCGATAGGAGGGGGTAAGAGCAGGTAAGGGCAGAGAGGAGGCGGGGGGCTAGTCTGGCTACGGATCAGAAGGTTCCGCGTTCGAGTCGCGGCGGTTGCACTGTTTATCAGGGTTTGCGGGCCACAGCCCGGTGGTATGCTAAAAAAAGTATGCTAACCGGCCTTGGTTTTTGGGCTCTCCACCAAAACAAAGAGCCAGATCGGATTCCGGCGCGAAGATTGCCATCTACCGGCCCGGCAAATTGCAGCCGCATCCAGCGCGGCGGAAGGGGGAGCCTATGCCATCCAGGACCGCCAGACAAATGTCGTACGCCTGGCCGGTGCAGGAGACGGATTCAACGGCGGATTCCTCTGCGCATCCCTCGGGAATCTGCCGAGCGCTGCTCGCTGGTCCTCTCTCAAACCACTGTCAATAAGCGCAAAACCAACTCCCATGTCTTATCTTTCGGAATCGCTGAGTTGGAGTAAAACCTCTTGACCCAACCTGAGAAAAGACTGATTATCAAACGTTCAACCAAAACCGCCTCCCGCCAAATGCAACCTCTACCGCCATTTTCGATCCCCCGTTTGCTTTTGCTCACTGCGGCCGCGATTCTCTCGCACGCGGCGTTTGGCCAAACCGCGACCACCAGGCCCGTGGGTTTCGTGTCTGTCCAGTTGGATGCAAACAAGAAAGCCGCCATTTCGATCCCTCTGGAACAAGCGCCCGTATTCACCGGCACCGTCACTGGCGTTTCGGCAACCCAAATTACGGACTCGTCGGCAAGCTTCGGCAGCTTTGCCGGTTCCTGCTACTGCCAAATGATCACCGGAAATGCCAGCGGCAGGAATTTCTGGATTTCATCCAACACCGCAACGGTTCTTGAACTCAGGACAGGAGGGGGAAGTTTTCTCTTGCCTGTCGATTCCTCTTCATCAAACACGGCCAATGTGGCCGTCGGGGACAGATACCGCATCGTGCCCATGTTCACTCTCGCCGGGCTCTTTGGGTCCAGCTCCGCAGACTGTGTTCTAAAATCCGGGAGGAACCCAAATGTCGCCGATGTCATATCCGTTTACGCGGACGGAACGCTGTCCGGATACTACAACAATGGCACAAACTGGAAAAATGCGGGCAATGCGGGAGATTCCGCCAACTACAATACCGTTGGGATTATCCCGACCTCGGGAATTTGGGTGACGAGGCTAGCCGGAGGGGCTGCCACGACGCTCGACTTCATCGGGTCAGTCCCGGATGTGCCCCCACGCATCCAAGTGCCCGGAGGGGTAAAGGTCGCCAGGTCTTTGCCTGCTCCAGAGGGAACAACATTGGGGCTATTGGGGTTTGCAAACATTTCTACGTGGACAAAAAGCAATAACCCGGGCAACGCGGACCAAGTGGCTGTTTACCGCCCCGACAACACGCTGGGCGGCTTCTTCCTAAACAGTGCGGGAGTCTGGAAGAATGCGGGAAATGCGGGGGACTCAACCGACTACACGAACGTCCTCATCCCCCCTGGCAGCGGCCTTTGGATTTCAAGAAAAGGAAGTTCAACCGGGGCCTCGACGCTGGCCCAAACTGCGCTCACCTACAATTTAAACAACTGATGAAAAAGATCCTCCTTTTCTTGGCGTTGTCGCTGCTCGTCTCAAATCGGGCAGGCGCGGCGGTTTACACATGGGTGGGCACCACATCGGACATGTCAGACGCGAATAACTGGTCCCCGAATGACGGTCCTCCATTCGGCGATGACACGCTGTTTAATAGTTCGGCGACTACTAAGCTGAGCTTGAATCCCAACGGGTTCTTTAATTCCAATGTGGTGACATTTACCGGGGCAACATTTTCGTTTTCCCTTGCTGCCGGCGGGGACGAGTTAAACATCGGTGCCGGAAGTGGTGCGCTAAACCTTTCCTCCGCCGCATCGGTTAATTTCAGCGACCAAACAATCAACATTAATGATGCGATGACGTGGAGCATCTCCGGCAACTCTTCGCTCACCAGCGCGGGCTCCGTTGACACCTCAAACAAGCTTTTGAATATTGTTTACGGCGCTTCTCAGATCAACACCGTCACACTCAGCTCCGTTGTTTTCGCCTCCACTGGCTCGATCGTTGTTACAAACTGGGGTGGCACCTTGGGCGCCTATGGCGGAGCAAACAACCAGCTTCGCTTTTCGGGTGATCCTACAGCTTACCTCGGCAAAATCTCCTTTGCGGGATACGCCGGAAGCACTGCTGCGGCCCAGAATATGGGCGGCTATTTTGAGGTTGTTGCCGTCCCCGAACCCGGCACCTGGGCGCTCTTGGCCGGCGGCTTGACGACGGTGATGGTCTTCCGCCGCCGGCGCCAGCAGGTCTGAATGTTCTGAAAAGCATGCTTAACCTGTTTGGTCGGCCCTGAAAAAGGGCCGACTACCCACGCATCCGCAGCCTGCACTTCGACCGACATGAGCGCCTCGCCCGTGCGGTGGTCGTGACCCGACACGGCCTCGTCCGCGTGGAATGGCTGGAGGTAGCGGGCGACCGGTGCTGGTTCTGTATACCTCCGCGACATGCTCACCCGCATCCCGTGATATGCCAATCACACCGTCCGTCAAAGGCGTAACGTGATCCTGACCAACTCGATCAGGAATCAATAGACAAGCTGCTGGAAAATCTTCGTGAGATCGAAAATTTTCCGAACGCATAGCTCCAGCCCCGCAAGATTTTTAATAATGTAGCGTCTTTCGATTTTTCCTCTTCCATAAGCAGCTTTGAATGCCGTTATGCCAGCGGGCAAGAATAGCGCCTGGTTGTGACCGCGCAACCCACTTCGTTTTCACCTGTTATTCGTGGGTTTTTCGGTTCCTTCATCGATTCCCCAGGTTTTCCGCCGAAAAGCGCGGGGCGATTGGCCCGAGTGCTTTTTGAGCATGCGGGAAAAATGGAACGGCGTTTGGAACCCGCACTGGTAGGCCACTTCGGAAATGGCGAGCCCGGTTTCTCCGAGCATTTGCGCTCCCGCTTCGACTCGTCTCTTCCAGAGGCATTGCATTGGAGTCGTGCCAAGGTACTGGCGGAACAGCCTGATCAAGTGAGCACCGGTCACCCCAGCCGTTCGCGCAAGCAGATCCACACTGCAGGCACTGCCATAATGAGTGTCGATCCGGTCAACTGCCCGTCTTAGCGGTTCCGGGAGTGGAGGCGAGGGTTTGTCTCCGAATCCGACGGACGCAAGATACGCCAGCACCATTGCCCGCGCGAGAGCATCGTAGAGGAGCTGTTCGCTGGCTCTTGCGTAGGGTTTGAGCGTCAATGCCATCTTGGCAATGACCTGCATGTCTTGTGTGAGCGGGCCACAAAATGGCAGCTTTTCATATGCGCTCCGGACAGCCCTTTCGAGTTGCGCTTCGCGGACTTCGCACCATCCGTGACGCGTTCTTCCTCTCCTGGAAAAAAGAAAATGCTCCTGCCGTCCGGGCACCAGCAGGGCGGCTTGGCCCTCTCTGAGATGATGCTCCTCCCCGTTCACCTCGATGTGTGCTTCGCCCTCGTAAATATAAACGAGCTGGAGGCTTTTCTGTGTTCGTGGGCCACAGCTCCCATGTGCATCATAGATAGCATATCCAAAATGGAACTGAGGTTTATTCCCAAAAAGGTTCATTATGGACATGTTTATGAGATTCGCAGGCATTGTCAACAGGGCTGATCCGCGTTAAATATATTCCTGTTTTTCCACGCCATGCCCTCTCATTACACATTCGAAGAATCAGGAACATCTGCCCATCGCAATCACAGTAATTTTCCGGAGCGCGTAAAAGAATTTTATCAGAGCAACGGATACCAGGACATCGTGCGTCCCGGCATTCGCCCCGCCGGCGAGGGTGGGTGCGGTGACGGCCGCACCGATCTGGAGACCTTCCGCACCCGCCCCCTGGAGAAGAGGGCCTTTGTTTAATCCAAATACTATGAAACCACTGACCAGCGTCGAACGAGTCAACCGAATGATGGAACACCGGGATCACGACCGGATTCCGCGCCACGAATCTTTCTGGCAGGAGACCATAACCCGCTGGCAGGGGGAGGGTCTCAAAGGCGGTGAGGCGGCGGTGCTGGCACTCCTTGAGAGCGACTTTCAGACCCTCTGCTGGTGCTGGCCCGAGGTGTTTCCCGGCACCGAGAAGATCCTATCGGAGGATGCCGAGACGAAGGTGGTACTTGACGGCCAGGGCAAGCGGGTCCGCTATTGGAAGAATAAGAGCGGCACGCCCGAGCATCTCGGTTTCGAGTGCGACTCGCGGGAGGTGTGGGAGAAGACCTTCAAGCCAGCCCTGCTGAAAAACTCCATGCAGCTGGATTTGAATAAGACCGCGGAGACGTTCCAGGCAGGCCGGGCTGCCGGCAAGTGGACCCATTTCACCGGCGTCGAGTCCTTCGAGGAAACCCGCAGCCTGATCGGCGATGAGATCGCGCTCATGGCGATGGTCGAGGATCCGGAGTGGCTTGTGGACGTGGCCGAGACCTTCACCGATGTCACGCTGCAAAACTTTGATGCGGCGCTCGCCGCCGGGGTCCGGCCCGACGGGCTCTGGATCTACGGGGACATGGCCTTCAAGACCTCCACGATGTGCTCGCCGGCGATGTATAGGGAGCTCTTCTGGCCGCAGCACAAACGGTTGGCGGACTGGGCACATGCCAACGGGATGAAGCTGATTTACCATACGGACGGCAATGTCAACGGCGTGATCGATCTCTACATCGAGGCCGGGTTTGACTGCCTGCAGCCCATGGAGACCAAAGCCGGCATGGACGTCCGTAACCTGAGCCAGCGCTGCGGGGACCGCCTCGCTCTTTTTGGAAACATCGACGTCATGCTCATGATTACCAATGATCGCGACCTCATCGAGCAGGAGATCGTTTCCAAGTTCGCCGCTGGCAAGGCAACAAAAGCATACGCCTACCACTCCGACCACTCCGTTCCCCCGCAGGTGTCATGGGAAACCTACCAATTCATCATCGATTGCGTGATGCGGCACGGAGGATATTGATCTCCTGATGGAATCCCGAGGCCGTCGTCGATTCGACCTGTTCCGACATGGGTTGAGCGTCTGCTGAATGCGCCTTTGTCACGCACTCAGCCCTTCTCAAATGGAGGCGTTACTTTCAGCATTCCGGCCTGTCCCCGTGACGCTGGACAAACACGGTCAGCGCGACCAGACCAATCTTGCCGGGATGCACACTCTTTCGCATTACTTTTCATCATTATTGCGGTGATCCGCGACCGAGCCGTCATCGGGCGCGCTGCGATTGACGTTGGGGAGATCGCGGAAGGTGCGGATCAGCAGAAGATCGAAAAATGCCGCGCGAACCGGTAGCGACGGGGCTGTTTTATCCGGCGAGCGAAGGGTTTTCCATGAACGCGTAGCAAAGCATGTGGCAGATATTCATGTGGGCGTCCTCGACACGGCCGTAATGCGTGTCATCGACGACGACGACATGCTCCGCGATCTCCGCCACGCGCCCGCGTTTGGCGCCGGTAAGAGCGATGGTCACGAGCCCGTTTGTCTTCGCCCATTCGAGCGCCTTGATGCAGTTGGGGGAATTTCCGCTCACGCTCATCGTGAGAACGACATCGCCCGGGCGCCCGTAGTTCTCGAGCTGGCGCAGGAAGACATCCTCGTAGGAGTAGTCATTTCCCAGCGCCGTCATCCAGCTCACGTTGTCATTCAGCGAGAGCACGCGAAAGCGCTTGCCGAGCTTGTCGGAAGCCCCCTTGCCCAGGTCGGTGGCGAAGTGCGAGCTGTTCGCGGCGCTGCCGCCGTTGCCGAAGACCAGGACCTGGCGGTCCTGCTCCCATGCCGCCTCGAGGAGTTCGATGAGCGGCCGGACCTTGTCGAGGGGAATCGCGTCAAGTGTCTCTTTCTGTTTCCGGATATAGTCGGCGAGCCATTCTTTCATAGGTTTTGTTTCCAAGGGTTACACGTTAGATCACTCGGGCGGTTTTAGCCAGCAATAATGCGCCTGCGGGAACGGCATTTTCGCCGAGTCCTGCGAGCAGGACCTGTGGGCCGGGGGCAAAAGCGCGCATGACAAATCGCGGCAGGGCTTCCGCGACGGCGAGGCGCCAGGGTTCGCCTGTCAATGCCAGCCCGCCGCCGAGAACGATGACTTCGGGGTGGAACAGGTGGACGACGTGGGAGAGCGCAAAAGCGAGGTCGCAGGCGGTGCGGTCGAGGATTTGCCGGGCAAACGGGCAATTCGCGGCGAGGGCGGGGCCAAGCGCGCGGGCTTCGGAGCCGGGCGCATCCGACGCGAGACGCGCGAGGGCGCTTGCCGGTTCGCGCGCCGCGGCCTCGCGCACCTGCTTGTCCACAGCCCAGCCCGAACAGCGTTCCTCGACGGTCGTGCCGTGGCTGTCGAGAAGCAGGTGCCCGAATTCCGCCTCCCCCGGTTTCGCTCCATGGTAGATTTTCCCGCTGACGACGAGCCCCCCGCCGACACCGCTGCCGGAATTGGTGTAAAAGACCGGATCCCTCCCGATACCGGCACCGCGTTGCGCCTCGCCGAACGCGGCGACATTCGTGTCGTTGTCCACGACGACCGGGAGCCCGGACAGTTCGCGCAGCCACTCGCCGAGAGGAAAATCCTCCCAGCCTTGGACATGGTGCGAGCAGCAGATCTGTCCCGTCGCCCAATCCACAGGCCCGCCGTAGCCGACACCGACGGCCCCCCAGCGGAATTGCGGCTGGAGGCGGCGCACCGCGGCCTCGATCTGCCCGCGAATGCCCGCGCCCCCGAGGGTTCGGTCCACGGCCAACTGCTGGCGGTCCACGATGCCGCCGTCGCCGGTGCCCGTGACCAGTTGCAGTTTGCTTCCGCCGATCTCAATGCCGAGGAAATTCATGGTTTGCGATGCGCTAGCGTAGCCCGCCTTGCGCGGAGAAAAGAATGCCCCGCCGGAACCCCCAAGAACCGGCGGGGCGCACTGCGAACCGGCACCATGAAAATGGGCAGCGGTTCTCCCCCAAAGTTCAATTCATTAGGAATTGCGGCGGCGGCGCAGTACCATGACCGTCGTCAGGCTGAAGGCCAGGAGTGCCCAGGTCGCGGGCTCTGGGACGGTGACGCCAAGCAGTTCGCTCGAATTGGTGAATGTGTAAGCAGTTCCATTTACCGTCCCGGAAAAGTTCCCGGAGCCGTCGTTCGTCAAGAACGTGCCGCCGATCTCCATCGTGGAAAAAGCGCCCGTCAGCGACGAGCCCGATAACAGCGTGTAATTTCCATTGGTCATCCCTGAGAGCGTCAGCGCAAGGTTGCCCGCTTTCGCGAACGAGCCCACGGCAAACGTCGTGAACGAGCCGACTCCCCCGGTCAGGTCGGCGATGAGCGTCATCGAAGTGGGGGCGAAGCTGCTCGATCCGCCCAAGATTGCCCCTTCGGTCAACGTCAACGCCTTGCTGAAGGCGGTTCCCGAATTGTTCGTGAACGTGGCCCCTTTCGACACCGAAACCCCGCTGGTGGAGGCGATGCTGCCAGTGGAGGAAAGCAAGAGCGTTCCTGCACTCACCGTCGTTGCTCCGGTATAGGTGTTTGCGGCCGTCAGGTTGACCGTGCCATTTGTGCTTGCGCCGCTGCCGACAGTGACATCGCCAGTGCCGGACATGACACCAGAGACGGTGAGGGTGTTTCCGCCGATAATGTCGATCGTGCCGCCGCCGGCACCGATGGTGAAGGTGCGGGAATTCGCCCCGGCGTTGTCGAGCGCGATACTGCCTCCAGTGGTGTCGGCGATGATTTTGCCGTTGTTGAGGGTGATGACCTTCACCGAGGCATTTGTGCCGATCTGAAGGTTACTGCTGAACTGCACCGTACCGCCGTAGACGGACAAGGCATTATCGGTGGTCGCGTTGGCGGTCAGAATGGTTTTACCGGTGCCGTATTGGACCAGGGCTGCACCGAGCGCGCCCAAGGAGAGGTTTCCGGTGGTACCGTAGTTGAGCAAGAGGGTGTTCACGATTTTACCGGCGCCAGAGGTGGTAATGGCATAGTCGTTTGAACCGGCGAAGAGGATGGCCCCCGTGGTCAACGTCTTGGTATTCACATCAAGCGACCCGGTCGCCGACGTGGTGATTTTCAGAGTGTTCGAGGCGGCTCCAGTGCTGGCTCCGAGCGTTGTGGTCCCAGTTCCAACCATCGCGTAGTTGTTGTTGTTTGACATCGTGCCGCCCGCGTATCCAGTGCTGCCGCTGGTAGCATAATCGTAGGCAACGATGTTTGAGCCGGATTTCATCGCGAAATTTGCACCTGCCACCGTGGCGCGCTGGCTCAGGATGCCATTGGTGACCGAGTTTGACGTCGTTGCGATGCTGTCAGCACTGAAGTCCACTGCGCCGGCGGTGAATGTGATGGCTCCCATGCCGAGCTTGGAGCTTCCACCTGTCTGCTGCACAAAGCTGGTCCCGGTGTTGACGATGGTGCTTGCGACCGTTTGCGTGTAACTGCCTCCGTTGAGCTGGAGCGTGCCGCCGAGGAGAGAGAGTGTGCTGGTGCTCGATAGGATGGGGTTATTGTTGCTTCCAGAGCTGGAGTAATCGAGCGCCAAAACACCGGAGTTGACCGTCGTAGAGCCGGTGTAGGTGTTCTGGCCCGAGAGAACCCACTTTCCAGAACCGCTCTTGGCCAGAGAGGTCTTGTTGATCCCGCCGGTGTCCACGATGGTTCCTGAGATGGTATTGGCGTTGTTGTTGGTTCCGTTCAGTATGAGCGTGTGGCTGCCCGTACCGCTCGACGTGATGTTGCCGAGGGTGAGTGCCCCGCTACCGCCATTATTAGTGATCGTGACGCTGGCAGTGACGGATTGCATGTCTATTGCACGGGTCACCGTTTCGCCGGTTCCTGTATAGATGAGAGTGGCACCGGCGCCGCTGCCGTTGGCCAGCCCGATGGCGCTCCTCAAAGCCCGAGGAAAAGAGCGGCGGCGGGCTTCCCGAAAATCGCCCGCAGACCATGCGACATGGAAGTGGGAGGAACCGGCGTGACGACGGTGGCCGAGGTCCGGTTGTGGGGCAAACTGATCGGCGCGGTCGCGCTCGGAAAGGGAGTTGCCGACTTCCAATACGACCCCGCGTTCGCACGCAGCGGAATCGAGGTCGCCCCGCTGATGATGCCGCTCTCCGGTCGCGTGTTCCGTTTTCCAGAACTCTCCGCACAAACCTTCCACGGCCTGCCGGGGATGCTCGCGGACTCGCTTCCGGACAAATTCGGGAACGCGCTGATTGACGCCTGGCTCGCGACGCAGGGGCGAACTTCGCTCAACGCCGTCGAACGACTTTGCTACACGGGCACCCGCGGGATGGGCGCGCTGGAATTTTTGCCGGTTCTGGGCCCGAAGGCGCGCGACAGCCAGAAATTGCACGTGGACCAACTGGTGAAACTGGCCTCGGAGGTTTTGTCGCACCGGGGCGATCTCGGCGTCCACTTTCGCGACAAGGCAGGAGCTTTGCGCGACATCCTGCGTGTCGGCACTTCGGCCGGCGGGGCCCGGGCCAAAGCGGTCATCGCCTGGAACCGCAAAACAAACGAGGCGCGCTCCGGCCAGGTGCCCGCTCCTGACGGGTTTGAATACTGGCTGCTGAAATTTGATGGCGTGAGCGAAAACGCGGACAGGGAACTCGCCGACCCAAAAGGCTACGGCGTCATCGAATACGCATATCACAAAATGGCGTCTGACGCGGAAATCACCATGTCCGAATGCCGGCTGCTCGAGGAAGGCGGCCGCCGCCATTTTATGACGAAGCGGTTCGACCGCCTGCCCGGTGGCCGGAAGCTCCACATGCAATCCCTCGCCGCCCTCGCCCACCTCGACTTCCAAATGGCCGGGGCCCACAGCTACGAGCAGGCGCTGCTCGTGATCCGCCAACTCGTCATGGGGGCTGATGCGGCCGAGCAGCTCTTCCGCCGCATGGTTTTCAACATCGTGGCCCGCAACCAGGATGATCATGTGAAAAACATCTCGTTCCTGATGGACCAGTCGGGCACATGGTCGCTGTCTCCCGCATTCGACGTGACCTACAACTACCAGCCTACGGGAGAATGGACGTCCTCCCACCAGATGACGCTCAACGGAAAGCGCGACGGGTTCCTGATCGAGGATTTCCGCGCTTGCGCACGCACGGCTTCGCTCAAGCGCGGGCGGGCGGACGCGATCGTCGGAGAGATCCGCGCGGCCGTGAAGCGGTGGCGGGATTACGCCGATGAGGCGGAAGTCACACCCCGGCAGCGCGACAAAATCCAGAACGCCCTGCGGCTGGGGAGCTTCGGGTGAAAGCTCGGAAAGCGATTTTCACGCAGGATAGGATATGAGGCTGGCGGCACCATTGGGCTGCGGGCAGGGCTTGACATCTGATGCGTGATGCGTGATCATTTCCAGCATGCGAACGACATTGAACTTGGATGACGATGTGATCGAGACTGCAAAGTCGCTGGCGTCCCAGAAGAGACAAACCTTGGGGGAGGCGGTTTCCGAGCTGATCCGGCTGGCCGTGCAGCCGACACCGAAGGCGGCGGCGAAGCGAAATGGGGTTCCTCTGTTTCCGGTGGCACGGGGGGCGAGGCTGGTCACTCCCGAGATCGTGGCGAAATTGCTCGATGAGGCCCCATGAGCCGGTATCTCCTCGATGTGAATGCGTTGTTGGCTCTGCTTGACCCGATGCATGTGCATCATGAGGCGGCGCACGATTGGTATGGGCAGCGGTCGCGCAGGCTGCTGCTGACATGTTCCCATGTCGAGAACGGGGTAATCCGGGTGGCCAGCCAGCCGAAATACCCGAATTGTCTAGGGACCAGCGGCCGTGTGCGCGAAGCGTTGCAAAAATTTATCGGCCAAGTGAGCGCGGAGAGGTGCGGACGGGATGTCGCTCTCGTCGATGACAGTATTCTTTTGCGCCCGGAGCTTTTGACGCCGTCCCGAGTCTCGGATTTGTATTTGCTCGCTCTGGCTGCGGCCAACGAAGCCCGGTTGGCCACGTTCGACCGGCGAATTCCTGCTACAGCGGTGGCTGGCGGCCCCAAGGCGCTGGAACTCATCCCGGTTTGATGCGTCGGGTCTGTGTGGTGTTTGAGGTTTCAGCGAAAACCGTTTGATCAGTCAGACGGCGGTGCCTGGTGCGCTTGGAGCCGGGCTTTGACCCAATCGGGGAAGAACTGCTCGTCGAAGATCTCGTGGGCCTCGACGAATTCCGGGTGGCCGAATTTGCTGCCGGCTTTCACCAGCAGGTCGATGCCTTCGGGGAAGCCCGCGATGCATGCGGCGGAGAACGGGGTGATGACGAGAAAATGACTGTCCTGCGGATTGATGTGCGGGCATGTGCGGGCGAACTGCGCCGGAAGCTTCCTGTTTCCATCCCAGTCGGGGTCCGCCCCGTGGCCGAGAAGCCATGCGACGGCGGGTTCGTCCCGGTGGAGGATGCGCTCGATGAGGAGGGTCGTTCCGTTCGGGGTGACGGCATCAATCTGGATACCCTTTCCGAATTCTGCCTGCGCTCCCTCGAAGTCGCCGGCGCACACCATTTGCCGGAACGGGCCGTGATTCTTTGCGCCTGCGGCCAGCAGGCGGGAGCGGATTTCGTGGAGGTCGGCAAGGGCGGCCAAGGTCTGGACGAAAGCCTCCTCGTCCCCGCCGTCGCGCGTGGCGAACAGCCGGAAGGATTCGAGAAGCTCTCCCGCCGCCTTGCTTGCCGCAATGGCGAGAGCATCGAGGGGCAATTCGCCTTTGCTGTCCAACTCGTTCGGGTTGGCCCCCTCCGCGATGGCCGCAGCCGCGACAACCACCAAACCCTCGCGGGCCGCCCATTGCAGCCGGAGCGTTGCCGGGAACACGACAATTCCCTCAAGGTGTCGGAGGATGGCTGCGCCGCTGGGTGGATAGGAAAAGTCAGCAGGCTTCTCGAAGATCAGGAATTCCTCGCCCCAGCCCCGCTCCCCGCGCACCTCGTAAATGGAAACGTGTTCCCTCTTCCGCCGACAGTCATAAAAACGGATCCGGAGCAAAACATCCTCATTATCCCGGCCCCAGGTTCCTGCGATGTATTCCTCTGCGGGCGCCTCCCCATGAATATGATCGCGTGCCCATGTGAGGCAGAGGGGAAGTTCTTCGGAGGTGACGAGATGAGGTTCCATGGTTGTTTTTATCGGTTTGTTGGTTTCGATTCCGGGATGAGCCGGGCAGCTGCCAATGCAATTAGCAGGGAGGATCTTTCCACGTCTTTTGCGCGGATTTCCTCTCTGCGGATCCATGTCTTGAGGCCCATGTGAAAGCTTCTGTGCGTGGGAGCGGAATCGATGGCCGCACGGGCTACGGCGCGTTCCCACGGGTTCTCGGAGTATTGGAAATGCTTCAGCTTGACCCACAGTGCCACCGGGTTCGCGGAGGTCCCGGCGGCGACGCGCGCGAGTTCTTTTCCGCAGTGCAGGATGGCGTAGCGTCCCGGAGGATAGGTGAATATTTTTCTTCTCCACACTTCTTCCGAATCTTCGGGGATGCCGATCGGGATGGCAGGTTGCGTCTCCTGCACGCAGGCGAGCAGTTTTTCGACAATCCCCTTCCAGGAGGTGTTGTCGCCGCACAGCGCGCGCGCTTGGAGGAGGCCGATTTCCGGCACGGGCAACCCCTCGGGCCGTGCCGAGATCCGCACGAGATGCGCGAGAAATTCAGGAAACGTGGCATCGGCGAGAAGGTGGCGGTTAGGGTCGAGCGCGTAGATAAACGTCCGCGCATGGATTGCGGATGGAGAGAGTGTGGTCATTTGAGTTGGAGTGCTGATCTTAGCAGGCGGATGTTCCTGTGATTGGCACCCAGCTCGAGTGCGCGCCGGAGGAACTCCGATACGCGGACACCTTTATTGCTGGTCGTATCGGGGTCCGCGCCTGCGGCGACTAGGGCCTTGATGGCGGCGATCCTGCCGCCCTTTCCCGCGACCATGGCAAAGACCGCGCTGTAAAGCGGCGTGTGCCCGAGCTTGTTCCGGCTTTCTACGGGCACTGCGCACAGTGCCCGGACGGCGGCGGGACGGCCCATGGCCGCTGCCGCATGCAGGGCGGTATTTCCCATCGCATCAACCTGGCCCGGATTTGCCCCTTTCTGCAGGAAACGGATCACGAGGCTCTGGGGCGCACCCAGCCCCAGGATGCCATTGAGGGCCGGTTCCCCGATCAGGGATTTCGCCGCGGGGTTAGCCCCGGCGTCGAGGAACCATTGGGCAGCCGCCCACTTCCGCCAATAAATCGCTGAGAGAAGCGGGGTTTCGCCTTGGTGATCCTTTTCGTCGATGGGCATCGACTCCAGCAAACCGAAGAGTTCGACCCGGCCGGATCGGGCGACCGCATGCGCCAACGTGGACCAATCGAATCTCCGGTGGAGGGTTTTGTCGGCGATGGCCGGATCGACTTTGGGGATAAGGGTGAGGATTTCCAGCGGACGCGCCGTGCTGCGTTCCTCGATTTCCTCAACAAGTTGGTGGCTCAGGGAGTTCGGTGTGCGGTAATCGGGAACGGGCCTTCCGGACTGTTCTGGCCAGAGAATCTCCAGGCACCAGAGCGCCCACAGGATCAGGGCACCTTCGACGGTGCTGGGATCGAGGTGTTGCCGCAATGAGGATGCGACCGACTCGAGGATTTCGTTGTAGGCGAGGGTCCGCGCCTTTTTCAATTCCGCAGGAAGTGCTCCCGCGCCCCAGTATCTGCCGCTGCCATATCCGAAAATGTGCCTAATAAACTCCCAGAGTGAGTAATCCGGACTCCAAAGCTGCATGACGTGGACATTGTGCAAATTCTGCCGCATTCCCTGGCTGATCTCCTCCCAGCAATGACGGGTGGCCGGCGAGCAGGGACACGATTTCAACAAATCCTCGATCTCGTCCAAGGCTGGCTCTGGAATGTCGCGCGAGATCGAATCGGGCGACAAAATCCTCGAGACCCGCTCGCGGACAAGGTCACGAAAGTCGCCCTCGAAAAGATGGCGGTTCGGATCGAGCGCCCAGAGGCAGCGCATCACGAACCGGAGATCGGCGTCGCTCGCGGGCTGTTTGAAAAGCGTATTCATGGCGGTTTCCTTAAAGATATAAACGGCTCAGATCGCCCGCCCCTGATACGTCGGGCGTCCGGGGGAGAGCCCCCCGCATTCCGGCGCGGCAAGGAATTGACTCCAGAGGTCGCGGACCCGCTCCTCTGAAAAGGCGGAATGGAAGCGGATCTCCGCCCGGCCCCCCACGAACAGGCCCGCAAGGGCATTCCCCCGGTAGTCGTCCTCGTAGCTGAGCCCTTCGGGTTTCACGTCCCGGTGCTGCAGGGATACGGGAAAAAATGCGATGCCGCTTTCATTCATGATAAACTTGGTCGTGGGGCCGTTGGGAGCCAGGGCAGTCTGGAGGAGTGTGTGATTCAGGATTTTCATGGTCGGTTTTTGTGTGAGTTTGTGAGGAAGTTTCCGAACGCCTCGAAGGCCGACTTGGTTTCTTCGTGGACCGAAGGGAGTTCATGGATGTGCGCCTCGATCATTGATTTTTGCTCGGCTTCGTCCATGAGGGTGTATTCCAGATTCACGTATTTGGAATGCCATGTGGCGATATGATTGGGAATCACCGGCGGGCGGAGTCCGGGGACATCCCGCGACGCGATTTCATAGAGGCGCAGGCGCTCGCCGCCTTCATCGAGTTCCGGATCAAATGCGAGCCGGTCGATGCTGCCCAGCACCCGGGACAGACCACGTTCGATGTGGACACGGTAGCGCATGGCCTCCCATCGCACTGCGTCCAACAAAAGGACAGCCATTTCATTATTGGGCTCTTCGGACGAGATGGCCGCCGTTCTTTGCATCTTCCTGATTTCCGTTTCGGCACGGCGGAGAGAGGATGCCAGCCGCTTCGGGATCTCAAGGATTTCAGGCGGTCCTTCGCTCATCGGAAAGGGGGCCGGAAGCTCGATGCGGGACTGAACAACCTCCGCGTAGAAAATCTTCGCTTCGGGATCACGTTCATCCGATTCCACCTCATCCGCGCCCTTGTGCAGGATCCGATCTCTGTCGATGACCTCGACTCGATAAGTGGGAAATGCGTCCTGGATTTCCATTTCAAACATGTGGCCGGGTTTCGGGATGCCTTGCGTGGCGAGATCGATATCCGATCTGGGGTTCCATGCTCCGGGGCGCACAAGCGACCCGAAAGCCAGAACCTTTGCAGCCGGGTGGCGGGAGCAGATCCACTCCGCGACCCGGCAGGCCTCCTCCCAGGCTTTCAAGCGGGGAGTCTCGTCCGATGTTATGCGGGCCAGGGGATTGTAGTTTGTGATTTGATGCTGTTCCATTGGTTGGGCTGGTTGATGGTGGTGTCTCCATTCCCAATAGCGATGGCTCGTTGGTTCGCGCCAAAATTGTTGAGCAAAAATCCGAGTGCCTGACGGTATCCCTCGATTTTGGCGAGTGGCAACGCCGCGGAATCGATGCGTGGAATGTCCAATCACATGAATCATGTAAAACAATCCGTTGACATGTTGTTCAATATAAGAAACAATCCGTTCAGATGTCTGAAATTGCCAATGCCGTTGTGGCCGAGTGGCTGGAGGAAGTTGCTCTGCCGGATCTTGTGGAGCGGGACGTGCTGCATCCGCCGTTCGCTGAGTTTTCCCAGATTCTTGCGGTGGTGGGCCCGAGGCGGGCGGGCAAGACGTTTTATTTTTTCCAGTTGATCAGGGACCTGATCCGCGCGGGAGCGAAGAAATCCGACGTGCTATTTGTGGACTTCGAAGATTACCGTTTGGCAGAGATTCGCGACGATCCCATGGGGAAGCTGCTCGAGGCGTTTCACCGGCTGACCGGGCACCTTCCGAAGTATGTTTTTCTGGATGAGATCCAGCAGTTGCCCGATTGGAGCCGGGTGGTGCGCACCCTGCACAACCGCAGGACCCTGCGGGTTGCGATCAGCGGGAGCAATTCCCACTTGCTCGGGCGGGAGGTGGCCACGGAGCTGCGAGGGCGCTGCCTGGAGTGCCGG
>Ga0118677_10004646_pt1 | contig 24766 bp, 20 predicted proteins | sample AliMusrvi5mmetaG_FD_86154 | JGI IMG/M metagenome (GOLD analysis project Ga0118677, IMG submission 86154)
GGCGGGACGCGGTTCGTGTTGCTGGAAAACGTGGCGCGGGTGCCGCACGAGCTGTCGAGCCCGGCGCTGTTGCCGGAGTTGTCGGTGACGGCGGCGACGGACGCGGCGGCGGACATCCCGGCGTTGCTGGAGGCGGCGGTCGAGTATGTGACGGCGAACCAGTGCGGGCGGACGGAGATCTGGCTGGCGTCGGATTTGCAGAAGAGCAACTGGCAGCCGCAGGCGTCACGCTGGGCGAGTTTGCAGCAGCGGATCGTGGCGTTGCCGCAGGAGGTGCGAGTGCGCTTGCTGAAATTTTCCGGTGAATCGTTGGACAATGTCTGGGTGTCGGTTCCTGAACTCTGCCGGCAGAAAGTCGGCGGGCGTGCGGAGTTGGTGTTGACCATCGACCTCGGGCGGAACGGGACGGAGCGTGTGTCGTTTCCGTTGTCGGTCGGGCTGGACGGGTCGCGGTCGCTGGTGAACGTGACGATGGAGGGGCAACACCTGCGGTTCCAGCACAAGATCGATCTCGGTACGCGGCTCGGGAGCGGCTGGGGCATGGTCGAGTTGCCGCCGGATGCGAACTTGCGCGATAACCAGTTTTTCTTTGCGTTCAACGCGGAGCAGCACCTGAACGCGGTCGTGGTGGCCGAGGACGCGGCAGCGGGGCCGGTGCTGCGGCTCGCGACGGTGCCGGCGCCGCGGGCGATGAACCAGTCGTGCGAGTTGGTGACACCGGCGGAGGCGGGCGCGGTGCGCTGGGCGGAGACGGCGCTGGTGGTGTGGCAGGGCGAGTTGCCGGAGACGGCGGCGGTGCGCGGGTTTGTCGAGAGCGGTAGGACAATGATTTGTTTTCCGCCGGGCCGCGCGGAGGCACGGAAGTTTGGCGACGTGAGCTGGAGCGAACCGGCGACGGCGGAGGCGGAGAAACCGTTCCGGATCCGGAGCTGGCGCAACGAGGAAGGGCCGCTGGCGAAGACAACGGACGGTTTGGATTTGCCGGTGACGGAGTTGAAGTGTTTGCGGCGGCAACCGGTGGTGGGCGAGACGACGGTGCTGGCGGCGTTCGAGGACGGGAAACCGTTTTTGAGCCGGCGGACGGTCGGGCGCGGGAACATTTATTTCTGCGCGGTGCTGCCGCAGGCGGAGTGGTCGAATCTCGGCGAGGGGACGGTGCTGGTGCCGGTGTTGCAGCGGTTGTTGGCGGCGGGCGGGCAGCGGCTCGGGCAGGCGGCGAACGCGGCGTGCGGCGAGGCGCCGCCGGGCGCGTGGCAGCGCGTCGATGCGGCGAAGGCGGGCGGCGAGCCGCAGACGGTGGCGGGCGTGTATCAGCAGGGGCAACGGTTGTTGGCGGTAAACCGGCCGGCATCGGAAGATGCGCCGGAGATTTTGGATGAGGCGGCGGTGCGGGCGTTGTTCGGGCCGGTGCCGCTGACGTTGTTCGAACAGGCGGCGGCGAACTCGAAGAAGCTGGAGAGCGAAATCTGGCGCGGGTTGATCGGGCTGTTGCTGGTGTTTTTGATCGTCGAATCGTGGCTGGCGATGCCGGAGCGGACGAAGCCGCGGGAGGGCAACTGACATGAGCCAGTGGCGTTTTGCTTTCTCGTTGCCGGTGATCGTGGTGAGCATCGTGGTGCTAGCCGCGGCGGCGTGGAGCGGCTGGTTGATGTGGCGGCGGAACGGCGGGCGCAAGGCGCTGTTTTTCCTGGAAATGTTGCGCTGGCTGATCGTGGGGCTGGCAGTGTTCACGTTGTGGCGACCGGAGTTGGTGCGGCGGGCGCGAATCGTGGAGCAGCCGGAGGTGGTGGTGCTCGGCGATGTGTCGCGGAGCATGGAGACGAAGGATGTGATGACGAACGGGACGGCGGTGACGAGCCGGGCGGAGTGGTGGCAGGCGCAACGCAAGGCGGTGCCGTGGAAATCGTTGCCGGCGCAGTTCAAGGTGACGGTGGAAGAATTTTCGCCGGTGGTGACGAATGCGGTCGAGGAGGGGACGGATATCAACCAGGCACTCGACGACGCGCTGGCGCGGCACCGTAATTTACGGGCGGTGCTATTGTTGTCGGACGGCGACTGGAACCGGGGTAAATCGCCGGTGGCGGCGGCGACAAAACTGCGAATGGCAAACGTACCGGTTTTCGCGGTGGTGGTGGGCAGTAAAAATTTTCTACCGGACTTGGCGGTGACGCGAGTCGGAGCGCCGGCATACGGGCTGGTGGGCGAACAGGTGTTCATTCCGTTTACGATCCAGAGTTATCTGATGCGGGATGTGCGGACGATGGTGACGCTGGCTGGACCGGCGGGCGTGGAGGCGAGCAAGGAGGTCGTGATCCCGGCGATGGGGCAACTGGAGGACGCGTTGTTCTGGACGCCGCAACGTGAAGGTGTGACGACACTGCGGTTGCGCATGCCGGTCGAGAAGGAGGAGGTACGCGACGACAACAACGAGCAGTCATTCCAGATCGCGGTCCGGCGCGAGGTGCTGAAGGTGCTGGTGGTGGATTCGCTGCCGCGCTGGGAATACCGGTATCTGCGGAACGCGCTGGAGCGTGACCCGGGCGTCGAGGTGAAATGCGTGTTGCTGCACCCAGGAATGGAACCGGCGACGGGGCGGAATTATTTGCCGGCATTTCCCGACACGAAGGAAGCGTTGTCGCCGTACGATGTTGTGTTCATCGGTGATGTTGGGCTTGGCGAAGATGAGTTGTCGCCGGCGAACGCGGAGCAGATCAAGGGCTTGGTTGAGCAGCAGGGCAGCGGCTTGGTGTTTTTGCCGGGACGGCGCGGACGGCAATTGACGTTGTTGAAGAGTCCGTTGGAGAGTTTGCTACCGGTGACGGTGGACGAGAGCAAACGCGAAGGCATCGACGCCGCGACGCCGGCGGCGTTGACGTTAACGCCGGCAGGGCGCGGACATTTATTGACGATGCTGGCGCCGACAGAGGAGGAGAACGCACAGGTGTGGAAACAGTTACCGGGATTTTACTGGTACGCCGGCGTTGAGAAGGCGCGGCCGGGCGCGGAGGTGTTAGCGGTGCATGCAGAGCGCCGCAACCAATACGGGCGTATCCCGCTGCTGGTGACGCGGCCGCAAGGCAACGGCAAGGTGCTGTTTATGGGTACCGACAGCGCATGGCGCTGGCGGCGCGGCGTGGAGGATGTGTACCACTACCGGTTCTGGGGACAGGTGGTGCGGTGGATGTCGTACCAGCGGCATCTCGCACACGAGAAAGGGTTGCGGTTATTTTTCGATCCCGAGCAACCGCAGCGTGGGCAGGCGGTGATGTTACACGCGACGGTGTTCAGCCCTGGTGGGATTCCGCTGAGCGAAGGGCGCGTCAGCGCAACGATCATGACACCGGATAAACGCATGGAGCAACTCACGCTGACGCCGCAGGCAGGTGGGTGGGGGATGTTCGAGGGTCGGTTCATACCGCAACAGGTGGGGACATTTGCGGTCAAGTTGCGGTGTGAGGAAACAGCGGCGGAATTGCAGGCGGAACTGACTGTCGGCGGTCAGCAACGCGAACAGGTCGGCCGGCCGGCGCAGACGGAGGTATTGCGAGAGATTGCACGGATTACGCAGGGGCAGTGCGGGAGTCTGGAGCAATTGCCGGCGTTTATCAGCGGGATTTCAGCGTTGCCGGAACAGCCGCCGATGGAACACCGCTTCCGGTTGTGGTGTCATCCCGCGTGGGGTAGCCTACTAGTGATTTTGCTGGCTGTGTATTGGGTTGGCCGGAAAATGGCGGGGTTGGTGTAACATGCAGACCAATCAACCAAAACTCGAGCTACCAGCATCGGTGCGGCGGCAGCTGGATGGGTTTTCCAGGCGGTTGTGTGCGGTGGAAACGTTGTTCGCCGTGCTCGGCGCGGCGGGCGGACTGCTGGCGGCGTACCTGTTGTTGTTTTTATCCGACCGCGTTTGGGACACGCCGGCGTGGCTGCGGGTTGTGTTGATGGCAAGCGCGGTGGGTTGTGTGGTGGTGTTTACAGTGTTCTGGAGTCGGCGCTGGGTGTGGTGGCGGCGCGACGAGCGGGCGCTGGCGTGCATGGTGCAATCGAAATTCCCCCGGCTCGGCGACCGGCTGCTTGGCATCGTCGAACTGGCCGATGAATCGCGGCGGCCATCGAATATTTCACCGACGCTTTGTCGCGCGGCACTGGAACAGGTCGCGGCGGAGGCGGCGCCGCTGAATTTCCAAGGTGTCGTGCCGGTGCGGAGCGCGAAGTTGTCGGCGATGATTGTCAGCGTGGTCGGCGCGCTGGTGCTGGCCGGTGTGTTGCTGGTACCGGTGGCGGGATTGAACGCGTTGCATCGCTGGCTGCGGCCGCTGGCGGTGATTCCGCGCTACACGCTGGTGCAAGTCGACGATCTGCCGGAGCGACGGGTGGTGGCGTACGGGGAACCGTTTGATGTCGCGGGACGAATTCGCGAAACGTCACGGTGGTTTCCGGAGCGGGCGCGGGGCCGGTTCGAGGATGAGGCGGCGATCGAGGCACCGGCGACAGACCGGAAATTTGTGTTCCACGTGCCGGGGCAGACGCGGCAGGGGAATTTTATGGTCGGGGTCGGCGATGTGCGACAACCGGTGCAGATCGTGCCGACGTTTCGTCCGGAATTGCTGCGGCTCAACGTGGTGGTCACGTTTCCGGAGTATCTCGGTTATCCTACGGCGACACTTGATGCGCGGAGCGGCACGGCAGAAATCCTCGAAGGCAGCAAGGTCGCGCTGGTTGGGCAGGCGAGTCGGCGGTTGGCGGCAGCGACGCTAGCGGGGGCGACGCCGTTAGCGGTGCGGCAGGATGAGTTCACGTCGGAGCCGGTGGTGGTGGAGGACAGTAAACAGTTGACGCTGGGCTGGCGTGATGAACTTGGGCTGCAGAACAAATCGCCATTTGTGTTGAAGTTGAACGCGCAGAAAGACCAAGCGCCGGTGGTCGATTGCCAGAAGCTGGGTGCGGTGACGGCGATGCTGGAGGACGAGACGCTGGAATTCGAGGTGGTGGGCGAGGACGATTACGGCGTCAAGGAAGTTGGCCTGACGTGGGAAGGTCAGCCGGGCAAGGATGCGAAGGTGATGCCCACAAAGGGTGAGGTGGTGGTAGCGAAAGGAACGCCGCAAGCGAAGCGGCTGAGCGCCAAGTTCCGGCTGGTGCCACAGGCGATGGGACTCGGGCCGCAGACGTTGATGATGCGGGCGGTGGCAGTGGATTATTTCCCAGGGCGAAAATCGTCGGTGTCACCGGCGTACCAGGTACTTATTCTCACGTACGAACAGCACGCGGAGTTGCTCCAGAAAAAATTCGAGGAGTTGCAGGAGCGACTGGAAGAAATCGCGCGGACCGAGGAAGGAGCGTACGACGTAAACCAGCAGTTGCGCGAGCTATCAACGGAGGAATTGGCGAAGGTGGAGACGGCGGCGCGGTTAGCGGCGCAGGAACAGGCTGAGAACGCCAACACGCGGGAGGCGCGAAAACTGCAAGAAGAATTGCAGAAGCTAGTGCGCGAGGCATTGCGGAACCAATCAATTCCAGCATCGATTGTGAGCGCGTGGACCAAGTTGATACAGACACTAAAACCGGTGCCAACGCCGATGATGCCACAGGTGTCGGAGGCATTGCACAAAGCGCAGGGCGACCCGGCGCAACGGGCGAAAACATTGGCCGCAGCACTGGAGCAGCAGGAAAAAGTAATCGCACGGTTAATGAAGGCGTTGCGGGAATTGAACGAAGCCAACGAGCGGATGCAGGCCAGCAGTTTTGTGAACCGGCTACGACAGGCTGCGAAAATGGAAACGGAAGCGGGTGGTACGCTCAAGGAATTGTTACCGCAGACAGCCGGGATGAGTGTCAAGGATTTGGCGCCTTTGTTGAAGACCAAGCTAGACACGCTCGGCGAGCAACAGATGTTGACACAAAAAGACGTGCAATATATCCGCGATGATCTCGGACATTTTGTCCAGCGTACGCGTCAGGAACGATTCCGCGACGTGCATCACGAGATGCAGGAAACACAGGTTGTAGAAGAATTAGGGAAATTGGCCAGCGTGTTCCAGCAAAACCTTGCAGTGCAAGGAATCGAACAGGCCACGAAGTGGGCCAGCCAACTGTCGGTCTGGGCCGAGCGGTTGCAGCCACCGGCGGAAGGCGGTTCAGTGAGTGGAGAGGGTAGTAATGGTGAGATGTCGGCAGCAGCACTGGAAATGATGTTGAAGTTACTACGAATCCGGGAGCGCGAAGAAGGTTTGCGCGAGGCGACCCGCGACCTTGAAGAACATAAGGTCACGGCGGCGTTATACACCGAGTCGGCACAGCAATATGGAAGAATCCAAAATGCGTTGGCAAAGCAGATCCAGGATATCGTGCAGTCACCGATCTGTTCGAGCGTCCGAGAGGTTTTACAGCAGGTGGAGGTGGCGATGGATGATGCAAGTAAACTACTGAATAAACCGCAGACCGACGGTGAGACGATTGCCGCGGAGACGGAGGTCATCGAGTTGCTGTCGGCGTCGTGCAGCGGCATGGGCGGCGGCAGTGGGAATGGAAGCGGCGCGGGGATGATGGCAATGTTGCAGCAGATGTTCGGGCTCGGCGCCGGGTCGGGGCAGAGTGGCGGCGGAAGCACGCAGGGCGGTTGGACGGATCGCGCGAATGCGCCGGTAACTAGCTCGACGACCGGTGATCGCAGTGAGAACCGGTCGGTGGAAAAAGCGGGCGGTCACGATGCGTCGAAATTACCGGCGGAATTCCGTGATGCGCTGGAGTCATACTTCGAGGCGGTGGAGAAATTGAAATGAACCGATGGCGGAAGATAATTAGCTTTGTCTTGCTTGGCGTGTGTGTCACCGGCGCGGTGCGGGGACAGGAGTTGTTTCGCACAGTACTGGATCCGATCCCGGCGGAAATCGATTTGATGTACGTGAAAGGCTTGAAGTACCTGGCGCATTCGCAGAGCGAGCAGGGGACTTGGGCGGACAGTTATGGCAGTGAGCCCGGCGTAGTGGGGATTGCGGTGCTGGCGATGTTGGCACACGGCGAGGACCCGAATCACGGGCCTTACAGTGAGGCGATTAAAAAGGGGTTGAATTTTATTTTGAGCCGGGCCAACTCGGCGAACGGGTACATCGGTTCGTCGATGTACAGCCACGGGTTCTCGACGCTGGCGTTGGCTGAAGCGTACGGCGCGGTGGACGACGCAAGGCTCGGGCCGGCGTTAAAGAAGGCGGTGGGGTTGATTCTGACGTCGCAGTCGCAGAACAGTTATGGGGCGTGGCGGTATTCGCCGGAGAGTTCGGACGCGGACACAACGGTGTCGGGGGCGCAGATGGTGGCGTTGTGTGCGGCGCGGAACGCGGGGATTGCGGTGCCGGAGGAGGCGATTAAGAAGGGGTTGAAGTTTTTCATACAGAGCCAGAGTGAGGACGGTGGAATTGGATACACGGGCCCGGGTGGGCCGAACCAGACGCGGACGGCGATCGGGACGCTGGTGTTCGTGTTGGCCAAGCAAAAGGAGACGCGGGTGTTCAAGGCGGCGGAGCGCTATCTGCGGCAAGATTTAGGGCAGGACGGTCAGTATCCATTTTATTACGAGTACTACGCGGCGCAGGCGTACTTTCACGCCGACACGAAGACGTGGCAAGCGTGGAACGAGAAGAATGTGAAACGGCTGGTGGCGAGCCAGGGAGCGGACGGTAGTTGGGAGAGTAATTTTGGTCGGACGTTTTCCACCGGGGCGGCATTGTTGTCGGTGGCGCTGAATTATCGGTTCTTGCCGATTTATGAGCGATAGTTTAATACGATGAGGAAAAGGATGAGCACGATGAAGATTTGTTTGAGGAAGTTGACAGTTGCGGCGTTACTGATGGGCACAGCGCGGCTGGGCGCGCAGATTCAGGTCGAGGTGGCGCCACCGGTGCAGGTACCGGTGGGTGGCGGAGTCGTCCGTGTTATGCGTGGTGGTGCCGTTATGTCGATTGCGGTGCCGGAACCGGCCGCGGCGACAACGGAGACGGCGAAGGCAACGACGGACATCCTGAAGTTCCGGAATGGCGACGTGTTGCATGGCATGATGACGAGCGTGGTGCCGGAGACGGGGATTCGATGGCGGCATACGGACGTCAAGGAGATCATCGGGTTTGACCTAGCCAATTTAAGCGATGTGCTGCTTTTGCCTCGGCCATTACGTTTGCCGCGCGCCGGGCATCACGTGACGGTAGAATTAACCAACGGTGACCGGTTGCTGGGTGACATTGAGACGTTTAATGACAAGTTACTGGTATTGAAAACGTGGTACGCTGGTACGCTGTCGATTAAGCGTCCAATGGTCCAGCGCATCACGCCGGCGGTGGCGCGCAGCGAGGTGATGTATGTCGGGCCGACGAGCATTGAAGGTTGGATCGTGGGCGGCAACAGAGGCGCATGGATTTACAAGAAGGGTGCGTTCAACAGCGCCAGCTACGGCAGCATCGGGCGCGACGTTAAGTTGCCTGACATGGCAAATATCGAGTTTGATATCAACTGGCGCGGGCAGTTGTCGTTTCAGTTCGGGATGTATCTCACTGATCTAAACCAGATGTTCAGCGGTGGTGGCTATATGCTGCAGTTCAATTACAGCAACGTCTACCTGCAGCGCAGTCGGCCCAACGCGGGGTTCAACAACCTTGGCAGTCCCGTCGATGTGCCAGAATTGCCACGTAAGAGCCGGGCACACATTGCGGTGAAGGTTAACAAGCCGAAGAAAATGATCGCGCTATTTATCAATGGCACGATGGTTAAACAGTGGACCGATACAGACGACTTCGCGGGGAAAGGAACCGGGGTAATGTTCTGTTCGCAAGGCCAGGGCCAGTGCCGGATCAATAACATCTTGGTGGCAGAATGGGATGGCAAACTTGATTCCGATACAACCGGTCCGGCAGCCAGCACGGAAGATATGATTCTGTTGGCTAACGGCGATAAAGTCTCTGGCACGCTCAGCAGCGTGGCCAGTAACGAAATCACCTTTGTCACCAGCTACGCGCCATTGAAGTTACCAATGGAACGTGTCGCCATGATTACACTGGCCACCCAGAAGGCCGAGAAACCGCGCCGGCAAGCCAACGATGTGCGGGCGTTCTTCACCGATACTGCCCGGTTGACGCTCGCGCTGGAAAAAATCGACGAGCAGACGGTCACCGGGACAAGCGAGAACTGCGGGCGGATCAGTGCCGGGCTTGAGGCATTTTCGCGCATCCAGTTTAATATTTATCAACCCCGAACTGACACCGCAACGGATGATGACTGGGGCAATGCAGAGACTGGGAATGATGCTGATGCCATTGCACAATAGTCGACGTGAAACTCACTCTTAACCAACGCCTATAGGAGAATTGTTAATGAAACTCATGATCGGAATCCAAATGGCCTGCCTCGTGGCAGCCCTTACCGTCACTCGCGCCACCGATAATCAGAATACAAACTTTCAGGAACTGCTCTCGGGTAAGATCGTACCGTTGACGCTGAAATTTAAGGACCTGAACGAGGACTGGCGCAGGTTCGCGGCTAGCGGAACAGCTGACGCTGGCGGTGCTGCAGCAGTTTATCTGTCGATGCTTGGCCGTGGTGGCGGCAGCAGCAGTGCATCATTCTACACCAAAGGCCAGACCATCACGATCGGCAGCGAGACGTACTTAATTGCCTATCGCGCCCTAATGAAGGCTGTCGACATTCCCGCCCTGCAACTTGCGATGTCGCGCGGCGGCAGCCAGCCACCAGAACCGGAACGGCCGACCACGCAGACTACGCTGGCTCTAGCGCTGTTGAATCTGCGCACCACCGGTAGCTTCACTGACGTGCGGCCTTTCAATCTTGAGTTGGAGATGACTGGCAGTGAAACCGCTGTGGCCACAGACGAGGAAAAGCGCACCCAAGAGACTAGCAAAGCTTCGATGACTAATCTACGTAAGCTTGGCACTGCACTCATCACCTACGAGCGGGAACGTAAGGTTCTGCCGACATTGACAGACGCCAAGACGGCGCAAGCTGAACTGGAACTCTACGTTGCCAATAAGAATGTCTTTGTGCATCCCGAATCCAAGGAGCCGTACCAGTCTAATCCCGCGCTGTCGGGTAAACGCTTATCAGATATAGCCAAGCCGGAGAAGACGGTGGTATTTTACGAAGCGAGTGCTGCCACCGATGGTACACGGGGTGTGTTGTATCTGGACGGCCATGTGGAGCGTGTCGCAGAAGCTATCTGGTCGCGCCTCAAGCAAGCCTCCCAAGCTCCCTGAGTCAAACGCCAAGAAGTCGGCAAAATCAACTATTCCCAATCGACCAAGTGCGATGACATGGATTACCCATTAAGGTTCCGCCGTGCCCAAAAAGAAATTTGAACCCACCGGTATGCTGCTCGATCTGTTCGAGGCGCCCAAGCCTGCTCCAAAGCCGGTGGCGACCAAATCGGTGACCATGTACACCGATGGCGCCTGTTCACCAAATCCTGGCTTCGGCGGCTGGGCGGCCGTGATCATAGAGGGCGAGCAAAAGCGCCATGTCAAAGGCGGCACCGCCGACACAACCAACAACCGGATGGAACTGCAGGCCGCCATCGAGGGCTTACGGTCGTTGGTAGAGCCGAGCCGGGTCAAGTTGTACACGGACTCAAAATATGTCAAGAGCGGGATCACGAGTTGGCTGGCTCAGTGGGAGCGGAGAGGCTGGAAGACGCAGGGAAAAACTCCGGTCAAAAACCAAGACCTATGGCAGGAGTTGAGTGGCTTGACCAAGCGACACGATGTCGAGTGGAAATGGGTGAGAGGACACAACGGCGACCCACTCAATGAGGAGTGCGATCAGTTGGCTCAGGCAGAGGCGTGGCGGCACAAGCAGATGGCGACCGCATTGTAAGCTAGTCCTGCGGGCGTATGGTTGATGACTAGATGCAGCATCGGTCGTGGATCGCAATTCTTGTCGGACATTTGCACAAATGAACATCGCCAAATGGGGTCTTATAGTTACAGGACATAGGCGTTGCACATTGAATGCGAACGACCTCGCCTGCTATATGGCATTGTTTAATTTTGCAAAGAGATTTTACAGGCTGGGATAGACAGGCGAATTGTTTTTGGCATTTCGTTGTTTTGGCGATGACCTCATGCGGGATTTTATGTTTCATTGAACTTGATTCCGCCCGCTGTGATTTGAAAGGAGGGCACAAGCCTGTGTAAACTGACTCCCCCAGTGGTGCAACCCGGTGAGGGACGACTCAAGATGGTCCGCCATTTGGTGGGCAGTTGCACCATCAAGGAATGCTTTGTCAGACAATGTGCCATCCGTTGAAATCGCAGTGGGTTGTCATGCCGATCTAATCAATGACGCAGGTGCCGCAACAAACCCACAGTTATTGCGACAACGCCAAAAAGGAATATCGCCAGTCCCAATATCAAGGAAAATGACTTCGGGTTGTTAACTTGCTCGTTGGGATTTTGAATTGGCTCGGATTCTGTATTTGATGAATCAATAGCACACATGGCTTTTACCTTTCGCTGGTCAATTTTTAAAAACAGCGGTAGCCGGTTGTTCGACTTTGTCCTACGGTGAGGTTCGTGGCAAATCGATAGAAGATACCGACGCCAACAAGACAAAGGCTGAGCCAACCACGCTACCGCTATTAAATTTTAACTGGTTTTTTATCATACCTCACCGACATCAAAAACTATGCCGACAGCGTTGCAGGTCTTACAAAGCATTCACGCTGACGGACAACTGCACTACAAACTACGCCGCAGGTTGCTCGGACTGTTGATTCGCTGAATCGAAATACCTTTTGGCAAGTTCGAGACGAGCAACCTTCGTTTCTTCGGCACAATCGCCTTCATAGTATTTGAGTAAATTTGCTGCCATGAATAGGTAATGCTGCGATGCTAAGTGCTCCGCCTCCTCTTCAAGATTGTGCAATACATCTGCTGGCAACACTTGCCTGCCAACTGCGATCCCGTTCAAATCTAGTCTTGCGCCCATTATGCCAACTACTACTTCATCCCATCCCCGCCTCCGCCTCGCAAACTACCGGAAAATGTTCAACAATCCATAGTCGATCTGGTTCCAGCTTAAAAACTACTCAAATCAGCGTTCATCTGTCTACCAGGGTGTGCCCTGATTTTTGCATCAGGGGAACCCTTGCTCGCCCACAGCCTCCGCCCAGTTCAGCCTCGCTACACTGATTCCATCGCCTTGAGCAGTTCGGTTCGAGCAATGTCAATGCTTTCCAACTTGGGCTTGATTTCGATAATGCGAAAATGGCTCGTGTCGCCCTGTTGTAAGACGGCGTAAAACCATTTGGATGGCATTCGACACTCGCCAATGATTCCCAGAATGTTGCCTGCTTCAGCGGCATACCACTCGTCGGGATGTCCCGCCAAACTGTAAATGATAGATTTGTTGTGGACTAACCGACTGAATTCGCCACGGGATATTTGTTTAATTGCCATAAACCTAATAAGCATCGGCAATCCAACAGGCGCAATGGGGGGGGGGAACCTACCGTTGATGATTGTCCCCGCTAAACGAAGAGTGCGATCAGTGATGTCGGGCGGCGGAAGAAAGCGGCGATTGCATCATAGCTGCCCAAAAAAGATATTTTCAATCGCCGTAGAATCGCCGTAAAAGTCGTCATTTTGACGCATTTCATTGCATCTGGTTGCATTTTCAACTAGCCTCACTGTCGTATTCAAGTTGTTGTAACGACGAGTAGTTGCGTGATTTATGACACAAATCGTTAGAAGCGTTCGGGGGGTCTACGGAACCAAAGGTTGCAGGTTCAACTCCTGCTGGGCGTACCATTTTCTCGGCGGTAATTGTGGAAATTCTTGTGAACCAGCTTGCCAATCCCAATCACTTACAGAACCCTTTTGCGTTGGAGTGGGCAATCGTGAGATAATTGGCTTATGACTCTGACAGAAGTCCGGCAAATTCTCACCGAATTGGATCTGCGGCCGAGCAAGGCGCTGGGCCAGAATTTTCTGATTGATGGAAATATTCTGGAGATTATCACCCGAGAGGCTGATGTCCGGTCACAGGAAACTGTGCTCGAAATTGGGCCGGGACTGGGGGCGCTGACGTTGAAGCTGGCTAATCGAGCCGGCAAGGTGATTGCGATTGAGAAAGACGGACGGTTGGCCGAATACATCCGCCAGCACTATCCCGAAGTAGAATTGATTCATGGCGATGCGTGCAAGGTTGACCTGCCGGCATGTGATAAAGTAGTCGCGAATTTGCCGTACAGCATTTCCACGGCAATCTTGGAGCGATTTGTGGAAGGAGAAAACCGGCCACGTCGGTTGGTGCTGACGGTTCAACGCGAGGTGGCGCAGCGGTTAGCGGCGCTGCCGCGACACAAAGATTACGGTGCGCTGACATTGTTCACTCAGTTCCGGTATCACGTGACGATCGTGCATGTAGTGTCGCAGCATTGTTTTTTTCCGGCACCGCATGTGGAAAGCGCGATCGTGGCGCTCGACCGGCGTGAGCCACGAGTGAAACTGGAAGCGGGCGCGCCGTTCCATACATTGGTCCGGCAAGGATTTCAGCAGCGGCGGAAAATGTTACGAAAACTTATTGGCGACCATGATCGTGTGGATGCCGCACTGCAAGGCATCAACATGCCGGTCACCGTGCGAGCGGAGGAGTTGAGCCTCGAGCAGTGGATTGAGTTGGCAAATTTGTTGCGGTGACGGATGTCACCGGGTGACTTCCACGAGAACGGCGTTAGTTTGGCCCAGTCCGTAGCGCGCGGCGGTTATTACATGACTGGCGCGGCTGCCGATGGGTGGGAGGCGTTCTTCCTGGCGTTTGCCTGCGAGTAGTTCCAGACACATCGTGTCAATCGCGACGGGATCCCGGCTGAAAAATAAGCCACCGTATGGCCACGAATACTGCGGCTTGAATGCCGGGCCACCCGCGTAGCCGGCCACGAACGCATCACAAATGTTAAGCACCAATTTTGCGCGCACGACCGGAACGGCAGCAAGTTCCGCAATAATCGAGTCGCCACGTTGGCCAAATTGCTCGAAGCGGCGCGTGTTGTCCGCCAAGCCGAGTGAAATATTGTAGAGACAGCCGGCCAAGCCGGCCACATCGTGATCCATCAAGACCGGCACATTGATAAGTTTGGTAATGGTGCGCGTGACGAGTTTCGGCAGATGTGAGAGCGTGCTGAGCGGATCCGGTTTGCCGAATTCCAAATCGCCCCAGATCAGTTTACCAACCAACGAATTTTCGACAAACACGTCCTTGTCCCAGCCGGTCCGGCCGATGACTGACTCGACGCGAAAGGCAGTGGCCCGGTATTCCGCCAGAGTGAGTTTTTCTGGTTCCCGGTCGAAGACGATGATGTTGGTGGCCGGTACGCCGGCTTGCTGTAGACCGGCGGCAATGGCGTCCAGCACCGCCTGATGTGTGACGTGTAGTGGTGCGGCCAGTGTGCTGATTTTTATTCCGACGACATCGTTGCTGGAAACAATTTGCTGCCACGCGGCGGTTTCATTGGATTGACCGGTCAGCTGCTTCATGCCGGCGATGATCATGGCATGAGCGCGGGTCGGCTCGACCTGCCAATCGATCACCGCAGCCGGGTCGCGCACGAGAATGACGCGACTTTGAGCCAACAAGCACGGCGCACTACCAATCAACACAATGAGCAATACAATAAACACACGCATTACCGGCATCATGCCGGGATGCGGCGTGAATTGCAAGTTCGACAGCCCGTCGCTGGTTGTGGTACAAAACTTTCGATGCGCGCCTTTGCCGAAAAGTCCATCAAGGACAAATTGGAGCGAGTAATTTTAGTGACGATTATCACTACGCTGGCGCTCGCCGGCAGCAGCATTATCATCTACCAATGGTTGAGCTACCGGCACGCGGCGGTGCGGCAGTGGTGGCCATTGGTGGAGGTGCTCACAGATGAGCATAACGGTGCGACTGCCTTGGCGTTTCACGATGCCGACGCGGCGCGAAAAGCATTGGCGGTATTGCGCGGTCAACCCGGTATCCGCGGCGCATGGTTGCACACGGCGGACGGTCAAGTGCTCGGCGACTATATTCGCAACGGCGATCACCCCCAACCGGTCCCGCCGGATCAGACTGCCAACGCCACGTGGCTCGAAGGTAATCAATTGCTTTTGACTTACCGAGTTAAACTGCGTGGGGAACCGGTCGGTTGGTTGACGTTGCGCGGTGATTTACGTGCGGAGGCTGACCGGCTAAGGCGGTCGAGTCTGGTGGTGGTGATTTGTTTGCTCGTGGCGGCGCTTGCGGCGACAGCGGTCGCGTACCGGTTGCAAAAGACGATTTTAAATCCGGTTTATGGGCTGGCCCGCGTAGCCGACGCGGTGGCAGCCCGGCATGATTACAGTTTGCGCGTGGTTGGTGAGCAGCCTGATGAATTGGGCCGGCTCACCACGGCCTTCAACGAGATGTTGGAGCAGATCGAACAGCGCACGACGCAGTTGGCGGAAATCCGCGCGAAATTGACAACCGCCGAGGAACGGTACCGGCAATTAGTCGAACGGGTGCCGGCGGTAACTTACACGGCGGAGTTCGGACCAGCCGGCCGCTGGCGATTCGTCAGTCCGCAGATTGAAACGTTGCTGGGCTTTAACGCGGCCGATTGGATGCGCGAGCCGGGTTTGTGGTTTCGGCAAATCTACCCGGAAGATCGCGCCCACGCGCTTGTTTCCGAGGAGTGCACCCGCACGACGGGCCGGTATAATCTGGAATACCGGATGATCACCCGCGACGGTCGGATGATTTGGGTGCGCGACGAAGGCGTGGTACTCCATGAACCGAATAGTACGGCACCGCTATTGCACGGGCTATTGCGCGACGTGACTGACCGCAAAACGGTGACCAGCGCGTTGGGCGAGATGCGCCAGCGGTTTGAAGACATTTACCAGTCCGCGCAGGACGCCATTGGCTACGCCGATTTGGATGGCCGGCTGATTGATGTTAATCCCGCTTATGAAAAACTGACCGGCTACACGGCAGATGAATTGCAGATGCGCACTTATCAGGAGTTAACCGCGCCGGAATTTCACGCACTTGAACAACGGATTATGTCCGAGTTGTTGCGCACCGGTCAGGCCGCACGTTTTGAAAAAGAATGCGTGTGCAAGGACGGCAGCCGGGTGCCGGTAGCGGTGACGGCGTTTCTGGTGCGCAATGCGGCCGGTCAGCCGACCGGCATTGCGACCATTGCGCACGCGCGCACCGCGGTCGGCGAAATAAATTCGACAACCGTCTAAAAAACCGGCAAAAATGTTCGTCAGGAAAGCGCGAGACAATGAATCTGCAAAGCTATCTGCAGTCGCGAAAAAAGTCAGAGGTGATGCTGATCGCGTTGGGGTTGACAGTCTTGGTGGGCATCTTGGATTATCTGACCGGCCCGCTTTCGTTTGCTATTTTCTACTTGATCCCGGTCGCATTGGCAGCTTGGTTTGCCGGGAAACAAGCCGGCGTTAGTATTGCGTTTGTCAGCGCCATTTTTTGGTTCGCGATTGATGCATTGTGGCCGGTTGCGCAGCTTCCGCTGGCCGTACACATTTGGAATGCCGCAGTGCGGTTCGGATTCTTTATCGTGGTGGTTCTGTTGCTGGCCAAGCTTAAAGAGCTCCGCATCAGTCTGGAGCAACAGGTAGCCGAACGCACGGCCAGCTTGACGGCGGAAATCGCCGAACGCAAGCGGCTCGAAGCGGCGGCTAAGCTGCAATTCGCACAGCTCGCGTCGGACAAGATGTGGGACGCCGCCTACTGGATTGGTCAGGATGGCCGGTTTGTGTACGTTAACGCCGCCGCCTGCCGGCAACTCGGTTACACCCATGAAGAAATGCTGGCACTGAATATCACCGACCTCGATCCCGACATGACGCCGGAACGCTGGGGGCAAGGATGGCGTGAAACCAAGCGCATGCAGCACCGGATCTTCGAAGCGCGTCATCGTGCGAAGGACGGGCGATTGCTGCCGGTCGAACTGGCAGTGAGCCATCTCGAAGCCGGCGGTCGCGAGTATCACTTCAGCGTCGCCCGCGACATGACCACCCGCCGGCAGGTTGAACAGGCGCTGCGTGAGAGTGAGGAGCGGATGCGCGTGATTTTGGACAACTCGCTCGATTTGATTTATCGGTTCAACTTGCAAACTGATGATTACGATTTCATCAGTCCATCCAGCACGGAATTCACCGGTTATACGCCTGAAGAATTTATCAGAGCCGGCGTCCAGCTTGCGCTGACAAACATCCATCCTGACGACTTGCCATCGGTGCAGGCGAAGTTGCTTCGTGCTAAGACCAGACAGGAAACCGCAGGTCTCTTGGAATACCGGTTTCGGCATAAGGATGGCCAATACCGGTGGTTATCGGACCGATTTACCATCATCAACAATGGCGCCGGGTGTCCGTTGTATTGGCTGGGTGTCTCCCGGGATGTCACCGAAAACAAGCGGTTGATGGACGCGTTGCAAGAGGAACAGGAAGAACTGGCGCTGGCAGTGGCCGGCTCGCATGGTGCGCCGTGGGAAATCCCAATGGACCCGGCGCGGCCGGATATTTTGCCGGATAAAATGATCGCCAGTCCGCGCTTGAAAAAATTTATTGGCTTCCACGATGACGAATTACCGGACTCAGTTGCCGCTTGGTTTGACCGAATCCATCCCGCTGACGTGGCCGTAGTTCGCGCCGGTGCCAAAGCCCATAACGACGGTCACACGCCGGCGCATCAGGTTGAATACCGCATCCGGCACAAGGATGGGAGTTGGCGTTGGATTACCAGTATTGGCCATCTCTTCCGCGACCAGCAAGGCCGGCCAGTGCGGTGGGCCGGCATTGATTGGGATATCACTGACCGCAAACGCACAGAGATAGAATTAGAGCGGCTGGCGCAGGAGCGCATGCAGGAATTGCAAGCGGCGCAACAGCAATTAAAAAATATTTACAATTCGTCGCAAGATGCCATCGGCTATGTGGATTTAAATGGGCATTTACTCGACTTCAACCACGCATTTGAGGTGTTGACCGGCTATGACGCTACAGAACTCCGGCAGATGACCTATCAGCAGCTGACACCTGCGGAATATACCGTAGCAGACACCCGCGCTGCCGAAAGCGTTATACGAACTGGTCAAGCCGTTCGTTATGAAAAGCAATATCTCCGCAAAGACGGCACCCGTGTGCCAGTGGCGTTGACAACTTTTATTGTGCGCGACCAAGCTGGCCAACCAACCGGTTTGGCGGCCATTATCCGCGACGTGACCGAGCAATACCGGTTGCAACGGGAAATCCTCGAAATCAGCGACCGCGAGCGCCGACGCATCGGCCAGGATTTGCACGACGACCTATGTCAGATGTTGGCCGGCATAACCTTTGCCACCGGTAGCTTGGAAGAACGGCTGACAGCAGACAACTCGCCGGCGGCAGGCACGGTGCATGAAATCGGCGAGTTGCTCCAGCGTGCCAATCGTGAAGCCCACAACATCGCGCGGGGCTTGTACCCGACCGAATTGGAAGCCGGTGGCTTGCCGATGGCATTACAACGATTAGCCGACGATATCACCCGCACTGGCAAGGCGCGTTGCGAGTTGCTGTGCGATGCGAATGTGGTCATACATGATCAAGCGCAGGCCTTGCATATTTACCGGATTGTCCAGGAAGCGGTCGCCAATGCGCTCCGGCACGGCTTGGCGACTGTGATCAGTATCACACTTGAGGTTGCGGACAGCTTAATCTATCTGGAAGTGGCGAACAACGGGCGCGACTGGCCAGCCGAGATTGCGAAGACGTCCGGCATGGGCCTGAACATCATGGCCTACCGGGCGCGCATGATCGGTGGCACGCTGCAAATCTGCCGTGGCGAAACCGGCGGTACGGTGGTAGATCTGACCTTACCGGCGAGCAGTGGCACATGAAAAATCATAAATCTAAAATTATGTTGGTGGACGATCATCCAATTGTGCGCGAACGGTTGGCGGAATTGATCAATCAACAGACTGATCTCGCGGTGTGTTGCAGTTGCGATGACGCGCCGGAATGCTGGAAACTACTCGAACAATGCCGGCCCGATTTGGCGATTGTGGATTTGTCGCTGAAGACCATGCCCGGCTTGGAATTGATCAAAGACTTGCACCACCGGTATCCCGCGCTACAGGTCTTGGTGTTGACGATGCACGACGAAGCGTTGTACGCCGAACGTGCGTTGCGCGCCGGTGCGCGCGGCTACGTCACCAAACAGGAAGCCACGCCGGTCATCCTCAAGGCTATCCGCCATGTGCTGACCGGCGAGTTGTACGTCGGCGAACACCTCGCACAGCAACTGGTCGGCGTGCTCATCCGCGGCAAGGCCGGTCCGGGCGGCGAGTCGGTCTTGAGTCAATTTACCGATCGCGAGTTGGAAGTGTTTCAGATGCTCAGCCAAGGGCACTCGACCAGCCAGATTGCTGAGTTGCTGAAGCTCAGCGCGAAAACCGTCGAAAGTCACCAGGCCAAACTCAAAGAGAAATGCCGGGTGATGACACTGGACGAATTGCGCCGGTACGCCATTACCGAGTTGCAACGCCAGTAAGTCACCGGCCCGGTCAGGGCAACCCCTAGAGAAAAATCAGGGCAACCCCTGATAGTCTTACGACGAGTGTTTTGATTAGTCTCGCCGGCATGAAAGTGGATTGACTATGGGAGACGACGAACAGATCGAACACAAAACGAAACACTGGATGCTGGGACTGGCGCTTGTACTCATTGCTGTTTTAACGGCGGTTTTATTACGCCGGATGCGATGGTGATTATGCCGGCGCGTCATAACTCGCTACGATTTCGATGGGTGGCACATTGTCTGGCGGAGCGTTCTTTGATGCTGCAACTGCCTACCAAAGCGGCGGCTCAACTTGAGCCGTCCCTCACCGTGTTGCATTGTTGAAGAAGTCAGCTTGCGCGGGCGTGTGCCGCCCGCTTAAATCGTAGCCGGTTGGTCCCGGTCAAAATTTCATGGACAACAGGAACTCGGCATTGCTGCCGGTCTTTTTGAGTTTCTCGACGACCAGTTCCATGGCCTCGATCGCCGGCACTTCGGCCAACGCCTTGCGCAGGATGTAAATCCGGTCCAATTCGTCGGGATGGTAGAGCAGTTCTTCTTTGCGCGTGCCGGATTTCTCGATGTTGATTGCCGGGAAAATGCGCTTCTCCACCAAGCCGCGGTCCAGACACAACTCCATGTTGCCGGTGCCTTTGAACTCCTCGAAAATGACATCGTCCATCCGCGAACCGGTCTCAACCAGCGTCGTGGCGATGATGGTGAGCGAGCCGCCTTCCTCGACTTTCCGCGCCGAGCCGAAAAACCGCTTCGGCTTGTGCAAGGCATTGGCGTCTACGCCGCCGGACAGAATCTTGCCAGATTTCGGCGCGAGCGAATTGTAGGCCCGCGATAACCGGGTGATTGAATCGAGCAGGATCACCACATCTTTTTTGTGTTCGACCAACCGCTTGGATTTTTCCAGCACCATCTCCGCGACCTGTGCATGGCGTTCGGGCGGTTCGTCAAACGTTGAGCTGATGATCTCGGCTTTGACTGTGCGTTTAAAATCAGTGACTTCCTCCGGCCGTTCATCAATCAGCAGCACAATGATCACTGCTTCCGGATTGTTATGCGCAATCGCATTGGCGATTTTCTGGAGCAGGATCGTCTTGCCGGTGCGCGGCGCCGCCACGATCAACCCGCGCTGGCCTTTGCCAATCGGGCAAAATAAATCCATCACGCGCGTATTGATTTCATCCGCCTTGGTCTCCAGCACAAACCGGCCAGTCGGGAAGAGCGGCGTGAGATTGTCGAACATGACCTTGTCTTTGGCCTTGTCCGGATCCAATTGGTTCACGCTCTCGACCTTGAGCAATGCGAAAAACCGTTCCTTGTCCTTCGGCGGACGCACCTGACCGGCCACCACATCGCCGGTCTGCAATTCAAACCGGCGAATCTGCGACGGCGACACGTAAATATCTTCGGGGCAGGGGAGGTAATTGTAAACCTGTGACCGCAGGAAGCCGAATCCGTCCGGCAAAATCTCCAACACGCCTTCGCCGAGAATGTTCGCGCCCGCCTTGCGTTTCAACAGCTCAAAAATAATTTCGTGACGTTTGAGTGTCGCGACCGGTTCGACACCGATGGCGCGCGCCTTATCCTGAAGCGCCTCGATTTCCAACACCTGCAAATCGGCCAAGCGGACGATTTCCCGTGGCGCGGCCGGTTGTGCCGGCGGCGCAACCGGTGTGACTGGCGCGGCGGCCGTTACCGGTTCAGTTACCGGCGCTGGTGTTTCGACCGGCGGTTGAGTTTGGGTTTTCTTGCTGGGTTTGCGCGGCATGACTAACTCTCCTTGATCTTCGTCCAAATCAGTTCGGCTTGCTGGTGTAACACCGCTCGCGAGCCATCGTTCCAAATCACAAAATTCCCCCGGTACATTTTCGCCGGCAAGGGCAACTGCGCCCGAATGCGCGCCCGGGCTTGCGTCTCAGTCAGCCCTTTCGCAACCAGCCGGGCCAATTGCGTCGTTTCGCTGCAACCGACCACGACCACGCAATCAAATTCCTTTTCCGCGCCGACTTCAAACAACAGTGGAATCACCACGACCACGATCCCGGTCGCCGCCGCCAATTCGCGCTGCCACTCCGCCCGCACCACCGGATGCACGATGGCTTCCAACGCCTGCCGGCGCGCCGCGTCCGCGAACACAATGTCGCCGAGCTGCCGGCGATTAATCGTGCCGTCGGCGTTCACAATCGTTTGGCCGAACGTTTTTACAATTTCCCGGTACGTCGCCGTGCCGGGGGCCAGCGCACGATGCGCCAGCACGTCGGAATCAATCACCGTCGCGCCACGGGCGCGCCACAAGTCTGCGACGGTGGATTTGCCGGTGGCAATGCCGCCGGTGAGGCCGATTCGGGTAACACGCATGGGGTGATAATTGTTGGAATGCAAACTTCGGGGAACTGCCGCCACGATATGCTGCCGGCCCCGGCGCGTCAAGCTTTTGCTGCGGATGTTGCCGGCGTTGGAAGAATGGTTACCGGCGTTGCCAGGTAGGTTACCGGTGTTGGAAGAGGGGTTACCGGCGGTGCGGGAGTGGTTGCCGGCGGTGGAAAAGGGGTTACCGGCGTTGGGAAAAGGGTTACCGGCGGTGGGGGCACCGTTACCGGCGCTGCGGGAGCGGTTACCGGCGGTGGAAATGCCATTACCGGCGTCGGAAATGGACAAATCTGCGGCCTAAATCCCGTTATTTACGCAACTTAGGGCGATTTGCGGGAATGACGCAAGTTTCCGCTTGACGGTGGGGGCGGGGCGGAGCATAACATCGCCGATGTTCCGGCGTTGCTATGACGGCGGGCCGGTAACTAGCCTCGATGGCGAATTGAAAGGAGCAAGTGATCATGGCTGATGCAACACCCACCCCGACTCCGACACCCGCAACTCCCAAGCGGCCACATCGCGACGTGCCGAAGGAAGTCACCGATGAAGTGACCCTCGGCAAGAAAGTCAGCGCCGCTGCCAAGGTGCCCGCGCGGGCCGCTCGGCTCGCGACGCGCGGCATCCCGGACACCGGCGCGCTGGATTCGCTCATTCAAACGACCGAAGACACGCTGATGCCGGACGTGGTGACGAAAAAACACAACGCGGCCTTGGCCACCGCCGCGGAGGCCGGCGCCAAATCCGTGTTAATGCAGGCGTTGAAAGTCATCATCAAAGGCGTGGAACGGACCTATTCCGGCAACAAAGCGCAACAGGCCGCGTATCTGATCGGCAAAATTCACGATGACCGGGAAGGGTTGACGGCGGACATCAAGAGCATCGTCGCCCGCGCGCAGGCGGACACGTTGCGCGGCGTGACGGCGGCGGATTGCCAAGCGTTAGCCGATGCGCTCGGTCCGTGGCAGACGGCGGACGACGCGCAACGCACGGCCAATGATTTGGCCAGCACGGCGATCAAGGACTTGCGCAATGCGGCGGCGCAGATCGCGGCCGGGCGGCGCGACATCCAGATGGCCGCCGACTTGCTCTGGCCGTGCGACAAACCCGACAGCGGCCCGGATCGGCTGGCGTTTGCGTTGCCGGAGAAGCGGCCATTTGTGGCCAGCAACGTCAAAGCCCCGGCTTGACTGCCAGCCCAGCCTAACGGCCCCACGGCGGACATTTACCGGATTGCCGGTTACGCGAACGGCTTACTCGGCGCGAAGGAGCCGGAGTGCGATGCGCTCTGGCCCCGGTGGGACTCCGGCCTCACCTGGCCCGACCCGAACAACCCGCTGCCGACCGACTTGCTTTGGGGCGGCGGCGTGGACGGCGGGATCTGGTGGGACGGGACGTTTTACCGGGACGCGAGCCGGTATCCCGCCGGCGGGCAATTGTTTTGGTGCGCGTATTTCAAGCCCGGCACCGGGCCGGGCATGAAATGCGGTTACTGGCTCAACTTCGCCCACAGCTATTGTCATCTGGCCAACGACGACCCGGCCGCGGTGTTGACGGGCGCCGCGCCGCGCTTGTGGTGGGACGGCCCGGCCGGCCAATGGGTCTTGGTGATCGAAGCCACGCAATACGTCACCGCCGCCGTCGTCGAAGTCTGGCGCGGCGTCAAACAAGGCGGCAACGATCCCGCCGGCCAATACACCCGCCAAGCCGGCTGCGACCCCACCGCGACCTTAACCGTGGAGGCGCAGTAGCATGACCGGCTTGCCAAGCACCAGCCAACTAGCTAAAATCCTGCCCGCAATGAATGCGACCGGTCAAACTCGCTGTCACACGAATCCGAGTGTGACAGTGCCGAAACGAGCGGAAAACGACGGGAATAAAAGGAGTCAGCATGGACATCACTTTTGTATGTGATAAGTGCGGTCAGCAGATTGCGATTGACGAAGCGGGGGCGGGACTACAGGTGCAATGCCCCAAATGCGGCCACAGCCTCACCGTGCCGGTAATTAGTCGTGTACCGAATCCAACGCCCTCAATTGTTTTTGTGCCACCACCACCCGCCACTGAGCCAGCCAAGTCTAAAACGGTTAGCCCGCTGCGCAAAATTCTGGGCGGCGTATTCGTGATGATCATCCTCGGCGCTTTCTTGGCCTACCAGTATCGAGGGCGGCTGACCAGTTACAACAAAACAGATTGGAATAGTCTTCCATTAGACGAGGTAAAAAAGAGGGCCGAAGCTAATGATAGAGCGGCGCAGAGCACTTTAGGCTACCGCTATGGCAGTGGGTTGGGTGTACCAAAAGACGACGCAGCGGCCGTGAAGTGGTTTCGCAAGGCGGCCGAGCAAGGCAATGCGGACGGACAAAAAAATCTTGGCTGGATGTACGAAAATGGACTTGGGGTTGCCAAAGACGAAGCTGAGGCCGTGAAGTGGTATCGCAAAGCGGCCGAGCAAGGCAATGCGGACGGACAAAATAATCTTGGCAAGATGTACGCGAATGGACTTGGGGTTGCCAAAGACGAAGCTGAGGCCGTGGAGTGGTTTCGCAAAGCGGCCGAGCAAGGCAATGCGGACGGACAAAATAATCTTGGCTGGATGTACGCGAATGGACTTGGGGTTGCCAAAGACGAAGCTGAGGCCGTGGAGTGGTATCGCAAAGCGGCCGAGCAAGGCAATGCGGACGGACAAAATAATCTTGGCAAGATGTACGCGAATGGACTTGGGGTTGCCAAAGACGAAGCTGAGGCCGTGAAGTGGTTTCGCAAGGCGGCCGAGCAAGGCAATGCGTACGGACAATGTAAT
>Ga0118677_10004647_pt1 | contig 24764 bp, 12 predicted proteins | sample AliMusrvi5mmetaG_FD_86154 | JGI IMG/M metagenome (GOLD analysis project Ga0118677, IMG submission 86154)
GAGTTTGCGCCGGTAGATGTTGGCGACCGTCTCTACCTGCATGCGGCGTTGCACGCCGCATTGGGAACGGCATCGCCGTTCCATGTCCTGCACACCGCTGGGCGTGGGAAGTATGTGGGCTGTTACCTGATCACCCTTGGCATGGATGGCGGCTGGAACATTCTCGAGGGGGATGAGTATTTCTATCGCGACGGCGGGCAGGAGCCGGTACATCATGGTACAGGCGTCGAGGATTACTTCAATGCCGGCTGGTATTATTTCGGACTGTTCGAACTGCCGTTGCATGGATTGCTGGATAAGGCAGCCATGCGCACAGCTCAGTACCGTTTCCACCTGACAGACCCGGTGACCTTCCGAAAGGAGTTGCGCATGGAGTGGGAGGTCGGCGGCGGACCCGGTTGTCCGGCCAACGGCTACCTGTCGGCGGCGGCGTTCTGGTATCAGGACAAGCCCGGACCCGCCGGCAGCATGCTGCCGGCGGTCGGCCAGCGCTTTCCGCCGCTGGACCAGGTCGGCTATCTGGCGATCATGGATGAACTCTTTGAATTGGAACGCATGGGATTGATCGCGGACGCCGAGGAGCGGTGCGCCTTCTATGCCGGAGCGCTGCAACAGGTGCCGGAGCATTGGATGTTTGAACTTCGCCGCCTGGCTTACCGGGAGATGCTGGCCGGGCATGGCGCGGTGCGGGCGGAACTTGCCGCCCTGGCTGCGAACACCAACCTGCCGCCCGATGTCGTGCAGCAGGCGCGGTTGCTGTTGTGGCGCGGCGAAAAACCCGGGCGCGCAATTTTTGGCGCGCATGCCTATGCCGACTATCGGCTGCTGGTCGATGGCAAGGCCATAGGGCAGGGGAACGATCCCTTCTTCTGGCAGGCGTTTCCCGTGGAATTGGCGCCCGGCGAACATGAGTTGCAGGCGGAGGTGGTTGCACGGCCGGAACAGGCATTCTTTTCGGCCGGATTCAGTTCTTTCTTTACGAATGTGATCAGCGATACAACATGGGATTTCAGCCGCATCAAGCCAGACGGGTGGCCCGCCAGCGATGGCGATCCGAAGTTCTGGCAGCCATATGCAGAATCTCCGAGTCTTTTTCCGAGCATGGCGTGGTGGCGCTTTACGCCCAACGCATTCCCGTGCGTGCAGTCCGGATATCAAGCGGGCGCGCCATGCGCCGATTGGGGGAATCCGCCTGGGCGGACGATCTACCTGCGGCGGCGCATTGTGGCGCCGGCAACCGGTTTCGACCGCCCGCCCGTGCCGATCCGTCGGATACGTGACGACTCTGCCGCCCCGGTGCGCCCCAAGGACGACACGTCCAACGAGGGAATCTCGCATCGTGGAACAAACAAATGACTTGCGCAAAAAACGATGGAGCGGGCGAGGGAAATCGAACCCCCGTGTTGATCCAGCAAAGCAAATATGCGTATTTATTGGCAATTATGACATATCAAAATGCGTTTGACACGGGTACACGTTATCATTTACGTTATCACCATTGAGGGGGACAAGTGCCATGGCAAGCGTTCATCGCCGCGAGAAGAGTCCGTTCTGGTTCGCCGCCTTTTACCTGCCGGACGGTCGGCGGACATTTCGCTCCACGAAACAACGCAAGCGCGGCAAGGCCATGGAGATCGCCATTGCTTGGAGTAACGCCTCCCAACTGGCGCGTGACCAGCGGCTGACTGAGGTTCAGGCGCGCCGTGTCATCGGCGAAATTCATGCCATCGCCACACGCGAGACAATGACCCAGTACACCGCCGCCGCATTCATCAAGGCGTGGCTGGATGCCAAACTTCCGTCCATTGCCGAGCGGAGCGCCCCGGCCTATGAGAAGGCAACCACCGAGTTCATCAAGCATTTGGGCAAACGTGCTGAGGTCCCCGTCGAGGCCATTACGGTCAAGGACGTGTTGTCCTTCCGGCCCGCCCTGGCTTCCCGCGTGTCCGCCGGCACCATCAACCAGAAACTCCTCATCATGCGCGGCTGCTGGTCATGGGGCCGCGCCTGACTCGCGTCGGCCAAACCGTTAACATGGGCTGGTATCGCAAGGAGCAGGACGCACCCACGGCAACCCTGCTCACCATCCCCTTCGGCGGAGGGGTGACCGAAGGCCGGAAGTAGTGGGTTGTGATCGCCCTGGCATCCGGCAAGTGGACGGCCTTCTACGCCGCCTACTGTCTCCTGGCGCAGGCCATGCGGATCATCGCCTCCGCCATCTTTCTTTGATCCAAACGCATGAATACCATGGCATACCTGCGAAAACAAAATCTAGTTCTATTCGTTGCCGGTGTTGACAGTTGAAAGTCAAAATGCTACTTCTTATCTCGTTTCAAGGGATCATCTGATGCCTTCGTGCTAGAACGCGCGGTCAGTTATAATAAATACCTATGTATACCATTAGTCCTAGCGATCCGCGGCCAATCTACGTGCAGGTCGATGAAACCATTCAGGATTGGGTTCGGGATGGAAAGTACGGCTTGGGGCAGCGCATGCCGGACGAACGGATGCTGGCACGGCAACTGGGCGTGAGTCGCACGACTGTGCGCCGAGCTGTTTCGGGTCTGGCAAAGCAGGGCAAACTGGTCCGCGTGCGAGGACGGGGCACATTTGTCGCTGCTTCGTTGCCGCGAAAATTAGAGGCATCCGGCACCACGTTGTTTGCCGTGGTGGTTCCACCAGGGCAGGTCGGCGCAGGTCAGAGCCTGTTCTACCACCGTATTCTGAACGGCATGCAGGAGGCCACGGAACCCCTGGGAGATTCCCTGCTCATGCGCAAGATGCCGTCCTCCTGCGCCGACCTGGTTGCCTCGCTGAACGCGAACGAACAGGTCGGGGGTATCGTGGTGCTGGGCATCGCAGACCAGGAGATCCTCGCGTCGCTAACGCGCTTATCCGCCCCCGTGGTCCTGGTGGACAGTGGTCCCTTGCCGGACGGATCCCTGTGGGACACCGTTGCGCATGATGCCCGGGACGGCGCGTTTCATGCTGTCTCGCATCTCCTGCAACTCGGACATCGGGAAGTCGGCCTGTTGAATTACTTCCCGGAGACAGACGCCTCTGAGCAGCGAAAGGAAGGTTGCGAGCGGGCCCTGGCAACGTTTGGCCTGACACTGCGACCGGAACTGGTGTTTCGCGCACCTGTGAACGTGACGTCCGCCTATGCAACCATGCGCCACGCCTTCAGCCAGGGGGTCGTGCCCACGGCCGTGTTCTGCACGACGGACGAACTGGCCATCGGCACGATGGCCGCGGCCCGCGATCACGGGCTTTCGATCCCTCGCGACTTCAGCGTGGTCGGGTTCGGCGACCTCGGGCACATGGCCATTCCGCCTCTTTCGTCCGTGCGGATTCCCCTCGAGCAGATGGGGCGAAGGGCGGTAGAACTGTTGACGCAGCGTCGGCAGAAACCCAACGTTCCGTCTCAAACCGTGGTCTTCCCCGTGGAGTTTGTGCCCAAGGGAAGTAGTGATTGTCCGCGCATGGTCGATCCCGCGAGAGTTGCCCCGTAGGAGAAGTTTGCATGCTTTGCGGAACCGGAAGAGCGGTGATCAACCCGGCCAAGGGACACTGTCTGGCCGGATACGGACTGGACTATCCGAACGAGGGGGTGCACGACGACCTGTGCGTCACGGCGCTCTACCTGTCCGACGGCCAACGGCAGTCCCTGCTGCTGAACTTCGACCTGATCGCGCTGCCAGGACCGCTCAACCGCCGCATCCGGCGAGCGGCGGCGGCCGCCGCCGGCGTGCCACTCGCGCACGTATTCCTGACCGCCACGCACACGCACAGCGGCCCGGAGGTGCGCGAAAGCTACCTTACGTTCGGCCGGATCCAAACGTGGCGCCGGGACTACAACGCCCGCCTCGTGCGCTGGGCGGCCCAGGCGGCGGCCGAGGCGCGGCGCACCTCCGATCCCTGCCAGTTGCTCTACAACCTCACCGAGGCGGCGGAAAACATGAACCGGCGGTACCGCTTCCCCGACCGTCGACACCTTTACATCCCCGATCACAAGCAGGTGTCCGGACTGTCCGACGAATTCGTCGACCGCGAACTCGCCATCGTGGCGTTCCGCCGCCGCGGCACGCCTAACCGCTACAAGGCGGTCGTGACCAACTACGCGGCGCATCCGCTGTGCGTGGGCAATTCCTCCAATCTTGTCTCCGCCGACTACCAGGGCGAACTGCGCCGCGTGGTCGAGGAGACCTTCACCGGGTGCCACTGCCTCGCGACAACCGGCGCCGCCGGCGATCAGCATCCGCTCTTTCCCGAAGGCGGCTTCGAGGCCGCGCGGCGCATGGGCGGTGCGCTCGGACGGCTGACTGTGGCGCGCACGTACGACGCGGTCCCGGTCGGCTACGACACACGCCTGCGCATGGACTGGCGCGATGTGACGCTGCGAGTCAAGGACGACGCCACGCGACGGATGCTGCCGGACCGGGCTGCGCGTGAAGCGGGCCTCGGCTTGCTCAAGGGGCGGCGGACCCTGCGCACGTCGGTCAGCCTGTTGGGCATCGGCCCCGTGCTGTTCGCGGGCATGCCGGGCGAAATCGTCGGCGGCCTCGGCGCCATGCTCAAATGGTCGAGCCCGTTTCTGGCGACCTGCGCGCTGTTCCAGGCCACCGACGACATCGGCTACATCGTGACGCGCAACCAGTACCTGTGGGGCGGCATGGAACCGGCATCGACTGCATTTGCGGCCGGTGCGGGCGAACGGCTGGTGTCCGAGGCGGTTGACGCGGCCGGATCGCTGCTGCGGAAACATCCGATCAACTATCCGACACTGGGTGCATGACACAACCGCCAACTGGGCAAGAGGTGAAACTCGTATGCATGACGTGACGACACGAATCGCGATCCGATGCGCCGCCGTCCTGGCCTGCCTCGGGCTGCTGGCGGCCGGTGTGCAGGCGCAGTCGCCGCTGCCGAAAGCCTCCCAACCGGCATTCGGGGACGTCGGCGCCGCAAGTACGATCGGCGCCCGGCAGATGCTGGCGGACTTCGAGGACGGCACCGGCGGGCTCTTTGGCGCTCAGACGGGCATCGTCGCCAGCGCGCATCTGGACGGCAAGGCGCTTGTGCTCGGGAAGGGCCGTCTGCTGCGGGCCGGCAGCCCGGCCATCGCGTGGATGAAGTACAACCTGCTCCGGTTGGATGCCTACAACCCCTCGGACCAGCCCGCCCAGCTCTACCTGTGCTGGGTGGACGATTCCGACCCCCACGGCTATTTCTCCTGGATCAACCGCTATGTGTCGGTCCGTCCGGGACGGTCAACGGTCGAACTCAACATCGCGGCGCTGCAGCGCGGGGAAGGCTCGCCGAAGGACATGCTGGATCCGCGCCCGTTCCTCTGGGACCAGGTCCGGCGCTTCGACATCTCCCTTTTGAGTGGTTTGATTGAGGTGGACAACATCCGCCTGGAGAAGATGGAGATTCCGAAGGTCGCCGGAGTGCTGGCCTTCGACTTCGGCCCCGCCGGTGCGCCGGCCGCGCCCGGCACCGAGCCGGTGACTCCCGGAAGCCTCTATACCGACGCCGCCGGTTATGGGTGGACCCGCACGGCAGGCTTGGCGGCACAGCGGCGCAGCCGGCCGCCGGACAGTTTCGTCGGCGACTGGATCAGCGGCCAGGGGGCGGTCTTCTCCGCGAAGGTGCCGGACGGAAAATATCGTGTGTGGATGATCTGGGAAGATCCGGGGCAGTGGGAGCTGTACCCATTCTACACCTCGCGGAACATCTCCTCCGGCGGCAAGGTGCTGCTTTCGGATACGCAGAACGGCGAGCAGTTCCTGGACCGCTATTTTCACTTCGCGGAGACGGAGGACCTGCCGGGCGACGATATCTATGGACGATACCTGGAGTGGCGCTACCCGCCACGCACATTCACGGCCGAGGCCATGAACGGGCGCCTGGACCTGACCATCAACGGCTCCGGCACGTTCGCCGCGACGGTCAACGGCATGGTGATCTACCCCGAGTCGCTCGCCCAGGAAGGAGAAGCCTACATCCGCTTCCTTCAGGACTGGCGGCGGCATGAGTTCTTCAGCACCTGGACCGAGGTACTGCCCCGGCGCACCGGGCTGGATGCCGGTCTGGCGAAAGATCATGCTGCGCGCGGTTTCGTCGTCTTCCAGAGAAAGGACGGCAAGGATGTCGGCATCTGGGATGCGCCCGCGGCCGGCGAGGTGCTGCCGGAACCGGCCGCGCTCGCGGCGACTGTCGCCCGCGGGCGGACAGAGTCCGTCGGGTTCTCCGTGCATGCGCTGGCGGACCTGACGCAGGTTGTGGCGCGCATGGGCGAGTTTGCGAACGAGCACGGCGAGACGCTGCCGCGCGAGGCCGTTTCCGTCGAAACCGTGCGCTACAAGTTCAAGTGCGTCGGCTTCAACTCGGCCGGCGTCTACAGTTCCGTGCCCTGGCTGCTCGTGGACGGTGGAACGAACCGGATTCCGGCGCACGGTAACCGGACCTACTACGTGACCGTCCACGCGCCTGAGAGCCAGGAGGCGGGGGTCTACCGTGGACGCCTGACGCTGACGGCCAACGGCCGCGAGTTCGGCGCCGACGTGGCTGTCCGTGTGCTGCCATTCGCCCTGCCCGAGGCCGACGTGGCGCTGGGCATGTTCGGGATGGGAGGGGTTGCGCCCTCCACGGCCTACTACCCTGAGAACGAAGCGCGGAACAAGGCGGACAAAGAGCGGGCGCTGGCGTATGCTCGCGACGTAGGATTCACGCACATAAGCATCGGGGGCGTAACCGTCATGGGCTACACGAACCAGCAGGCCAGGCTGGACTTCTCGGCGGCGCAAAAGGAGTACGCCGTCGCGCAGCAGGCGGGTTTTTCATTCATCGATCTGCACGCGATGCACCGCACCTTCTACTGGGCGGCCCACGACGAGGGCGAACTCGCCAAGGCCAACGGCTTCAACACGGTCGAAGGGCTGATCAAGGGGACCTTCGGCCCGGCCATCGCCCAGGCCAGGGCGCTGGGTCTGCCCGACCCCATCTGGTGCTTTGGTGACGAGCCGCCCGAGAGTGCGGCCGCCGAATACGTGAAGATGCATCGGCGCCTGCGGGAACTGGCCGGGGCCAGGAGCACGGTCTGCTGGAGCCCCAGCGGGGAGAAGACGCGCGAATTGCTGGATGTCACCGGCATCTGCGACCTGAACGCAGTTTCGGCCACCGACCTGGCGCGCGCCAAGGCGGCCGGCAACACGATCTACCTCAACAACCAGGGCGCCAACCGCTGGGCCTTCGGCCTGTATATGTGGAAGGCCCACCAGGCCGGCGTGCAGGGACACCGGCAGTTCGCCTGGATTTCCGGTCACGCCGACATCTACTACCCGCTGGACAGCGTCGAGGACGACCAGGGCGTTGTCTATGCCGACCGCCAGGGGCGGCTGCGCCCCGTCACCGCACTGGTCCGCATCCGCCAGGGCATTGACGATTACCGCTACACCCTGGCGCTTGCACAGGCGATCGAGAAGGGTCGCCACGGCACTGCCGAGCAGCAGAAAACCGCGGCCGAAGCCCAGGCCTATCTGGACAGCGTGATGACAAAGATCCGTTTCGAAGATACCGGCCGCGACCGCGCACCGCAGATGAGCGAGGCGGAACTCGATTCCTACCGGGCGCGCGTGCAGGAGTATTTGTCGAAACTGGCAATGTAGGGAACATCGGGTTTTGCGGGTAACAGCCAGATGGACAAACAAGGAGAAGGCAGATGACGGGGATTATGAAGACGGTTTTCGGGTGGTGCACTGCGTTGCTGCTGGCCGCGTCGCTGGCGGCCGGTGCGGACGACAGGAGCGCGGAAGGTGTTTTTCGCGTCCGCGGCCTCGGCGGCGCGGGCGGCATGTTCGTGCCCTCGGTTTCGCCCTATGACGCCAACCTGATGTTCATTGCCTGCGACATGAGCGGGACCTACCGCTCGCAGGATGGCGGCAAGAGTTGGCAGATGCTGCATTACCAGCAGATGAACAACAATTGCCAGTCGGCCTTTCCGGCCTACTTTCCGAAGAAAATCTTCTGGAACCGCGGCGCGGACCTGCGGGTGAGCGAAGACCAGGGCAAGACTTGGAAGAGCGCCGCCACGAACTATCCCTGGGGCGGCAACGGCATCGCCCAGCTCACGGCCGTGCCGGGGACGCCGGACGTCCTGTTCGTCGGCACGGGCAAGGGGCTGTGGCGCAGCGCCGATGACGGCGCAAACTTCACGGCGGGCATTCCAGATGCGACCCTGGCGGTTGTGGCACTGGGCGGAAAGCTCTTCACGTTCAGCGGTCGGAACACGTTCCAGACCAGCACCGACAACGGTAAAACCTGGACCGCCACGCAGGCCGAGGCCATTGGCGGGAACCGCGTGTTCGGTTTCACGGGCAGCCGGGATGACGCCGGGAGCGTGCTCTTTGCCAGCGTGTACCCTGCTGGCATCCTGCGCTCGCGCGATGAGGGGAAAACGTGGCAGTTGGTCACCAAGTACGACGACCAGCGGATTCTACAGATGGCTGCCGGCCAGACCAAGGTCGTCTACGCCGCGCAGAATGGCGGCTCCTGGTGCCGGCTCGTCTGGTCCTCCACGGACGGCGGCGACACGTGGAATTCCTGCTTCCGCATGGGCGGAACCAACGGAAATGTGGGGTTGTCGTGGGTGCAGACGGAGTTGCGCTGGAACTACTCGATCATGCCCAACGGATTCTACGCCAGCAAAAGCGATCCGAACCTGGCGTTTCTCTCCACGCAGGGCGATTTCTACATCACACGTGACGGCGCGAAGACCTGGCAGCAGTGCATGAATGAGATCGTGGGTGTGCAGCCGGGCGATCCCGGCATCCGCTACCGCTGCACCGGCCTGGAGGTCACGAGCTGCTGGGGGTACTATTTCGACCCGTTCGACAAGGCCCGCGAATACATCGCCTACACGGACATCGGCTTCGGACGCACAGTGGACAACGGAAAGACCTGGATCTGGTCCGCCAAGGGGAGCCCCTGGTTCAACACCTTCTATAGCATCGTCTTCGATCCCGATGTGCCGGGACGGATCTTCGCGGCCTGCAGCAACCGGCACGACATTCCGCACTGGACGCACATCTCGCCGAACGACCCCAAGGCCTCATCGCACGTGGGCGGCGTGTGCCTCTCCACCAACGGCGCAGTCACGTGGAAACCGCTGGGCAAGGGGCTGCCGCTGAAGCCCTGCACGGACATCTGCCTCGACCCGACCAGTCCAAAAAACGCGCGCACGCTCTATACGACAATCTTCGGCGAGGGCGTGTTCAAGTCCATGGACGGCGGACAGACGTGGGAGAAGAAGTCGAACGGTCTCGGCAACGCGGGAAACCTCCACGTCTACCGCATCCGCCGTCATCCCAAGAGCGGCAACCTGTACTGTCTCATCACGGCCTGCCGCGAGGGGGCGCGGAATTTCCGCGTGGCTGGCGGCATCTGGAAATCGACGGACGGCGCCGAAACCTGGACGGACATCACCGCAGGTGCTGGCCTGGTCTGGCCCACGGCGCTGGCCCTTGATCCGAAAGATGAGAACCGCATCTTCATGACCGCCGCCACTGCACCCGAGCATCCACAGGGCGGTGTCTACCGCACGCTGGATGGCGGCAAGACATGGGTACATGTCCTGAAGGACGCCGACGTCGCGAAGAGCGGCGGATCGACCTTCGACCATTTCATGTCAGCTGCGATCTTTCCGGACGACGCCAACCTGATCTACGCCGGCACCAACGGCCACGGACTCTGGTACAGCCGGGACGGCGGAAAAACCTGGAACCACTACGCAGCCTTCCCGTTTGCGAACGCCCAGAGCATCAACTTCCATCCGGACGATCATCGAAAACTTTACGTGACAACTTTCGGCGGTGGCGTGTGGGTGGGTCCGCATCTGCCGGCGGACGGGAAGTAAGGCATCTCGGTTCAGGAAGAAAAGGACAGAGACATGTTTGTGTAATGGGATGGGACGCTGTTGGCGGCCCCGGCGGGCTTGACCCGCCGGACCGGAAGTTCTGGGAAAAGAGGCGGCAGCCGCTCTTTTCCAGAACTTTTTCACCCGCGGCGCAAGGCCGCGGGGGTCGGTTCCCGCTGGCAATGGAGGCTGTTACGGACAGTAGGGTTCGAAAAAGGGATGGGAATGACAACAGACCCGGGAAACGGACAGGGAGAGGCACAATGAAAGAGACGAAAAGGCGCATCGGATGGTTGACGGTTGCGATGGCCGGCTTATTTTTGCTGGCTGCGCCGTTTGCGGCGCAGGGCGAGAATCCGTTCGCGATATGGGCGAAAAAAATGCCGATCCGGTTCGCAGGGTACACGCAAGCCGGGACACTGACGAACTTCCCGGTGCTGGTGCAGTTCGCGCAGGGTTCGAACAGCTTCTCCTATGCGGACATGTCCTATACCAACGGGGCGGACCTGCGGTTCACGGCCTCGGACGAAACGACCGAACTGAACTACGAAATCGAATCCTGGAACACCGGCGGCGTCTCCTATGTCTGGGTGCTGGTGCCGACGCTCGCCGACTCCAACACCGCCATCCGGGCGTTCTATGGCAATGCCAGCCCGGGGACCACAGTCGCCACCAACCAGGGCGCGGTCTGGTCCGCCAACTATGCCGGTGTGTGGCACTTGTCATCCTTTGGCGACTCCACCTCCAATCGAAATAATGCCACGGACAATGGCACCGCCAGTGCCACGGGCATGGTGGCCTCGGGCCACACGCTCGATGCTACGCCTCACTGGGCCGAGGCAGCAGATACCAACAACACTCTCGACATGCCCAGCGCCGTGACGCTCAGCGCCTGGATCAAACCCACCGCCGTGACGTCTGGCACATACCAAATGCTCATCACCAAAAACCCCAGCGGAACTGCCGGGAGTCAATACGGTGGCAACTTCGAATGGCGATTGTTCGCTGGCACGATGCAACTAGACTACCAAACCACTACAGCGGCTAATGGAACACTCCACGCCGCCACTGTAAACGTCACGTCCGGAATCTGGCAGCATGTCGCGGTCAGCCTAATCAAGAGCCCGGCCAGCGGTACGTTCTATATCAATGGGGCAAGTGCAGGGACGTTCACGCCGGATGCCACCTTCGGTGTGTGGACCAACAACGAGCCCGTCCGCATCGGCCGTCGGAAGGACACGAGCAACTACTTCGCCGGCGTCATGGACGAAGTCGAGATCGCCAATACGCCCCGTGCCGCCAACTGGATCTGGGCGAACTGGATGAACCAGGCCTCGAACCGCTTCTTCAACGCGTACGGCACTGCTGCTTTGCAGGATCAATCCAAGCCGGTGATCGCGAACCTGAACGTCACGAACGTCCTCGACACCACGGCGGACCTGGTCTGCAGCCTGTCCCAGACGGGGTCGTCGCCCACCACGGTGTACGCCTTCTATGGTCCGACCGACCAGACCACGAACCGGACATGGGCGTTCACCAACAGCTTTTCGCCGTCGGTCCTTGGCATCCTGACAAACCCTGCCACGAGTCTGGCGTCGAACACGCTTTACGCCTTCACCTTCTACGCCACCAATACCAGTGGCGATTGCTGGGGGGGCAGCACGGGAAGATGGTTCCATACACTGGGCCTGCCGGTGGTGAGCAATGATATCGGGGCGACGAATGTCGACCTGCACACGGCCACGCTGTGGGGGCGGCTGACCACCGGCACGAGCGCCCGCGTGGTCATCTACTGCGGGACGGATCCAAACGCCTGGACCTACACGAACGACTGCGGCACGGTGACCCAGGGGACTTCGTTCTCCGCCAACCTGACCGGCCTGAAACGAGGCACTACCTACTACTATCGAAGCTATGCGACCAACTTCTGCGGGGACGCGTGGGCGCCGGTTGTGAGCTTCACGATGCGTGATTCCACGTTCACTTCGTGGCGGAGGACCATGACGATCCGGTTGCCGGGTTACACGCAGGCCGAGACGCTCACGAACTTCCCCGTGCTGGTGGTGTTCAGCAACGGCATGGACAGCGGATTCAATTACGCGGACTTTCTCTCCGCCCCGAACCAGGATCTGCGCTTTGCAGCATCCAACGAGACGGACGAACTGAACTACGAGGTCGAGTCCTGGGATACCAGCGGCGCTTCGTATGTCTGGGTGCAGGTGCCGCGGATCGCGGGCACGAACACCACCATCTACGCCTACTGGGGGAATCCCGGCCAGACCGCGCCGACGTACACCACCAACGGCGCCACGTGGGCCAACGGGCACGCCGGCGTGTGGCATCTCGCGACCGCGAACGGGGCCTTGTCCGGACTTGACGCCTCGGCCAGTCAGGCGCACGGCACGGTCTCCGGCGCGACGGCGACCCCTGGCATCTCGGACGGCGCCGGGTTGTTCAACGGCAGTTTGGCCGGCGTCGCCCTGCAGAACGGGAGTTCCGGGCTTGGCACGCTGCAACTTCCGATGACCATTTCGGCGTGGTTCAAGGCGTCGACGACGAACGGAGGCCAGGCGATTTTCGGCCAATACGCTCCTTCGGTCGCCCAGGATCAACTGGTTAAGTTGTTGCGTCTCGACTGGGGAACCCTGAAGTACTATGCATCGACCGCCGTCGTAGCACCGGGCAACATCCAGTCCGGCGGAACCTTTTTTGCGACCTCCAACGCCTGGCACTTTGCGAGCGTGGTGGTTTCGGGCACCACTAGCAGCCCCAGCTTCCTGATCTACATGGACGGCCAATCGCAAGTCCCGACCATGACGTCTGCCAATGCGCTTTCGCCGACGCCGGATGCGACGGTTGTCAACTGGATCGGCCGCGACACGTCAGGCGACTTCTTCTCGGGGGCGATTGACGAAGTACGGGTCAGCAATGTGGCCCGCTCCACCAACTGGCTCTGGGCCTGCTTCATGAACCAGGCCTCGAACGGCGTGTTCGCCAACTACGGCGCTACCGCCTCGCAGAATACGGACTGGCCGGCCATCAACAACGCCGGCGGCGCGACGAATGTGCTTCCCGTGTCGGCGGTTCTGAATGGCAACCTGACATCGACAGGCGGTGCCGATACGTACGTCTGGGTCTACTGGGACACGGTCAACCGGGGAACGAACAAGACCTGGGCGTTCACCAACGACTTCATCAGTGCGCAATCGATTGGCTCGTTCTCCTATCCAGCCACGAACCTGACGCCGGACACCTGGTGCTGGTACTCCTATTACGCCAGCAATTCGGCCGGGCACGATGCCTGGGCAGGCAGCATGCCGTTCAAGACACCCGGCCAGCCGGGGGTAGACAATTCGATTGGCCCGACGAACGTCCTGACGCACTTCGCCACCATCTGGGGCGGCCTGACCAACGGGGTGAGCGCCCACTGCTACCTCTACTGGGGGACGAACCAGAACGCCTGGACGTACACGAACGACTTCGGCAGCCGGAGCGAGGGAACGGTCTCCACCAATCTCACGGCCCTGAAGGCCAACACGACTTACTACTACCGCACCTATGCGACCAACGACTATGGCGACGCCTGGGCTCCGGTCACCAACTTCACGACCATGACCAAGCCCGTTGGCGCCAAGACCTGGGACGGCGGTGCGGGGACGCCGTACTGGTTCGATGCCGCCAACTGGGACCCGGACGGGTCGCCGGGGTCGGGTTCCTCGACCGACTGGGTGTTGCTGGACAACAACGCGCCGGCCATCATCGATCTGGCTACGAGACCCGGCGGCCAGTACCCTTACTGGCGACTGCTGGAGATCACGAAATCGGACGGCGATCTGATCTTCCAGTCCGCCGCAAGCTGCTATGTCACCGGCCCAACCGGTCTGTACTTTCATACGACATCTCCACGCACCGTCTCCTTCTCTGGCGCCATCGCGAGTGACAGTTACAACCCGCATACCTACCGCGTGGATGGCACTGGGAACGTGTTTTCAATCTCCCTGATTCAGGAGCTGAACGGCGGCCTTACACAGTGGAGTAAGACGGGTAGCGGCCAGTTTCGTGCTGGATATGCCTGGAACGCCACGCTCACCAACATCCTCATTGAGGGTGTGCTCACACTCCCTCCCTACTACAACTATGGCTGTCTTGGCGGTGGCGCACAGAACGCTACGGTCAACCTCGCCAGCAATGGCGTGCTGTGGTCGCAGGCCTCCCTCATCGGCCTTTACGCCGCCGCCGGCGGCCCCTTGTACGGCACCAGTTTCTCCGGAGACGGCACGATCATGCTGAACAGCAGTCTGAATGGAAACGGAACGGTGTACGGCACGACCAGCGCTGGCGGCCGGTGGATGCCGGGCGGCGACGGCCGGGCGGGGAAACTCACGGTGTACGGCAATCTGGCGTTTGCGACCAACGCCGGCCCGACTCTCTGCACGCTGAAGATCGATGTGACGGGCACGGGCACCACGGCCGGCGTGGACTACGACCAGTTGTTCATCACCAATGGCGCGATCATGGCCACCAGCCTGACCAATGTGAACCTGGTCGTGACCGTGGCCTCGTCGGCCAGCACGGCGGGCAAGACCTATCGCATCATTGATGACGTCGGCACCGATTTCAGCGGCGCGGGCAAGGCATTCAACAGCGTGACGTGGAACGGCGTCCTGGGCCTGACGGGAACTGTCAACCGCGCCAATGGGTACGTCGAACTCAATAGCATCCTGGTCGTGCCGCGCGGGTTGGCAATCTTCTTCCGGTAACGGACACCGGGCGTATGCGAAAACGGGCCCGGAATGTGGTGTTAAGGAAGCATACAATGACGACGAAGCAGTTATCGATGGCGGCTGCCGGGTTGTGCCTGTTGTGCGTGCTGCCTGCCAGTGGCGCAGACTTCAGTAGTTGGTCGAAGAAGATGCCGATCCGCTTTGCGGGGTATACGCAGACCGGGACGCTGACGAACTTTCCTGTGCTGGTGCAGTTTGCGCAGGGATCGAACAACTTCTCCTACGCAGATGTCAGTTTCACCAACGGGGCGGACCTGCGGTTCACGGACGCCACCGAGACGAACGAACTCACCTACGAGATCGAATCCTGGAACACCAACGGGGTTTCCTATATCTGGGTGCAGGTGCCGGCGCTGAGCAATGCCAATGCGGCCATCCGGGCGTTCTATGGTCAAGTGAGTCCGCCCGCCACGACCGCCACCAACTGGGGAGCCGTCTGGGACTCCAACCACAAGGGGGTCTGGCACCTGGCGACGACCAACAACACTGTGCTTTCCGGCAGAGATTCGACCGCGAATGCCATCGACGGGGTCGTCACCGCCGCGACGGCAACGAACGGTTTGGCAGACGGCGCCGGGTATTTCAATACCAACGGCGTCAACCTGGGCACAAATGCCGCGATCAGAACGTTGCAACTCCCGATGACCATCTCGGCGTGGTTCAGGGCATCGGATAAGGGTGCGCAACGACCGATCTTCGGGCAGTATAAAACCACAACCGGCAGTCAGTTGATCAAGATGATCCGTCTTGATTCGGGGACCTTGAAATACTACGCGTCCACAACCAGTGGTGCCTTTCAGTACGGCGGCACCCAGATCCCGACCACCAACGATTGGCACTTTGTGGCGGTCGTTGTCTCCAATACGATCGCGGCTCCGAAGTTTCAGATCTATCTCGACAATGCGTCCGAGTTTCCGACGATGACCAGCGCGGCGGCGCTCTCTTCCTCGCCGGATGGCACGGTGTCCAACCGGATCGGTCGAAACGACGCCGCCACTCCAGAGTACTTTCTGGGTTCCATTGACGAAGTGCGCATCAGCGATGTCGCGCGCGCCTCCAACTGGATCTGGGCGAACTGGATGAACCAGGCCTCAAACCGCGTCTTCAACGAGTACGGTGACGCTGGCTCGCAGAACACTACCGAGCCGTCGATCTACAACATCCTCGGAGCGACGAATGTGCTGGCTATGACCGCGTATCTCAACGGCAGCCTGATAGGAACCGGGAGTGCGCCGGCGCACGTCTGGGCCTACTGGGACACGAACAACTGGGGAAACAACAAGACCTGGGCCGGTGCGGCGGATCTGGGCGAGCGGACGGTAGGGAGCATCTCCTATCGTGCCGAGAATCTGACGTCGAACACCTGGTACTGGTACACCTACTACGCCAGCAACTCCGCGGGGTTCGATGCCTGGTCGAGCATTGCCCCCAAGAAGTTTGAGACCCTGGGTTTGCCGGGCGTGAACAACGTTGCGGCGACAAACGTCGGCAGTTCCTCAGCCACCCTGGGGGGGACGCTCACAACCGGCGCGACGGCCCATGCGTACATCTTTGCCGGTGCGGATACGAACGCCTGGACGTGGACCAATGACTGCAGCACCGTCGTCGAGGGTACTTCCTTTTCGATTAACCTGACCAACCTGCCCAATACGACGAAGTGCTACTACCGGGCCTACGCCAGCAACGCCTGCGGTGAAGCGTGGGCGCCGGTGACGAACTTCATCACGCAGCCGCCGACAGGGACCATCTACTGGGATGGCGGCGCCGGGACCACCAACTGGGGCGATACAGCCAACTGGAATCCGGACACGGCTGTCTCCGTCAACACGACGGCATGGGCGAATGACGTGGTGTTGGATGATACGTATGCAACCTGCCCCAGCGGGATCGCTGTCGGCGGCGGCCAGTACTGTCGGGGCGTGAGGGTGCGGGCGCCCAGGGACATCACCCTGACCAGCGGGGCCTTCTACTACCAGCCGCCTACCCAGCCGCCGTACGTCCTGGACGTGGAACACTCGGACGGGCTGGCGCATACCGATACGTGGAGAGGAATCATCATGTTCTCCCCCAACGGGAACTACCGGGTTGCGGGCACTGGGACGGTGGTGAACATGGCGGGCAACATCACGTGCAGCTCGACGATTCCGACCGTCAACAAGGATGGAAGCGGCTTGTTGAGTTGCAGCATCCTGGCCCTCAACAACAATACGACGCGACTGAGCATCAACGGAGGGGTGTTCGAAATAGCCGGCCAGTACGGCATTTTCGACAGCGTTGCCGCGTTGAAGACCATCGGCATCAGCAACAACGCCACCTTCTGGGCGCCTTCTGCCTCAACCCTCATGGACCAGGTCACCTATGCCGGCGACAAGAGTTTCCCGGCAGTGGCTTTCGAAGGCGCGGGCACCCTGATGCTGAACTCACAACTGGACGGGGGCGGAACAGCGAGAATCGTGCACCACCGGGGCGGCACGTGGATGCCGGGGACGACCAACACGGCCGGCCGGTTGACGGTGTGCGGCAATATCAACTTCCTGCGGACGACGAACGGCCTGACCAACTGCACCCTCCGGATCGACATCACCGGCAGCGGCGCGACGGCCGGCGTGGACTACGACCAGTTGTTTATCACCAACGGCGCGGTCACCGCCACCAGCCTGACCAACGTGGACCTGATCGTGACCGTGGCGTCGTCGCTCAGCACTGCGGACAAGACGTACACCATCATCGACGATGCCGGCACCGCCTTCACCAATACCAGTCCCTTCCACAGTGTGAGCTGGCTGGGACCAAGCGGGCTGGACGGCAAAGTGGCGTACGAAACCGGCGCCGTCAAACTCTACCGCGTCGGCCTTCCGCGCGGGAGCCTCCTCCTGTTACGATAACGAATAGCGCGTGGGCGGCAACCGGAAAGTCAGCGTGCAATACTCATCCCTTTTCATCGCGTTGCCGCCGGCGGCGCACCCCGTGGCGGCGCGCGCGGCAGCGATACTCAGGCGTACTGTCGCGGAACGGTGCGGGGTTCGCGCGGACGCGCCGGTTGCCGGGTCGCTGTGGATCGTGTTCGCGCTGGATGCGGGTGGCGCGGCGGAGGGGTATCGCATCGCGGACGACGGCCCGGACGTCATCCGCATCGCCGGCGCGGACGAGCGCGGGCTCCTGTACGGTGTGGGGCGCTTTCTGCGCGAGGCGACTTTTATCTCCGGTACGTTCACTCCCGGCGCGTGGCGCGGCGCGTCGGCGCCGGCGAAACCGGTGCGCGGCATCTACTTTGCCACGCATTTTCACAACTTCTACCACGTCGCGCCGCTGGCCGACCTGGAACGCTACGTGGAGGAACTGGCCCTATGGGGGTGCAATGCCCTCATGGTCTGGTTCGACATGCACCACTACCGCGGCATGGACGACCCGGACGCGCAGGCCATGGTCGCGCGGCTGCACGATCTGCTGGCGGCCGCCGAGCGCGTCGGCATGGCGCCGGGTCTCGGGTTCCTCGCCAACGAGGCTTTTGCCGACAGCCCGCCCGCGATGCGCGCCGAATGGACCGGCGGACACGACGGCTATGCCGACGTCGCACTCTCCCACTACCACGTCGAACTCTGCCCGAACAAGCCGGGCGCGCTCGATCAGCTTCTGCGCTGGCGCCGCGAGGTGATGGCCGCGTTCCAGGACGTGAACCTGCGCTACGTCTGGCTCTGGCCGTACGACCAGGGCGGCTGCACCTGCCCGGCGTGCGCGCCGTGGGGCGCCAACGGGTTCCTGACCTGTGCGCGCGCCGTGGGCGATCTGGCGCGGGAGATGTTCCCTGGCGTCCAGGTGATCCTGTCGACGTGGCTGTTTGACGCCTACATCCGCGGCGAATGGGACGGGCTGCGGCGCCACCTGCAGGCGGGTGGGCACGGACTCGACTATGTTCTGGCGGACGTTCACGACGGGGCTTTCCCTGCGGACCGGCTCGCCGGCAAGGCGTCCGGCAACATCCGCCTGCTGAACTTCCCGGAGATCAGCATGACGGGCATGGCGCCCTGGGGCGGGTACGGGGCCAACCCACGGCCGGCCCACTGGCAGAAATACTGGCAGGGCGCCCGCGACAAGGTGGCGGGAGGGTTCCCGTATTCCGAAGGGATGTATGAGGACATCAACAAGGTCCTGCACCTCCAGTGGAACTGGGACCCGGACCTCGATGCGCGCCAGATTCTGACCGAATATGCTGCCGCGTATTTTGGCCGGGAGGTGGCGCCCGATGTCGTGCAGGCCTGCTATCGCCTCGAAGAGGCCATGGGCGACACCAAGGTTCTGCTGGAACAGGGCGGCCAGAGGCATGACATCTTCTGGTTCGCCGAACGGCTGGATCCGTCGCGACCCTGGTCGCTCCGCTATGCCGGGGGGCGGGCGGAAGGCGTCGAGGGTACGCTGGAACTGCTGGAGTCGGTGGACCGGCGACTCACGCCTGCCGCGCAAAAATCGTGGCGGTGGCGGGTGTTGCTGCTGCGCGGGCGCCTCGACTGCGAGATCGCGCGCAGCAACGGCGCACCGTCGGTCGCGCTGGACCAGGCCTTCGAGGAACTCGCCGCCCTCTATGGCGCCACGCGCGCCGTGCCGTGCCTGACACCGCCTTCCTCCTTGCACCTGAAAGGGTTGGTGGCAACGATTCCGAAAAGGCGCCAATGCGAAACTGACCCATTAGAAAGGGATACGCGATGCTGACACTACGACTGAGGATCACCGGGTGTGTGTGTGGGCTGATTGCCGGGCTGCTGGCATGCGGGCTGGGAACGACCGCGCTGATGGCCGCGGCGGAGGCGCTGCCGACGCCGGCGCCCATGCCGGCGCTGCAACCCACCGTGCTGCCGGGCGAGAAACTGTTCTACGACAGTTGGCGCGACGTTGTGCCCGGCACGCGCTGCTGGGTGATGGGTTGCGGCGCGCCGGGCGCGGACTTCTGGTGCTACGGCACCAGCCAGTCCGTGGGCGATGGCGCAGGCATGCTCCTGTACGCCCCTGTCGGCGTGAAGGTGAAGCCGCTGTGCAGCTACGATACCGGCGCGAACCTCGGCACCGACCGCGTCGGCAAACCGATCATCAATGCCGGTCCGGAATACAAGGGGCTCTGCCTCTGGTTCAAGGGCGATGGCTCGGACGCGCAGGCGGTCATCACCACCGGCTACGGTGGTGACCCGAAAACCTGGTGGCGCATCCCGATGAAGGAGACCAACTGGCACAAGGTGTTCATCCCTTGGCAGAAGTGGAACGCCGCGTGGACCAACCTGCCTGGTTTCTGGTTTCTGTCCTACAGCATGGAGCGCTCGGACACCAACCGCGCGAATTGGTACATCGTCGATCGCATCCGCCTGTACCAGGAACAGAAGACCGAGGCGATCACACCCACGCCGGACCGCGATCCGTCCGGCCGGCTGCCGGCCCGGGCGTTTGTCAGCGGCCGCGAGCACATTGCCAAAACGCTGGCCAAACTCCAGGCGAAGCAGCCGGTGAAGATTGCGATCGTCGGCGACTCGATCCCGGCCGGGGCGCAACTCTGGTACACGGTGCCGAACAACGTGCCCGAGATCAGCAAGCGCATCTACTGGCAGGTGCTTGGCCGGCGGGTGCGCGAGGCGTTTGGCTACCCGGACGTCGCGCTGGTGACGCGCGCGCCAAACGCCAGGAAAGAATGGACCGACACCCCCACGAACCGCCCCGTGGCCGACTTGCAGGTGATCGGCGTGGTCTACGGCGGTCAGCAGGCGCCGGGCGGCCTAGAGCACCTCGATCAGGTGCTGAACGAGAAACCCGACCTGGTGGTCTGGGAATATGGCGCCAATGATGCGACCTACGGTTCCGTTGCCAAGTACGCGGAGGCGACCACGGCCGCCATGGACAAACTTCAGGCTGCCGGCATCGAGGTGGTCATCCAGACGGTCACCCCAACTCCCGGCATCCAGCCGGTCACCTGGCAGAAGAACAAGAGCGGCGTGGAGCGCGTCGCGGAGATCAACGCCGAGGCGCGTCGGATCGCCGCAGAGAAGAAGTGCGCCCTGGCAGACATGGAGCAGGCCTTCCGGTGCCGCGGCATGGTGTTTGTCGGTTCGCTCTATGCCGACGGCGTCCACCCGAACCACAACGGCCACGAGATCATGGCGGATGTGCTCGACGCCTTGCTGACGGACCGCGACGTGCGCATCTGGCGCCACGGCCCGGCGGGGCAGAGGTAAGAAAGAACGAATTGGAGCCGTATTGTGACAACCTGGCGAACTGCGACCTACATTGTGGAAAGTCCGCTCAAGACGGTTTTCCGCATTACGGGCCTTGCGACCGTTACGGCGAAGAACGTGTTTCTGCGCCTCGACGACGGCCGGCACGTGGGGTGGGGCGCAGCGTGCGTGAACAACGTCACCGGCGAATCCGCGGCGCAGATTGTCCAGTCGCTGGACGCCATCGTCGCGGCCGCAGCCGCGCACGGCGCTTCGGAGCCGGAAGCGCTGCTGCCGGAGCTGGCGACCCGGTTTGCCGACGAGGCGCCGGCCGCGCTGACCGCATTCGATTCGGCGCTCTACGATCTCGCCAGCCGTAAGGCCGGCCTTCCGCTCTGCCAATACCTGGCCCGGCAGTTCGGCACCACGGCACGTGCGGCTGCGGCGACCGACAACACCATCGGCATCGAGCCCCTCGACACCACCCTGGCCCTGGCGCGGCAGTATGTGTCCGCGGGGTTTCGCATCATCAAGCTCAAGATCGGCGAGGACTACGAAACCGACATGGAACGGGTGCGGCAACTGCGCGCCTGCGTGGGTCCGGACATCGGCATCCTGGCGGATGCCAACCAGGGGTATTCGGTCGCGCAAGCCGTGGTCTGCACACGGGTGCTGCGCGAATGCAACTACCTCTACCTGGAGCAACCTGTGGCGCGTGGCGATCTGACGGCACTGGGCGAGGTGACGCGCCAGGCGGCGGTGCCGATCTTCGCCGACGAGGCGGCCAAGGGCATCCCGCTGGTGGCGCGGATCTGCCGCGAGAAGATGGCGCACGGCCTGAACATCAAGCTGATGAAGTTCGGGGGCATCCGGCAGGCCGTGGAGATCGTGCGCCTGGCTGAGGCGCACGGGCTGGATCTGATGGTCGGGTGCTACAACGAAACATCGCTCTCAATCGCGGCGGCGCTCCACTTTGCGCTGGCCTTTCCCGCCGTGCGCCACCTGGACTTGGACAGCCATCTCATGCTGCGCCACGAACCGTGCGGTGGCGTCCGGCTTGCGGCAGGCGGCCTGCTGCGTACGGAGGGTCCGGGGCTGGGAATCACGGTCGATGAAAGCTGGCTGGCGGAGAACACATGACAACCAAACCAACACAAACGGATTTGCTGCAGGAACTCGTTTACGCCCGCGGCCCGTGCGGGCAGGAGGACGAAGTCCGGGTCATCTGTGAGCGGGAGTTGAACCGGCATTGCGACAAGGTCTGGGTGGATACGGCGGGCAACGTGGTGGGCCTGGTTCGTGGGGCTCCGGCCGGAAAGGGGAGCGGCGGACAATCCTCCGCGATCCGCGTGATGGCGCACATGGACGAGCTCGGGATGATCGTGAAGCGCGTCGATGCCACTGGCGCCATTCGCGTGGCCAACATCTGTGCGGTCGGCGGCATGCGGCCGGGATGTTTCGGACAGGGACCGGTGGACATCCTGGCCGACACCGGGATCGTGCCGGGGGTTTTGTCGCTCGGCCCGCAGCATTCCACTGCAGAGACCGCAAACGTGGAGGAGGCCAAGACCAAGGCGCTGGACTGGTCCCACCTGCACGTGTTCACGCACAAGACCGCGGAGGAACTCGCGAAGCTTGGCGTGCACGCCGGCACGCGCGTCGCGATCGCGCGGGAGCGTCGGAAGCTCTGGGAGACGGGCGACTGCGTGGGCGGCTACTTCATGGACGACCGCGCCGCGATTGTGATTGCGCTTGCGGCAGCCGCACAGCTCAAGGCCGCGAAGAAGCGCTCCCCGCAGGACGTGTATTTTGTCATGACCACGGAGGAAGAGTGCGGCGGCGTTGGCGCGGCGTATGCATCCCGAACCCTGCCCGGAGACACCACGCTCGCGCTGGATGTGGGGCCGGTCTGCGCCGAGTACGGGACCGAGTTCCGCCGCGACCCCATCATTGCCTACGGCGACGCCCGGGGGCTCTACTGCCGCGCGCTGGCGGACGCGCTGCTGGGGCATGCGCGCCGCCTGGGCCAGAACGCCCAGTGCGCCGTCTGGGAGTGCTATGGCTCGGACGCCTCGATCGCGAAATCCTTCGGACAGGTGGCGCGCGCGGGCCTGCTCTGCATTCCGACGCAGAACACGCACGGGTACGAGATCATCCTGCGCGAGAGCCTCCAGACCTGCGCGGACCTGCTGGCGGCGTTTCTGGAAAGCGGCGACGGTTCAACCGCATCATACCGAAACAGTCGCACGAGATGAAAAAAGGGAAAGCAAAAATTAGATCGAAATACGGCGCATGGCGAGCGACGGGGGTTCCGGGTGAGCTGCTGCGTCCGGCACTGCTCATGGCGGTTATTCTGGCGGGAGCAACGCCATCATCGGCGCGGACCAGGGAGTGGTCGAACGCCTCCGGCAGCAATCTGTGGAACCAGGCCGCAAACTGGAACCCGAGCGGGGTGCCTGCAATCGGCCAGCAGTACGTCGCTGGCACCGATAATGTCCTGTTTGCCTCGGTTGCAGGCGTCTGCACGGTCAAGACAACCGACGCGTATGCGAAAGGCATTGTCTTTTCCAATGCCCCGGTGCTGCTCGATCTGGTGGAGGACCTGTATGTTGGCGGCGACGGCATCAGCATGGCAACTGCCGGCGTCGCGGTCATCAACATCAACAACAGCGGCGCCACCGCGCCCTATCTGCGCCAGCACGGCGACTGGACATTGTTCGTCACGAACGACGCCACGCTGATTTTCTCCAACAAGACGGGTACGGCTGGCTACCTGAATTTCGGCGGTCAAAACATGGGAAGCCTGCTTCGTAAGACGGGCCAGGGCACGTTGATGATTGACGGCGGAAACAATGGCGGCTATGGAGGCGCTGGCAATTATGCGCTGGCGGTGGAAGCAGGGTTGTTCGTGACTACGAACATCTCCAAAGACGTGGGCGGCATGTTCACATCGCTGACCGTCAACGCCAACGCCGAAGCGGCGTTTTACCAAGGCATTGGCCAATCGGTAGCCCTGAAGAATGACATCGACTGCACAATCACCGGTAAACTGTCCGGGGTCTTCGGTGGCTCCAGCACGGCTCCGTATGGTTTCCGGAAATTCGGCTGGGGCGCGCTGAAGTTCCCGGGGACGGCGCGCTGTTTCGACCAGGTCCGCATCTGGCTGCACGACGGCTCGATCGTGCTGGACTATACCGGGACCGGCAACTACGGGGTCAGCAAACTGCCGGACAGCCAGACTTTCTTTGCCGGCAACGGGGTGCTGGAACTGGATGGCGCATCGGACGGCCCGGTATCCGAGACTGTCGGGACGCTCCAGCTCGGACACTCATTCGGCGCCAACAGCGGGTTGTTTACGCTCCTAATCAAACCCGGCACCCAGCCGACCACGCTGACTTTCCCCAACACCGCTCCGTTCGACCGTAATGGAAATTATGCCGGCGGATTCCTGCGCTTCTCGGGTGTGGACGGCATCTCCAATCGAATTATGTTCGGCAGCAGCGCCGTCGCGGACAACACCCGTCTCGGCGGGTTCGCCATCTTCCCCGATGGCACGCCGGACTTCGCGGCCTATTATCACTCGGGCAGCGGCGGGCTGACCGGCGTTGTCAAACTGGCCGAGGCCGGGCGCCCCACGACCTTCGCTTCCGGCAACAACGTCCTGCTGACATCCGGCTCGACAACGCTCCCCGGCGGCAGCATCGCCTACTCGCTCAAGATCAAGGGGAGTCAGAACATCAGCCTCAGCGGCGGCACGTGGACCAACGACTCCGGCGGCATCCTCCAGACCGGCGCGGCCGGCGACGCGTCCGTCATCAGCAACGGCACCATCACCGTAGGCGACGTCAAACCGGCCTATTCGGCGGGCAACCT
>Ga0118677_10004648_pt1 | contig 24764 bp, 12 predicted proteins | sample AliMusrvi5mmetaG_FD_86154 | JGI IMG/M metagenome (GOLD analysis project Ga0118677, IMG submission 86154)
GTTATAGATGGGATCAAAGCTATGATCACGCATCATCTTCGTCAGCATCGGTTTGAAGTGAGCGCGCGTGCGAATGCGCACCTCTTCGTCGGACTGCGTCACGCCCAGCAACTCCAGGTAATCCAACTCGTGGCCGGAGAAGGTCTGCGTGGTGACACTCAGTGGTAGCCGACCGGAGCGCACCGGCGTACCGGCAATGGTGATCGCACCGAGTCCGACGAATTGCTCGCCGTGGGTCAGCACATCGAATGTGCAATTTGCCAATGTGTATTGCGTTGCGGTCATGGAGTAACTCCCGGGCGCATAAAGTGTGAATGAATACGGGGCAATATCGGTGTCCGTGCAATGAGACGGTGCGCGTGCATTGCTGCAGGCGCTTGTGTGTCTATTCGGCTTGCTTTATTCAATTCCTTGTAATCGTTAACCCGCGATATTCGAAAAGCAAAGATCGGCTGCATTATTCATGCGTTATGAATAATCCGGGCTGCTATGGAGTGCATGGGGTCGAAAATCGCCTGCCGGCCGTAAACATCGCTTCAATATTTTCCCCACGCACGGTATCCACGCCATGATGCGCATTGGCGACGATGTATCCGCCGCACTGCTCGAAAGCCCGGCAGTGATCCCAAACCGCCGTCTGCACCTCCCGCGGCGTGCCGAAGGAGAGAACGTGCTGCACATCAATGCCGCCGTAGAAGACCAGATGCCCGCCGAAGTCCCTGGCGATAGAAGGTGCGCTCATTCCTTCCGCGCTGGTTTGGAAGACCAGGTGGCCGTTGACGCCGATGTCGATAAGGTCGGGCAGGATTGCGCGTACAGCGCCACAGGAGTGAAAGAGCACCAGCAGGTCATGCTCGCGCAGCAAGCGCACTTGCTCGGCCAAATACGGCTTGATGAATTTGCGCCACATCTCCGGCCCCATGATCATCGCCTGCTGGCTGGCATAGTCATCCCCCAGCCAGCAGAGATCACAGATTCCGCGTGCCTTGGTCGCGGCAGATCTCAGCAGTTCCATGTATCGCTCGTGCCGGCGCTGTACAAACGCTTCGAATACCGCGGGTGCGGTATACAGCAGGGTCAGCCCATCTTCCATGCCGAATGCCGCGCAGGCGCCCCAGAATAACGGCATCCACCCCGGCAACAAGACCAGGGCCTGGTCTGGCCAGCGACAACGCGCAGCGGCAAAGTCCGGCGGTTGCCACCAGGCGGGATCAAATTCCGGACTGGCCTCCACTTCGGCAATTGTCGTTGCACCGGCCAGCGGGCCGTGCGACACTTCCCAGGAGTATGCGGTGGCGCGTGCCGCGCTCCCATCGTGTTGCGGTCCCACATAGTTCATGAACAACCAGCGGCAATCCGGGTTCAGGTAGTCAATGATTTGTTCGGCTGTTTCGCAACGATGACGTTCGCGAAACTCATCCTGCAATCGTGGCCATACCTGGCCCTCCATCAAATCGCAGGCGACTTGATCTGTTTGCTCAAAACGAAATGTACGTAAGATGCGTTCACGTGGCGTCATGGATGCTACCTTCGATATTAGTATATCCACTTTTATTCAGCAGGAGCAATGCAAGGCGAGCTACGTTGCAAGATAATCATAGACCACTTCGCCTAAGTCAAGTGTCAGGTCTGCCACAAAATGCTGCGCGGACTGGATGCTGAGCACCGGCAAATCAGAGACCGGAGCAAGCGCATGCGGGTGGAGTTCCAGCGACCCCGGTCCTGTCCACGCACCAATGAGTGTCACCTGGGTGGTGTAGTAGCGCACCAGTTCGCAGATGCGCACTGAACCGTCGACATGAGGAATTATTTTCAGCAGGAAATTGGGTGCCGCTAATGCGGCCAGCACCGCCGGGTGATCGGCCGCATAGTGCTTGAACCCCATCGTCGCCGTGGCAATCCGCACTTTGCCATAGTCGAGTGTGCCCACCAGCGTATCGATTTCGACTGTGAGTCGCGGGGAAGCACTTTTTTTTGGAAACCCCCACAATTCACGCCCGCCGGCGATCGCCGGTTGATCATTCAGGTACATTCCATGCACGTAGTTGCCTTCAATACCATGGAAGCTTACCGGAATGATCTGGCCGGATTCGGTGTAATCCCCAAAACCCGAAGAGTCAGGCATTCGGATGAACTCGAACTTTACCACCGGTGCGATAATCTGTAGCGGTTCAGGCACGACCGCGCGTAACGCTTCCAGCTCCGTGCGATACGTAATCACGAGAAATTCACGATTTTTAAAATGGTATGGTCCGCGCGGAAATGCCGGACTGGTCAACGGCATCGCGAATGCGGTGGCTATAATCTCAGAGCTGTTCATCATTGTTCCTGCATGTGCATTGGTGCTTACTTCAGACGTCGTAAAATCGAGACGCAATTGGTGACGGCGGATCCACCGACGTTGAAAGTGACGCCCACCGTGGGCGTCACCTTAGATAATGTGGCGCCGATCGGCTCACCCACGAGTTGCTTGTAAATCAACGCGTGCATGGAAACGCCTGTGGCGCCTACAGGATGTCCTTTCGCCTTCAATCCGCCGGAGAGATTCACGGCACACTTCTCATCTACACGGGTGAAGCGACCTTCCAAATAATCGTAACCCGCACGACCGTCTCTAGAGAGTTGCAAGGCTTCCGTGCAGAGGAGCTGGTTGATCGTGAAACAGTCATGGACCTCAGCAATATCCACATCATCGATTGTGATTTTCGCCTCGGTAAAGGCGCGTCGCACAGCCTCCTTGCCAGCCATCAGGTCATACATGTTCGGACGCACGGAAACTGCTAGACGTTCGTTCACATGGCCGATACCAGCAATCTCAACAACAGTCTTCCCGGTTTTCAACGCCTCCGCGGTCTTCATGATCACCACGGCCGCTGCCCCATCGGTGACCAGTGAGCAGTCGTGCAGGCGCAGGGGATCTGCAATCATGGGGTTCTTCTCGGGAGGCAGATTCAGGATTGCGTCGGCCGTGAACAGTCCCAGCCTGTCCGGAGGACCACCTTTACTGAACTGTGCCAGCGGATTGTCCACACCATTTTGGTAGGCCAGGGCGGACACAGTCGCCAGCATACGCGCCAACTCGGCGTCATCAATCCCGTAGCGGGCCTGGTACCCCTTCGCGTATTCCGCAAACAGGCATGGGAAACTCACGGACCTGGCGCCTTCCTCGGGCCAGTAGGAACAGGTGGCCAGCACATGCGTGATGCCTTTGGTGTCAAGCAGGTGCATTTTCTCCACCCCCACCACTAATGCCACCTTCACGCGACCGGATTCCACCGCGTAGAGGGCATCGTACAGCGCCACGGAGCCGGAGGCGCACGCGGCCTCACAACGGGTCATCGATTTGAATCGCAACCCCTCGGGATCGATCTCGGGGGCAAAGGCGGCCAGATGCTCCTGGTTCGCAAACAATCCGGGGGCGAAACTCCCAAGCCAGACGCCGTCCACATCCTTGCCGCTGATCCCCGCATCCTGCAAGGCTCCCTTTCCGGCCTCGATCATAAGGTCGTAAATGGATTTCAGGTCCGTGATCTCACCCGTCTCATGGTTCCGCGTGACAAATGAACCAAACTTCGAGTTGTAGGCGCCGATAATGCTGATTGCACTCATCGTATTGCCTCCTTAAGTGGTACGTCGATGGTGACAATGCGACAATCGTTCTTCACGATGATGTCGGCATCCGTGCGTTCCTGAATCCACTCAGGAGTGTAGGGAGCAAAGCATTCTGTCAGGTGAAACCGGCCTCCTAATACTTGAAAGACGCCCAGATCGGTGACAACCAGGTTTACCTCGTGCAAGGCGGTCAATGGCAGTGTGCAGCGACGCTTCAGGCGTGAAGCACCCGACGGTTGAAAGTGCAACGTGGCCGCAATGACCACGCGTGCGCCGATGGTCAAGTCCATGGCGCCGCCCATACCCGGCACCATTTTTCCTGGCACCTTGTAGTTGGCAAGACTCCCCTCCTGATCCACTTCTAACACGCCCAGCACAGAGTAATCTACATGTCCGCCGCGGATGATGCCGAAGCTTGTTGCGGAGTCAAAAAAGCAGGCGCCTGTCCAGAGTGTTACCGGAGAACCGCCGGCGTCAATCAGATCCCGGTCTTCGCTGCCTTTGGCGGGAGCGGGGCCGATACCCATGATTCCGATTTCTGACTGCAGCGCGACACTGACTTCTTGCGGAAGGTATTTTTCCACCAGCGTCGGAAGACCGATGCCAAGATTGATCACCTCGCCGGTTTTGAAGATCCCCGCGATGCGCTTGGCGACGATTTCTTTATTTGCAACGTATTCCATCGTTCCCTCATCTCAATCGAGTTGTTCAGCCTGAACCAGAAAGTCCACGAAGATCGATGGTGTGTGAATTTCATCGGGATCGATTGTTCCGATCTCGACGATCTCTTCCACCTCTGCAATAACCACGGCTCCGGCTGTTGCCATCAGCGGATTGAAATTTCGGGCGGTACCGTGGTAGACAATATTTCCAGATTTGTCCGCTTTCCGGGCTTTGATGATCGCCACATCGGCTTTGAGCGGCAATTCAAGCAGGTAGGGCTTGTGCGCCACCACAATGACCTGCTTACCGTTTGCAACCTCGGTGCCTATTCCCGTGGGTGTGAGCACGCCACCAAGCCCCGCGCCGCCTGCGCGTACCTGCTCGACCAGTGTTCCCTGCGGTACCAATTCGACGATAGTCTCACCAGCGTTCATCTGGCGCTGCGTCTCCTGGTTCGCGCCGATGTGACTGGTAATGATTTTTTTTATTTGCCGGGCTTGAATCAGTTGCCCCACGCCGGTGACCTTCCCTGTTTTGAAATCGTGGACTGCGGTGTCATTACAAATCAAGGTTAGATTTTTCGTTCCCTTCTCTTTCAAGGCTAAAATAATGGTGTGCGGCGAGCCACAGTTCAAGAACCCACCCACCATTAGAGAATCCCCCTCTTTGATCTTGCCAGCCGCATCTGCCGCAGAGATAATAGGTTTTTCAATCATCGAATACTCCTTCGTCATTACCGTGCAAATCGTGATACCAGACAGGCTCTAGCTACTCTCGATATCACCTGGGAATCAATAATCATCCTTGTTGTCCAATCTCACGTTCCGTCTCATTCTTTGTATGTTCCTGTCCCAATCCCATGGTCAGCGCCGTCAATCCGGCCACGCCCCCTAATTGCATGGTTTCCACCACCGTGCTGGGTACAATAACGATGGTGGCATTCTCTTTCAATCCCTCATACAACATGTTCATGGCGCGCAAGTGCAGCGCGACAGGGTTATTGGTATAGGTCTTGGCGGCTTCCCCAAACTTCTCCGCCACCTGACGCTCGGAATCTCCTAGAATCACGCGGGCCTGGCGTTCTCGTTCCGCCTGGGCCTGCATCGACATTGCATCCTCCAGGGCCGGGGGGATCAGGACATCCTTGACTTCCACTGAATTCACCTTAATGCCCCAGGGCTCGGTTCGCTCATCAATGATCTTCTGCAACTCCTGACTGATCTTATCTCGGCCTTCCAGCATATCCGACAACATGGTCTTGCCAATGACGTCACGCAACGCCGTTTGTGAGGCCCAACTGATAGCCGTTTGATAGTCGGCGACTTCCAGGGCTGCCTTCTTGGGGTCGAACACTTTCCAGAAGAGTACGGCATCGACATCCACCGGCACCGTATCTTTAGTCAGGGTCTTTTCGGCTTTGAACGAAGTCGTGATTACGCGGGTGTCAATCCAGTATGCGATCATGTCGAAAACAGGGATAAGGAAAAATAGCCCCGGTCCCTCCAGGGTGCGATATTTACCTAGCCGCAGGATCACTACCTTTTCCCATTGATTCGCGACCTTTATTGATAGAGAAACAATGAAGGCGATCACAAAGGCAATAACACCTATCCAGGTGCTTTCCGAGTTAGTCGTGACATTGTGCACGGCAAAAGCTATGCCAATGCCAATGCCCAGAATTACGAAGAAGATCAAACCTGCAAAAGAGCTGCCTTGTCTCATCTCGATTACCTCCCTCATTAAGTCACGAAATAAATAACCGTAACGTGCTTCACATCACTGTACATGTCGAGTGGACAGCAATACTGCTACGAGGCGGCAGTCAAGGTCATGGGGACGCACTCATCGATAACAATGGTATCACGTCATCTACACGTTGCCTTCGCTCGTTTGGTCGATTTTATACTCTATCAAACGATTGAGGACTGGTCTGATAAAAGAAGACGGTTGACCTGCATTATTCATAACATTTCGAATAATGCCACAGTTAGCCCGGCAGTCAATTTGTTCATGAATAATCCGGGATAATGAGGTGATTGATGCAGCAAACGCACTAAGCAAGTGGTGCGGTAGGGGTGCTGATCCTGGCAGGGTCGGTCATGACCCAGGATGCGATTGGGGGGGCCTTCACAAGCAGCTATATGCTGTACGACGCAGCGGTCTGGCGATACGTTACCCGCAACGTTTCGCCCGACAGGCTGGTTACCGCTACATCACCGATTCTGTTTTATCCGACGCTTTCGGTAGTCATGGGCAACAGATGCCGGGCGAAAAAATGCCGGATGGCGGCCTCCGCCCGTTCTCCGTCCTCTGCATTCCCGGCGACGCAATGTCCCCCACCGTCCTGGATGATGACTTCCACCGGGGCGCCGACTTGCGCGGCAGCTTCGGCTAGGAACCGGGCATGGTGGACCGGCACGACCCCATCGGCTGTGCCGTGGAGATGCAGGAGTGGCGGCGTCTGCTTGGTGAGTCGCGTTACTGGCGATGCCGCGTCATACAGGTTAGCGTCCTCGTTCGGGCACGCGCTCATAAAGGCCCAGGCATAGCCACGATACGGAGGGGTTACCGGCTCACGGCGCATATCAGTCGGGTTCCCCCAGCACACGGTACACGTCAATGGCGTGTTGGCTTCGGTGGCCAGCAGCGCGAGTAGATGTCCACCCGCGGAATACCCGAGCGCACCGAATCGGCGCGCATCACCGCCATACTCCTCCGCATGCGCCAACAGCCAGTGCGCCGCAGTATGCACATCGTCGCAGGCGGCGGGGTAGGGATGTTCAGGCGCCAGGCGGTAGTCGATATCAACGACGACATACCCCTGTTCGACGTGATGGCGGAAACACTCGACATCCCGTGAACGCCCACCAACGCACCAACCGCCACCGTGCACATGCAGCAGGACGGGATAACACCGGTCATCTGCCGGGCGATAGATATCCAGCAATAATGCGGTGCCGGAGGTTTCCGTATACACAATGTCCAGATAGGATTGTAACTCCATCAGGCAACACCTCAACAGCTCGATTTCTCTCTTCGCTTTCGGATCACCTTTCACAAACCGGCTGTGGCAGTCGGCATTTCCGTATCATGGTCGACAGTGAGGTTTGAATGCTTGCTCTGCCGGCGAGAAAACGACACCGCAGTTCGGTAAACTGCGCAGTTTGGTTACACTCGCCGTGAATTTTATGGGTGAAAAAGGTATCGGAGGATTTACTTTGAATTATCTAGACAATACTGGGATTTGATTGCGATAGAGATTGGACGCCTGGTTACTTCTATGCGCATCTACGTATCCTCTACATCAGAAGACTTGCGCGACTACAGGGCTGCGGTTGTACAGCAGCTGAGTCGACTCAAATATGATGTCGTCAGTATGGAAGGTTATACAGCCGTTGCACGCGATCCCATCGAGAAGTGTCTGGCCGATGTCGCCGCGGCTGAAGCCTATATCGGGATATTTGCGTTTCGCTATGGCACAATACCGCCTGGTTACGACCACTCCATCACGGAAATGGAATTCCGGAAGGCGTGCGAATTATCGATTCCGCGATTGATTTTCATGGTGCCGGACGATGCGGTACAATGGCCGATGCGCTTTGTCGATCGCGGTGAAGCAGGTGTTTTCGTAGACCGGCTACGTCGCGAGCTGCTCGCGCAGAATGGTTTCACCCTAAAATATTTCAACGACCTGACCGAACTGCTCACAGTGCTACCACAGGCGATTAAGGAGCTTGCCCCATTATTACCGCCCCCACCTCCTCCCATTTCCCAAGAGTCCTATCTTGATTGGGTGAAACCGCTGAATTTTGATGTCGAGCGCAAGTTGCATCTCACGCATTTCACGGGCCGCGAATGGGTAGAAGATAAACTAGTTGAATGGATCAACAAGCAACCAAATTCCAAAGTATTCTGCCTACTGGGCGGCCCGGGCATCGGAAAGAGCGCCATCGCCTGCCACTGGTGTAATACACGTCCGGATATTATCGCTTTCCACCACTGTGTCCATGGCCACGCGGAAAAGACGGACCCCAGACGTATCCTGCTTTCCTTGGCCGCGCAAATAGCAGCACACGTACCGGAATATGAAATGCGCCTGTCCAAGCTCGGCATCAATGATTTGAAGGAGATCGTCAAAGGTGATGCCAGCACAGTCTTCGATAACTTGTTTATGAAGTTATTGAGCAGCAGCTTTCCCAACCCTGACCGTACCCAATTGGTGGTTATCGATGGATTGGACGAAGCCACCCACGGTCAGGATAACGAACTGGCGCGCTTCATTGGGAAAGTCTGGGGCGGTTTACCGGACTGGCTCCGGCTGGTGGTAACCAGCCGGCCTGAGATGGATGTCATTGATTACCTGGGGAGCTTGCATCCTTTCATCTTAAACGCCTGCAGTCGGGAGAACCTGCAGGACATCCGCACGTTTTTACGCACCGAGTTGGCATCTTTGAATGCCACCGATTTGGAGATTAACCAAATCGTCGAAAAAAGTGAAGGGATGTTCTTGTACGCCTATCTGGTCCTCGATGAAATCCGCAATCAGCGATTGACCTTGCAGCAAATCGCCGATTTTCCGGAAGGTTTAACCGGTTATTATAAGGGATTATTCACCAGAAAGTTCCCCGATCCCGGTGTCTACCATCAGGAGATGCACAAACTGGTCAGCGTGATCGTAGCTCAGAAAGCCCCATTACCTTTGAATGTGCTGTCGTGCGCGCTTAATGTCTCGTCCTATGAGCTGCAACAGCGATTGATCAAGCTGGGCGTGCTCTTCCCTCTGCGTGAAGAACTGCAAGGCAATCAGAAAGTGACCTTCGTCACTCTGATGCATAAGTCCCTACACGACTGGCTGACAGAGATTAATCCTGCGACACTTTACCCTCGAGCCGGCGCTTTTGCCGCCGACTTGGATTTAGGAAATGAACTACTCGCCGACGAAGGCTGGAAGGTCTACACCAACGGGAAGCTAGCGAACCATCCATACTATCTGCAGACGCTTTTATCTCATCTGTCCGAAGCCCGGCAACCAGACAAGCTGGCCACGGTGCTACTCGACCCGACCTTACTTGAGACTCGCTGGTCAAACGAGTATCGCTTTGAATGGCAACGCCATATCAGTGGTCTCAGGCACACCCTCTCGATCACTCGCATCGTGCAGGACTGGCTCACTTCACACAACTCGGTAACAACAGGAACTGTCCACGACGCGGTTGTAGCCGGCAAACTCTGCCGGCTGTTTCAGGAGATGGGTGCGTTTGACGAAGCGATCATGCTGGCAGAAGCGGCGCTCGCGCTGTGGCAAGCCCATCACGTCACCGATTCACCCGATATGGTCGGCACACTCCTTGCCCTGGGACGAATTCAATCCGTCCGCGATCAGCTTGAAAATGCGACCGCCAGTTATGAGAAGGCGCTCGCCATCGCCCAGCAAGCTTACACGCCTGACAGCCCACAAATGGCGGATGTGCTGCATGACCTGAGCACTTTCTATACTGAGGGTAAACGCGATTTCGCCAAGGCATCTGAGTGCCTGGAAAAGTGTTTGGTCATTCGCAGCCACGGCAACCCGCCCAATTACGTGGGAATGGCCAATTGTATCAACGACCGGGCCGTCATTCGTTACGCAAATGGTCGGCCGGGCGACTATCTGGGTACCTACCTGGAAGCGTTGGCCCTTTTCGAACAGTCGCAACCGCATGGCCATCCAGAAATGGTCGCCACCCTGAGCAACGTTGGCAACGAACTACGAAACCAGGGAAAAATGGCGGAAGCCCTTGTCATGTATCAGCGCGCAGTAACCATGGCCGAGAAGATTTTGCTTCCACAACATGAATACAGCCAATCTTCCCGGCGAGGGCTTGCCGCACTCCTGTTGCTCACAGGGAAATACGACGAGGCACTGGACACTATGCGCGCCCATGTTGTAGAGTTGGAACGATTTCCGGGCCCTGACCATGAGGACACGGCAGGAGCGCGTCTGGATCTCTGCGAGACATTGCTGCAAGCCATACACCTTTCTGATTCGATCGGCAAGGAGTGTTATCGCGATGAATTCCGCGCGCAAAGCCAGTATATCCATCAGGCCAAACCAGCGACGGTACTCACAATACTCTGGCTGTCCGGTCTCGCGGAGCAACTGGCGGAACCTGGTCTGCGCGATTGTGTTCTGGAGATCGCACGGCGGAGTTGCCGAAAGTATGCCGAAACGCAACATAGCCACCAGACCGATGCCGTCTCTGCAAAGTGTTTTGCTGATATTTTTGAAACGGTGATGTCCGACGACCCTCTGTTGATGCTGGCACCGCAGATACTGACATTGTGGGAACAAGCGGAACCGGAGATGCGTGATCAAGGCGATTGTTTGCCAAAAATGCGAAAACGTATAGTCAGCCTCATTGCCTGGGTTGGACGTAGGCGACTCTCCCGGAAAGACGACATCGAGGAAATTCAGCAGGCGTTTGATCTGATCAACCAGATCGGCGCGGAAAGCCCAGACACACTGGATCACCTGGCTGGTTTGACAGTCTCTCTGCATTCCCGACATCATGAAGACGTTTCCGATTCACTCTGTCGGCGCTTGATCGAAAAAAGCACACGCATCCTCGGACCGCAGCACAACCAGACTCTTACTTACCTGGAAAATTTGGCACATTACACCATGGACCGGGGCAACCTTCAGGAAGCGGAACGCCTCTACCGGCAATCTTTACAAAGCCGGATGAATGCCGAAGGCATCAATGAAAATAATACCCTTGCGATTGCGGCGTCCCTGACGGAGTGCTTGTTGCTGCAAGACGCTGTACAAGCCGCGCAAGACTTTTTCCGGGAATTCACCGGAAAGCTGCCAGCCGATACTTCCTTTTCATCAGCGCGCATTGTTTTGGCGCGTAATTTGGCGAGTATCGGTATAGATTTGAAGAACGAATTCTCGAAATACGATGCCGCAAAAGTCTGCTACGATTTATCGATAGAAATTGATCCGGACAATTCTTCCACCTATAATAACATGGCTTTATTATCATGGGTGTGCCTGCATGATGCCATGGCGGCCGCAGAGTATTTTACCAAATCGCTGGCCCTGAATCCGAAGGATGGCAACACGCATGGCAACTACGCCACCCTATTAGCGCAAACGCTGAATGATCCAGCGCAGGCTCTTGTGCATTTTGAGAAGGCCTGTTCACTCAGTCCGAATGTTACGTCAATCCCGGCAAATTTCGCGGCATTCCTTTTGCTGCAGGGTGATATGACAAGAGCATGGAACTTGTCCCAACGCGCGATGCGGCTATGCCTTCCCGACCCTGATCGCTTTATGGTTCGCCCGCTATTCCTTTCCGCTGTCATGCTGGTGTTACGTGGAAAAGACCCCACAGTGCCACTTGGGCAACTAAAAACGCTCTTCAACCGTGGCATAGATCATGTGACCTGGGTTATTACAGCACTCCTCGACATGCTCAATCGCCAGTTGCCACCTGAATCGCGACCGCTGTTTAACGCAATTGCAGATGCGAACAGCGACTGCAAACAGCTCAAAGCACTAGAAGCCGATCCTGTCTGGAAAGAAATTCGTCCTGTTCCCCTGGATTCATCCTGGCCCACTCTTGATTAATCCATATTATTCATGAATGCATAGATAACACTACAGCTAGCCAGCGCGCATAATTGAAGATTGGTGTCAGTGCACAACGAGACTATATCCGCCGATTGCTAATTCGTGTCAAAGACCAGCCCGCGAACATCCGTGCCCCATTGCCCGGGTGACGAAGGTTTGAGCGAGATGTGAGTCGTAGCTCGCGGCAACCACGTCACATCGAAGAAGTACAAATCCGGGGCGCCGTAGTTATTCAGGCTGGTGACTGGTTTGTTCTTCCAAATATTGCACACTGATCGCCACTGGTTTCTGGCCGTCCCCGCGGTCGGCGATGACGCCGATCCGGATCGTGGCGGGCACCGTATCGGAGAGCGTGGTGCTTCGCAAGCCAGGGGAGGCACGCATTTTGCTGGATTACCCGACAGTAAATATCAGTTTCTCTGGCATAGTGTGAACCCTTCGCAAACGGAAGGCTTTCGGGTGAATCGACGAGTACAGGACGGATCATTTCTGCGCCGGAATACGTCTTTACCACTGGGAGATAACCAATGCGTTAGATTCTGCTGTTACTGCTCTTGTGTTTCAGTCTGACTGCCTGGGCTACTGCCGATCCCACCACTACTCCGACCAATGCCGCTGTCAGCGTGTTGCCGGATGGCGACCGCATGTTTGTCCACGCCTATTCTACCCCCATCACCATCCCGGTCCGCGCAGTGAACCGGACGCCGCAGGTGAACTCACTGCACCTGTGAGCAGCATGGCTGATAACGCCATTTTCCCCAAAGCAATTGAAAAACCGCCGGAGAAAACTCTCCGGCGGTAATTGGGGTAAGTGTTATTCGCTTCACGAATAAAGCGAGGTAGTAGTCTTCATTTTTAAAACTGCGTGATGTGCAATGAACACGCAAGTTGCCATTGCCATGCGCGCCTGTTCGAATCGGTTAACTTACAGTTCCATAATGTTGGTGTAGTCGCCAGCGGCGTTCAACCAGCAACACTACAAGGCCTATACAGGACCTTTCTTTTTGTCAGCATTGCGTCGCCAACGATCTTATTGCTTTGTCAGCTTCACATTGTCGAAGAGCAACTGTGCATCGGTCGCAATCCAGATGACAACCGGTTGACCGACCACGCCACCGCTGGCGGGGGTAGTGCCGGTGACCGTGAGCTGCCCCCAACTATCGGCTGCCGGGATCGCCAGCGAAGAACCGCTCACAGCGCTCGACCATGATGGATTGGTGCCCCCCTTGGCAAAGACCACGCTGGGGCCCCAGATGGTGCCTGGACCTGTCCAGCCTTGCGTGGTCGAGGCGCCCAGGTAGACTTCGTAATTCGAGGCCCCGGAGTTGTCAGAGCGCTTACCGACTTGAATCGTGAGGGTGTAGGTCTTGTTTGCCTCATAATTGACGCCGATCGCTTGATATGCGCAGCTGTTTGCTACGTCCAGGCTCTGGGTGCCGTCGGGCATGGCACTGGAAATCGTTGCTGCCGGCGCGTGGATCAGGTACGTCGGGCCGCCATTGGCGGTCCAGTTCGTCGCGCCGCCCGCATCGTACCCCGGCGCGATGACCGGCAATTCGAAGGACGGATTCTGAATGGTGAGATTCGTCACTCCGCTGGGCACAATCGTGGCCGCCAGGAACCGGTCAGCGCCGAATTCCGGTGTCGCCGAGGTTTTCATCGTGGTGACATGACCGTCCAGAAAGCCGGTTAGTACTGCCGTCCCGCCCGCGCCGGTGTGGCGCGCGTCCAGGTCAGCGGCCGCGTAGGCCAAGTTGTTCATAGTGTCGGCGCTTACCCCCGACACGCCGGTGGTCGCTGCGTGGACACCGTCGGCGACCACCCAATAAGTCGTCGGGTCGTCATATTTGCCCAGCGCCGTGTCCCCAAGCAGGTTGTTGAAGACATAGCCGTTTGCCAGCCGCGACTTGCTGGCGCATTTCAGCACACCACGGTCCAGCGAGAGCGATCCCCAAAACGCGGTAGAAGCGGGTAAGGTCTCGTCGTGATCCTGGGTATACATCAACGTGGCGGTGACGATTTGCTTCTGGTTGTTCAAACAACTGACCTGTCGGGCCTTTTCACGCGCTTTGGCGAAGACTGGAAAGAGGATGGCAGCCAGGATCGCTATGATCGCGATGACGACTAGAAGTTCAATGAGGGTAAACCCTTTACGCATATGAATTACCTCCAATAAGGCATTATAGTAGGTCCGTGGCGAATTAACAATGAAAAAATCGCAGAAGAAATTATAATTTTGTGCTAGCGTCCATGCCCAAAGGAATGCCGTCATTCCGGATGTGCAGACGAAAGTGCCGCGGTGTGCACCCGCACATCCGCTTGAATCGGTTATAAAAATACGTCACCTCAGTGAAGCCGCAATGCGCACTGATTGCCTGGATGGACAGGTTGGAATGCGCAAGGAGGGCACACGCCTGGTGTAAGCGCTGGCGCATCACATAAGTGACGGGGGCGCAGCCCACCTCCCGTTGGAACAGGCGAGTGAAATGCGCACGGGACAACCCGGCCACTTGCGCGAGGCTGGCGACATTGAGCTCGTCGGCGAGGTGGCTCTGCAGATAGTCGAGGGCCGCCTGCACCGGGACCGCCACCACCGGCGCCGGGGCGAGTACCGTGCGACGCAGAGCCATCACGACCTCGTAGGCGTAGAGGGCGGCCGCTTCCGCATCCAGCAACTCGATGCGTGTCAACTCCTGCACGACGCGGTCAATTGTTTGCGCCAGTGGACTGCCGATCCCGACGGCGGGGGTGGGTCCGGCAGATGCGAGACACAAACGCAGGTGATGCTGAAAATCCTCCCCGCTGGAAAGAAAGTAGAGGAACTCCCAGGGTGGCCACCCCTCGGGCAACCAGTACCGATAGGGGCGCGCGGAGTCGAGCAGGAACGCCTGCCCGGGCCCCACCGTCACTTCACATTCGTCGAGTCGGATCATGCCCCGTCCTGAGACGGTAACGCCAATGATGCCGAAGTCGGGCGGGAGACATTCGGAATGATCCACCAGATACGTCGCTGCACGCGCCGTCTCGTGACCGCACATCAACTGGCGTGGAAGATCCTCCGATGTCGCCGGGAATACCCACCCGGCAATCGCCAGCACCACCAACGATTCGCGGTGCGCCGAATCCCAGTACGTAATTTTTTGCGTCCGCATATCAGGGGATAGTTCCAGAAAGACGGCAGGTCTCCTGCACTATCGCCACGGAATCGTCACCCTACAAAGGTGCATGTGACTGGAGGCAGGCGCCGTGAGCCACGCCTGCAGGCTTGCGTATTCCGCCAGCATCCAGCGAATACCGCGCGACCAGCATCAGCCCGTTATTGTCATGCCACAGCCCGCCGGGGCCATCCGCGCGTGCCATGCCGGGATGGCGGCCTCCACCACATAGCCGTGGATATCGGGACGGATATGCACCGTGAACCTCCGGTGCAACCGCTACCCCGCATTATTCATGAACGAATTGACTGCCGGGCTGACTGAGGCATTATTCGAAATGTTATGAATAATGCGGGTCAGGTAATGTATTTTCCACTCCAGACGAAAAGGTCATCGGCTTCTTCACAGTCGACACCTAACGATACAACACAGCGGTGGACGTGCCCTGGAAGTTCCCGATGGACAGGCGCAGGTCACCTCACACCGGTGTCGTCCGCTTTGGATCGGCCTTCGCGTCGGCGCCGAGTTGCAGGTCCACGGTATCGCCGCCGGCCGTGCTGCCCGGATTATTCAAGGGCGTTTCATCAGTGAACCGCGCCAGCACGTAGAGATTCTTCGCATCGTACATCGCGTGAAACCAGAGGGCAACTTTATCGCGGAGCGTTTCCACCCCCGAGCACGCGAAGAGCCCGCCGGACAGATCCCAGTCGCTGGTGTGGCCATCCACCGTCACCGGGCCCGGCGCCGGCAACACCGACAGCCGCAGATTCTCCGTCGGTGTCGCAGCCTGCACGCCGGAATTCAAACCGGCGAGCAGGTAGATAAGCAACCCCCAGGATAACTTGCCATTGCTTCATCATCGACCCCATTCGATCTTACTTGCCGGCCTGGCGCAGGCCGGTGGGCAGGGAACTGATGTGCCCCGGCCGGTCTTCCTGGCCCAGGTGCATTGGCGATGTCCTTATCGTGCCGCCACGGGTTGCGGCGCACCGAGGGTATCGCCATGGAAGACTATTTCGCCGAAGCGCAGGTTGCCGGCTGGCCAACCCGCGCCATTATCCCCGCCGCGCGAACACGCGAGCCGAAATTTTGATGCCTCCACTGGATGCGTCAATTGGTGCGCATGGATCGCCGCATCTGAGGTGAGATATTGCGCCAGCACCCAGTTCTCCTGCGTCGTATCCCAATATTCGAAGCGGGCGTCGCGCAGCCACGATTCGGAATGCGCCGCGTCTTCCACAAAGGTAATCGCCGACACCCGCAACCGGGTAGGTGAAGCGTCGAACTCCATGGTGAAAGTACCGCGCCAGCCGGAATCGATCATTCCGCAATCCGCCCAACTCAGCCAGGGAGAATCCGGCGCGTTGGGTTGGCCGTCAAACAACAGGGCGGCGGGATGTTTCAGTTCAATCGCATTCTTGCCCGCCAGTGCCTTGATGGTTACTTTATTGGTGGCCAGCAGGTTCGGCGTGAGCGCCAGGGGGGTCGGCGCTGCGTTCGACCACGTGGTGAGGCGGGTGGTGGGAACTGTGGAGCTCTTGTCGATGGGTTGTTGTATACCGGAGTGCTGATCCGCCAGTTGCACCTGCCATCGCGCATTTCCGCTGGCCGCGAGTCGACAGACCTTCCCCATCCAGGTGGCCACGACAAGGTCGCCGTCAGGCAGCCAGGCAGCTACGGGCAGGGCGCCAAGGTCGCGCTTGCGCATATTACCTGTCGCTATATCGAAGACATACAGCGTTCCCAGTTCGCTGCCTACCGCCAGGCGCTTCTCGTCCGGTGACAGCCGGGGATAGCGCAAGGTGGCATCGGCATGGTAGACACACCGCAGGCTACCCTCAGCCGTATACCACTTCAGGTCGCTGCCCGACGTGATCGCTACCTGCTCGCCGTCCAGGGTCAATACAGCATCATCTGCCGCCGTGGGCAGTGTGGCGGTTAATTTCCCATCGCGAACGACAAAGACTCGTCCACTGAGGGTGCTCGCCCGTGCGATCACCGTGCGGGCATCTGCGCTGGCGTACAGGCCGAGGATTTCGCCGGACGGGTCGAGTGTCACATTCCATCGCGATTTACCCGTGCGCGCCTCGTAAGCAGTCAACGTCATCCCATTGGCCACCAGCAGCGCGTCATTGCCCAGTGCCACCAACCGCGGTGTCGTCCGGCTGGTCGCCGACCAGTCCTGTGACCACAAGAGTTTGCCATCCGCCGACCAGACGGCAAGGGCCAGATCGCCGGCGCCGGCGATCCACTCCCCACCAGGCGCCACTGTGAAGTTATTGATATGGTCGTTCATCATGGGAAACGCCCACCCGATCATGCGTGACGGGAGACCCGGCAGGGCGAATCGCCGCACCAACTGTCCCGCGCCATCGAGCCGGTAGAGATGATATCCCTCGGCCGAGTTCAAGTCGTACCCTTGCACCGCGAACCCATCACGCGTGGCTACCGGCGCATATGCGAAGTAGTGGCCGATGTTGCCGCGCCAGCGCGTTTTGCCATTCGCCAGATCAAGCGTATAAAGGTTTTCGCCCCAATCGAACGCGTTGAGCAAAGCGGTAGCGCCGTCCGCGGAGACGGCGATATCGCGCAGGCGTGGGCCGAACACAGTGTCAGGGCGCTGCACCCACGTTTCAGCCTTCATTCCGGCTGTCTGTCCGCTGATGAGTTCCGTGGCCGACAGTCTGACCGGCGTGGCCGCATTGATCGGCACTCGCAACGTACCGCTCCCGGTAGTGGTGAAGCGTTCGTCGAGCAGGGCGCCGGCAGCATCGTGCAGTTCAAGGTGCAGCGGCAATCTGGCCGTGATGCCGGGTACGTCGGCGGTCCAGGTGAACGTTTGGCCCGAGGTCAATTTGCGGGGCATGTTCAAGCGCAGTTTACTGATGGTGCGGGGCAACACGGCATACAACCGCGCCTGGCTAAAGCGCAGGTCGGCGATACCGTCCGCGCCGACCCTGTTCCCGCTGAACACGTCATACACCACTTCGCCTTTTGCCACCGGCAGTTTTACCCGCGCCACCACTGGTTGGCGGGCAGCGACAGCGTTGTTCAATCGCCAGAGCACGCCGGGGGTGAGCGGACTGGCGGTGTCGTTCACCACCCAGACGAAACGCGCGTCACCATTGCGGCGTTCGCTGACGAGTACTTCCGGCTGATCCACCACGGCAACCGGCGGCGCGACGGCGGCCAATTTCGTCGCGACAAGCGGCGCGTTGGCCAGCAGCGCCGCAGGGAAATCCCAGTAGGCGCAATCGTTGTTAAAGCCGTTCAACTTTTCCACGTGATCGAAAGATACGCCGAGGGGCGTATACGCCTTGACCAATGAATTCCGGCAGGTGCCATCGGCGAAAATCGCCACGCCCTGCTTCTTCGCCTGCGTAAGCAAATCCGCCAGCGCCGGCTCCGGTTCATACTGTTGACCGACAAGGAGGAGCGCCTTGAAGCGCCGCAGCGTGTCCGGCTTCACATCCTCGGTGTAGAGGAAGGTGGCCGGTTGCCGGGCATAGAGGCAACTCTGGTACGCTTCCCAGAGTCGATTGAAATACACACCACCAATCCCTCTGCCAAACGCATCAGTGCTGATCTGCCGATGCGAGACGACAATGGCCACGCGGTCATGATTCTCCAGGGTCATCAGCCACGGACCGTACTGCCGCGCCACGGTGTTCAGCGCGCGGTAGACCGACGGCAGACCGGCATAACCCGAGCGCGCATCCGTTGGCTGCACACCCCAGGGAGGAATGGCGCCCGAGACGCCGATGCCGTCCGCCCCCCGCATCAATGCCAGCCACGACATCGGCAGAATCATCTCGCCGGTGCCCGTGTCATTGAACAGTTCGGGGTGCATCCATGCCGGTTTCCCCGGGCGTTTGTAGAAATCCGGAGCGTGTGCCGTCCAATTCGGCGTGGTGATCTGCTCGGCCTGATAATGGAGATCCACTTCATCAACATTGGCGAAACTCGCCGGCGGATATACCTCCGGGCGGCGATACGGACCGGCGTTGGCGGTGGCAAGGTGCGGCGCGGTTTTCACCATCGCCTCCTTGAAATTCTGCTGCGCGTCCGCCTGCCAGCCGATGGTGCGATCGCCGACGGTGTCGAGCACGGGGTTCCACGCGCCGGTGGCTTCCGCCTCTTTCAAAGCCGCCTGGTAGTTCGTTTTCTCCTCCGGCGTCGCATAGCGCAGGTTCGGGTCGGCGACCCACCAGTTGGCGACCCAATCCCACCCGGCAAATGCCGGGAAGTCTTTCAACGGTTGCGTGTAGTGCGTGATCTCCGCCGCGTAGGCCTCGGGCGGGATGCCTTTGGCCCACGGAAACGAGGCGCCAATTGGCAAGGCGGTATCCATGCCGACAAGCAACAACCAGGCGCGCATGCCATACGCCCCGAGTGCTCCAAGCGCATGCGCATCGGCGAAGCCGAACGCCACTTTGTGCGTGGAGACCCCGGTTGGATCGTCCGCCAGGCGTTTCTCCAGATCGCTTAACAGCCCGTTGCCGTCGGCATTGTTGACGAAGGTGAGGGGGTAGCGACCTGCAAAGGTACGGTTGACATACTGGTTGACGCCCAGTGCTTGCGACTGGGAGAGCTGGTCGTCAGCGACGTCGGCGAAGGCCCAGGCGTCAGCCATGGAGTTGAGGTTGTTGTAGTCGCCATGGAGCGTGACTCGGAAAGGCGACTGCGCGGCGAGTCCGGGTCCGAGGCGAATTGGTTGCGCGATGCAGGTGAAGCCGGGCAATGCCACGCGCAGCTCATAGCGCCCGGGCGCTAGTTGCGCGGTGAACGCGGCGGGGAGCGTGCAGGTGGCGTCAGTCTTGGGGGTGAGTGTCAGGTCGGCGTGCCACAACGGTTTAGCATCCGTGGTTGAGAGTGTTACCCTGGCGGCGACGGGCGCGTTGGACGTCGCCGTCCGTAAGACGACCCCCACCGGAATCTTTTCGCCGCGTCCCCACCACACCCGGTTGAACGGCGTCCATACACTGACGGTGCCTTTGCTATCCGGTACACGCATTTCGACCACCGCGTGCATGGTGTACTCGCTGTTGGCCTGTGGATTCAGCGTCGGCGCCACGCGCAGTTGATACAAGCCGGTACAACTTGCCGGCACCTCGAGCTGATCCCCTTTCCGTTTCAACTCACGCCAGTCAGTATCGCCGAACGGCGTGGCCCACACGCGCCATTGCAAGGCGTTATCGCTGGATTGAATGGAAAACGGCGCCGTCTGCCCGGCGGTCCACACGAAGGCGGGGTAGGTGATGGTAAGCTTCTCGCACTGGCAATTCACCGCCCCTTTGAAGGCGCCGGTCGCGAGATCATAGCGCGCGAAGAGCTCGGAAGGATGGTTGCGCTTGACGGCGATTTCGCCGCCGGGCAGCAAGCCGATGTAGGTGAAGTACAGACTGTCGCCGCTCCATTTGCGCTCGCTCACGTCGAGTTTCACCGTACCCAGTTGCTTACCCTCCGCATCGTAATGGGTAAGTATGTCGCCGCGTATCGGCAGCATCCAGATGCTCCCATCATCGGCGATGGTGTGAAGGTTGCCCCAGGGAAAGGTGCCGGCCAGCTTGCCGTCAAAGCCGACAATCTTCACCGGGGTGGCCCAATCAGCGAGGTAGAAGCGTTGCGCAGCCTCGCTGACCTGCAAGGCGAAATAGTTATTCTGTGGCTTGGGCAGCGGGAAAAAGCCGACGGCCTTGCCCGTTTTCCCGCTGAGGCGGATGATACGGTTAGTGGTGCGACCGTCGAGGAGGTAGAAGTCGCCGGACGCACCCACCGCGATATCCAGCGGCGCGTCGTAGTTGTCGTTATTCAGGTCGCTGAAGGAACCCAGCGTTATGCCTTCGCGTGTTTTCACGACCGCCGTGTGGGCAAAATGCGCCTGGCGGAGGCAGTAGGTTCCGTCGGCATTCACCGCGGGCAGTTCAGTGGCATGCCCCATGGCAAACCCCAGGCGCGCGGAGCCGTCCGGCAGCATGGACAGCGCGTAGCCGGGGTCGCCGATATGGCTGAAATAGACGCGCCCATCGCGACCCGCCACCATCCGTGCCGACGCGGTATCAAACCCGGGGTCCTCGCGTGAGATCACCTTTTCCAGCGTCACCGCCCGCGCCGGAAATCCGCACCAGACAAAAAAGCCAATCATAAACGCGGCGCACAGCCAGCCCCACGGACAGACCTGCTGTCGCGAGGTGTCTTTGCTCATCAACATGTTGAACTCCTTCGGGAAACACCCCACACCAGAAGTGGACTCCGCCCACCATCCAGCTCAACGGTGATCGTCTAATCATTCTACGCGATTCACGACATCCGTGACTGCGGGAAGGTGTGCGTCGGATTGAGTGCAAATACTGCTAGCCTGCATTATTCATAACATTTTGAATAATGCCACAGTTAGCCCGCTTTATTCGCGAAGCGAATAAAGCTCTGGCTAACCGAAGCATTATTCATGCGTTCATGAATAATGCGGGTTAGCCCGACAGTCAATAACTTCATGAATAATTCGGGCTACCAGGCGTCCGCTGGCATTATACGCGCTTGCATCGTTGTGACACCAGAGGGCGCTGACTTCCACTGTCCTCCGGCAGGAATAGTGAGGAATCCCCGCGAAGAAAGAGACTATCCTGCGGGCAGGTATTCAGTCCGGCGTCTCGCCGTGCAGAGGAGCGTCAACATGCGTCACAATAACCCTGTAGTTGAAGCCACCCGCTTCACGGTGCTCCTTTTCCTGGCCATCGGTGTACCAGACGTTTCTAAATAGAGCCTGTCCCAAAGTCCACGTATTTGGATCGCGAATGGATTTTGTCGTCAGGCTCGAAGAGAATTCCACACTATATCGAAGGGAGATAAACGTGGAATTCGCGACAACGCTTGGCGGAAAAAGACACCGCGAGGCGAATGCGAGGACTTTGGGACAGACTCTAAATAAGAAAATTGATGGGCACTATGCGCGCGTGTGCGGAGACGTAAGCTCATTCTTATCTTCAATAACGCGCGTGTGACATGCATTCGCGCTGCGCAAAGCGCGACGGGATATCCTGCCCGCGGAAAGAACTATTTCCGCGCAAGCACATCTAAATAAGTGCAAACTATTCTCCTGGAGGACTATTCACCATGAAAAGATCCCTGTGGCTCCTGGTGGCGTTGGCTCTGGCGGTAACGCCGTTGCTCGCCGCACAAGTGCAAATTCTCCAACCGTTGGGGCGCACGGCGTACCAGACCAATGAACGTATTACGTTGGGTGTGGTGCGAAGTGATGCGCAGGCGTTGCCGGCCGGCACGCTGACGCTGACGGTGAGCGGTACGGATGCCAGCGTCATTTCCAGTGTCTTCCCGGTGAAGGCCGTACCGGTGGTGGGCAATGAAGCGCGCACCACCGAATATCTGCAGTTAAACGGCTGGCTGTTGCGCCCCGGCACGTACACCGTGGCTGTCGCGGTGAACGGCGCACAGGCGCAAAGCACGATTACCCTCTACAGCCACGTGCGTAAGAGTACATACCGCACGGTCCACTGGGGTGGGCCCGGCGGCGCGGCTATGGCGCCCGAGGGTGAAGACGGTATGGGCTTCAACCTCATTCTCGGCGGTGTCGACGAACCCTCCATCCGCGGCGGCGTCGATATTATGGGCAACGATATCATGGGCGGCGGCCATCAATTCGACCTGAAGTTGACCAATGACTGGTCCGACCCCTACGTCTACCTTGGCGCCAACCAGCGCGGGATGGACGTCGCGTTTTCCTTCCGCACCATGCCGAATGCCATCGGCGCGCATTTGTACGACGAGCCGGGTCTCACCTGGGGCCCCAACCCGCGTTTGAAGGATAAAGATGGCAAACCGCTTTTTTGCGACCATGACATCCCGACCCAGCGTGCGGCGTACAAGTATGCCTTCGGCGAAGAAGCGATCTATGCCGACGATTATAATAAGAATCCGCAAGATCCAACCAACGCCGCACAGTGGCAACAGCTCAATGACTTCAAACTCGGCTTCATGGATGCCTTCTGGAGATCCTCGAAGCAGGCGTTGACGCGCATGAAACCCGACTATCTGGTCGCGACCCAGTCGCAATATGGCTGGACGGCGCTCTATGACGGATATTATTTCAATGTTGTGCGCAGCCTGCCGGTGGTCAGCGGCCACGGTGGCTACAGCAGCTACTGGATGCGGAATTTCAACCCCTCGTTCTTCCTGGAATACTCGCTGCCGCGCCAGCTCGATAAGCCGAACTGGTACCTGCCCGAATGGGAAGGGCAAGCCGTGCAAAATGCGGATGCCTTCCGCTTCGAGCACAACCTGTCCTTCATTACCGGCATCCAGGGTATGAGCACCCCGCCGACAGTGAATATCGACAGCGCGTCCGTGGTGCCGGGCATCGTCGAGAGCAACCAGCTCTTTGCGCGATTAGGCACGATTTTTACTCGGCCGCAATACACGCCGCAGGATTTGGCGATCCTCTATTCCAAATCCAACGCGTACGCCAGTATTGACGGGCCGCATCAACCCAACGCGTTGGGACTCGCCTATACCGCGACAAAACTCACGCAATATCCTTTCTCCGCGGTATTGGATGAAGATATCATCGATGGCACCCTGCTCAATAATCACAAGGCGGTCTTGCTGACCGAGATTACTACCCTGGACCCGGCAGTGCTCAATGGCCTGGAAGCGTTCATCAAAGCCGGCGGTCTGGTGCTGGTCACCGCGGACTGTGACGTGAAGATTCCCGGCGCCACCCTGCTCGACGTCAAAACCACCGCGCTGAGTGATGCCGCGCAAGCGAAGGTGAAAGCTGAAACCGATAAGAAGAAATCCGAGGCCCTTGCCCTCCACGTCAACTCGTTCAAAGCGGTGATGGACTACTCCGAGCCGTTGGCCAAAGCCCTGAAAGCGGCGCTGGTGGCCAAGGGCATCAAGCCGACCTTCACCAGCACGGTCCCCACCATCGCTGCCGGCAAACAGGTGCGTGGCGAGATCGAATATGACTTCGCCGTCAACTTCACTTCCGAAGGATACGGGGAAAACACGACCGACTACGGCTACGGCAAACAGATCATCGCCAATGCCACGTTGGGCCTGCCCAACGATGGACGCCCGATCTACAATGCGGTCTCCAGTGAACTGATGCCCGTCAAGGCCCAGGGCAATGCCGTCACCGCGAATGTGCAACTCGGTCCCGGCCAAATGCTGGTCATGGCGCGCCCCGCGCGCCCCATCGGCGGCGTCACCGTCAGCACGCCGGTGATCAACTGCGATCTGACCCGCGAAGAAGATATCCAGCGCCTCGAATTTACCGCGACGCTGCTGGACACCCAGATGAATGTACTCGCCGGTACCGCACCCCTGCAGATCACCATCACGGATCCGTTAGGCAACGCGCGCTATAAGCTATATCGCGCCACCGACAATGGCGTGTGTGCGCTGCGCCTGCCACTGGCCGCGAATGACCCGGGCGGCAAATGGACAGTGAAAGTGACAGAGTTACTGAACAATACGTCCGGCACGGCCACCTTCACCTATAAGCCGCTTGCCCAGTGCGGCGTCGTCACCGGCATGAACCGCCGCGCCATCTACTACCCGTTCGACAAGGAGAACATCTATCAGTTCTTCCGCAACTACCGCACCGTGACCATCGTCACCGGCGCCAGCCCGTATACCGCCGCTGCCGCCGAACGCCTGGTCGCCGCGCTGGCGCCCTATAACGTGCGCTGCATGGGGAC
>Ga0118677_10004649_pt1 | contig 24762 bp, 14 predicted proteins | sample AliMusrvi5mmetaG_FD_86154 | JGI IMG/M metagenome (GOLD analysis project Ga0118677, IMG submission 86154)
GCCGGACCATGCGCAATCGCGGGCGAGAACGTGGCGTCTGCCGGAAACCGTCAATCACTTCGGCGCGACATCCTGTGATTGACGTTTCACTCGAGCGGCAGCCCATCGAGCGAGAGCAGGCGGCCCACCGGATACTCGCCGATGCGGTTGGCAAGGTACCACGGCGAGTGCTCGTAGAAGAACTCAAGGCGCGCCCAGGGGTTTGAGGCGAAAGCTGCGTCCGTCTGGAGGCGGTGTTCAAACTCGGCTTTGAGAGCGGGGTCTTTGGCGAGATTTTCGCGGGCGAGCTTCTCAACGACGTAGGGCTCGCCGTACTCTTTTTGCTCGAAGATGGAGTCGAAGAAGCCCCAGCGTAGAGCGGAGTCGGGCGCATCCGGCTCGATCCAATGAATAGCGACCTTGGAGAGGCGCTGATTGAGGGCGACGACCGCCGAGCCGGCGGGGAAGGTTACGGTTTCAGTTGCCGGAGTGCATTCCCCGTATTGGCCGGGCTGCCCGTTTGCGCCTTCGCCGGCAAAGATGGGATGGCGGCCTTCGAAGGGAGGGGCCTGCCATTTCATTCCTGCACAGTGATAGCGCTCGATCTTGCCGGTCCACGGGGCGGTGGTGCGGCGCATGGTCACGTCGTGGGCGGCGAGCACCTCGATCACATGGGTCCACTGAGGCGGGATGATGTAGGCGGCCGGGGGCGTGGTTAAGGCGGTGATTTTGGCGCCGGTCTGCATGGGCAGGGTGGTATCCCAGGGCTGATGCGAATAGGAGACCCACATGGCGCCGGAGACCTCGCTCATGGCGCGCGTGAACTGGAAACCGCGGAAGGCGACGGGCGTGGTTTGGCCGCTCCAGCCGTAGGCGAGAGGGAACTTCTGCGGGCTCGAAAATTGAGCGCCCAGACTGGCGGCCGCAGCGTCGGCATCGCGGTTCAGCGCGATCAGCTTTTCAGTGTCGCGATTGAGCACTTCAAGCAGCGCACGGAGAATTTCATAGTTGCCGGTGACGCGCGTCTTGTAGTCCTTGAGCATGTGCAGCTCGACCAGCAGGCCGGGGCGGTTTTCGAGGATCATCTGGCCGGTGGAGAAGCGTGGCGCGTTGCCTCCAAAGCCCAGTCCCTTGGTTGGGTCGGTATCGTCCTTCAGATCGATAAGGGCAGGGAAGGAAAGATGCCCCGCCGCGTTCACCCTCTTGTCGAGATCCGGCGTGACGGAGTCGTGAATCCATTTCGCGGTGGCCGGGGCCACATCGGGCGATTCGTCGAGCATGAAGGTCACGTCGTACTGGTAATCCATGCCGTCGGTGACGTGATCGTCTACAAAAAAGTCGGGCAGCCAGCGGTGGAACATCTTGAGGAAGGCGCGCGTTTCCGGTGCGTCGGCTTTCATGTAGTCGCGGTTCAGGTTCAGGTTGCTGCCGTTGGCGCGCCAGCCGGCGATGGCGGGGCCGTTCTGGTTGATGCGGTTGAAGGCCGAGCGGCGCTCGTGACCGTCGATGTTGTAGACGGGGATGAAGACGAAGACTACGCGGTCTAGAAGAGCGGATTTGGTTTTGGTGATGACGATATCGCGGAGCAGAGCGAGGCATGAATCTTTGCCGTCCATTTCGCCGGCGTGGATGGAGTTCTGGACAAGGAGGATGACGCGGCCGGAGGCATGAATCGCAGCTGGATCGAAAACTCCGTCTTTAGAAGCGATAACGATTTTCAGGTCGCGGCCTTCGCCGGATTTGCCGAAGTTCTCTATCCTGACCTGGGCGGGCGCAGCGGCGGCGATGCGCTCAAGGTAAGCGATGGTTTTGGCGTAATCGGGTGTGGTGGTGTAGTTGCTGATTTCGGTTGGAGTGCGCCAATCGGTGGTGGTCTGGGCAATGATAGAGCAGGCGGCTGCACAGAGCAGGAGAGACAGGCCGAGCTGGGCAGGCTTGAGCATGAATGGGTTCCTTTGATGGAGTTCTGCGCGCAGCGTGAGACTTTGATTTTACTGGAGCGAGTGGGTGCGGTGGATTGCGGTGGGGCAAGCTGTGGGATCCGTGAGACAGTGAGTCAGTCTTTCACTGGTCGTTCCGGTCCAGACATTTAGTGTTGTTTCGCTGGTTGGCGACCGCTTTGCGGTCGTGGCGAGTTCGCAGGTTCGCGGGATGTTTTTTTGCGAGTCAGCACGTCAGCGAGTCCGCAGGTCAACAGGTTTGCAAGTTGCGGAGTTTGTGGTATCCCAGGTCCCGAAAGCGGGACCTCCACCCCGCGAACTAAGACCCGTCCGCGGGGGCCCCGGACCTGGGGCACCCAGCGTGGAGGTAATGATCAGGGTGAAAAATACTAGGCGTTAGTGACAGTTTCTACTGTGTACTTGTCGCCGGAGCCGAGCCAATCTATCGGGATCTCGGCGAGGGCCTGGCCCTGGCCGAGTACGGCGATGCGGAAGGTGCGCACCGGCTTGCCGTTTAACTTGAGCATGAGCGGCCAGGTAACGATTCTGTCGATTTGCGGATTCTGGTCGCCGCTTTCGGCGAGGATACGGATGGTCTCGTTGGTGTTACCTCCTTCGACCTTCACGATTTTCACTCCGAAGTCGATGGGTTTTGAATCCACGAGGCTGATTTCAGTGGGGTGTAGGTTCCATCCTTCGGCGATAAGGTGAGGCTGGCCGCCGTTCAAGAGGCCGGTGCGGAAGGTAACGGTGAGATGCTTCTTTTCTCCGGGAAGCAGTGTGAATGAGTTGTCGTTCCAGAAACAAGGCAACACCTCGGCACCGCGCTCGCCGGCCAGGATTGACAGGGCAGCGTTGACGGCTGGAACAGAACTCTTGTTTTCCGCGAGCAGATGATAGGTGGTTTCGTTTGCGTCGGTTGCCTGGCTCTCGACAGACAAGGTGAGGCGGGTGGGTTCGGCCTTGAGCAGTTCATGCCACTTGCAGTCCTTCTGCATCCAGGTAACCTGACGATCCACTTCCGCTCCGTCCTTGTCGCGAAGCGTGAGCCCAATGAAATAGAGACGGCCATCGGCGACTACATCGGGGAGCTTGCCGACGGGAACGGTTAGATCGGCGGGCACATCGAGGGTCCATTCTTTTGAGGCAACTGTTTTGCCGTCGATGGAGCAGATTTCAACAGAAACGTGCATGGCCTTTTGGTCTGCGGCCAGCGTGCTTGCGATCTGGATGCCGCAGTCGTCAATGCTGGTCTGCACATGGATGGGCTTCAATGCCGCCTTCATGCCATAGAATCCACCGTTGCAGCAAAGGTACCAATCGAAGACCTGCTGCACCATGCTGGGCCACGCGGCGTTTGTCTTCCATAGATGGGTGCCGGCGTTGCGCGGGCGCGCCTTGTTGGCGGCCTCGTAGATGGCGCGGTAGGCGGTGTTGGTGTAGAGGTCGCACATGGAGAGATATTCGGCCACGCTGGAGGCGACGCCGAGATCGGCATGGACAATTTCAGGCGTGGCGCGGTAGTAGTGGTCGGTGCCGTCGTGATAGCTGAGTTCCTTGTCGGAAACCGCCGCGCCGTAGGGATTGGCGGTGAAGAGAGGCATGGGTCCGGCGAGCGAGTTGATGGGCGGCGGCGAGGTGAGCCCGATTTCATTCTTGCAGGTGAAGGCGGGGTCAGATTCATATAGGCGGAAATACTCGGGCAGGCGGATCAACTCATACGGGCCGCCGCTGGACATGTGGATGGGTTCCTTGGCCCAACCGGGGTTGCTGCTGGAGCAGGGAAGCCAGGGGCGCGTGCCGTCGAGTCTGGGCAGCATTTCATTCTGAACCGGCTCGCCGAAGTTGCGCTGCGGAGCCGCCTCGTTGCAGCCTTCGTAAAGCAGGAGGCTGGGGTGGCTGCGCATTCTGAGGACGCAGTCTTCGGTGTTGCGCAGCAGCAGCGCCGCGTCGTCGGCGGAGACGGTACCCCAAACGTGCGGCTCTTCCTGGCGGTAGCTTTTGGCGTAGCGGGTCTCGACCGAGGTGCGGGAGAGATCTTGCCAGACGAGAAGGCCTTGCCGGTCGCACTCGTCAAAAAAGACTTCAGGCGGGATGATGCCGCAGCCGTTGACGCGGACCACGGTATGGTTGCCAGCAGCCATGAGGCGGGCTTCGTCGCGATAACGCTGCGCTCCCCAACTCATGAGGAAGTCGGGAACCCACGCGCCCCCGCTGAGGCGGAAGAGGCGGCCGTTCACAGTCCATGCACGACCGCCGCTGGGCAGAACCAGGGTGCCGACGGTGCGCACACCGAGGTTGGACTTGGCGGAACTCGCCATGACGCCGGAGGTCCAGATTTCGACGGTGAGGATGTAGAGAGAATGCTCACCATAGCCCACGGGCCACCAGAGCTTGGGATTCTGCATGATCAGTTCCGGATGGTCCGCAGCGTCAAGGATGAACTCCCGCGGGGTTCCGGGTTGCACGACGATTTTCTTGCGCAACTCGATGGGTTTGTCTATGAAGCCATCCGGCTCGATGCGGATGCGCACTTCGGCGTGGATCGGTTTGGGGGCCGCGCTCTCGCAATGGAACCTGACTTTCAATTTGGCGGAATCGTTTGTGGGGGTGAGGGAGGTGACAAATCCCGCGGGGTCGCGGACGGCGACTTCGCCTGTGCCTTCAAGCCAGATGTGCTGCCAGATGCCGACATTGCGGTCACGGGAGGCGGCAATCCAGTCCCAGCCGATGGAGCAGTATTGTGTGACATTGCGGAGGATTTCGGCATCGCCGCCATTGGGGCCATAGATGCCCATGACGCCGCCGAGTTGCTCGTCGATCGGGTCGCCGCAGAAATCGAGTGGATGGATGCGCACGGCGATGGCGTTGGCCCCGTCGCGATGAATGACATCGGTCACGTTGAAGCGAAAGCGCTCAAACATGCCGGCCACGTCTTTGTGGTCGCCCACCTGCTTGCCGTTTACCCAGACATCGGCGCGGTAGTTGATGCCGTCAAGATGGAGCCAGACGACCTTGCCTTTGAAATCCGCGGGAAGATTGAACTCGGAGCGGAACCAGTAAGGCTTGGACCACGGATTCTGATTGCCGGGAAGATGGCTGAATTTTGAAAGGCCGTAGCGGTCGTTCTGCTCCTGGCAGGCGTCGGGAATCTGCATGTTATTCAGGCCGACATATGGGTCGGGATAAACGCCCTGGCGAATCAATGTGGCCTGCGTCGTGGTGGGCACGGTGGCGGGATACCAGCTTTGCGTTGCGGAGAATCCTGGCTGAGAGAACGATGCGCCATGGTCGCCGCAGATGACTTCTTCGCGCATCTGCCAGCCTTTGTGGAGCACGACTGCCTTTTCTGAGAGGGTGCCAAGCGGGGTTGCTTCGATTGTCGGGAAGCTTGGCGGAACAGCGTGCTTGGATACCGGGGTTTCAACGCCGGCCAGACCTGAGCACTTCGCCTTTGAGGCAGCGGCCAGAGCCGCCATTGTGATACAGAATTCTCTGCGATTCATGGACGTTCTCCTTGCTTAGAACTCTTGCGCGCGCCCGCCGGCTCACGGAGTTTTCGGAGCACTCAGGGGCGGGTGGTTTTGACAATCCAAACATCATACATTCATTGCGGCGAGGCGGTCAGGAATTGTTTGTGCCGGTCCATTTTTCGGCCGAGGGCACCGGACTCGCGCTCCTTGCTATAAGGAAGTTTCTCTCTGCGTTTTCAAGGTGCGTGCGCATCGCGCTGCGCGCTTTCTCAGGGTTCCGCTCGGTGATGGCGCTGAAGATGCGCAGGTGGTCGCGCAGGCCCTCCACCGGCCCGGAGGGGACGATGGGCGTGGCAGCTCTGAGTTGCTCGGTCAAGGGTGGCACAACCGACCGCCAGACCATCTCAGCAATGGGGTTCTTCGACGCCACCACTACGGCGGTGTGGAAGTCGATATCGGCCTGGTAGGGAGGCTCTCCCTTCATCAAGGCTTCCTCGTATGCCGCAATGCTCTTTGACATGGCGAGAATGTCGAGATGATCGGCCTTTTCAGCGGCCAGCGACACCAGCGCCACCTCAAGAATCTGGCGGAACTCAGTCTGCGCATCCCTTTGTTCAGAGTGAATGGCGGCGGCAAAGAGGTAGGCGTTGAACCACGCGCCTGGCGAAGGCTGACAGACAACGGCGCCCACGGCCGCGCGGACTGACACCAATTGCAGGGCCTGCAGCGACTTCATGGCTTCGCGAACGCAGGTTCTGCTGACCCCAAGGCTCTTTGTCAGCACTTTTTCTGTGGGGAGTTTGTCGCCGGGCTTCACCTTTCCTGATTTGATTTGAGCGAACAGGTAATCGAAGACACGCGAGGTCAATGTTTCGCGGCGGATCATTCTCGCTCTCCTTCAGGCTGCGGCGGTGGAAGTCTGCAGATATCTTGTTGACACTATAAATCGAATTGTCATACATTTGGGCAAATTCATCCAGCGATACAATTGGGGCCGGACCGGATTAGAGGGCGAACTCTACGCGCAATGTGAAGTTCGCCGGAGGAAGAATGCTGAAGCCAAGTGCGTGTAAAGAAACGTCGAATCTGCCGCGGCGCGCGGTGCTCAAGTCGCTTGCCGGTGTTGCTGCAGCGAGCGCGTTGCCCCTGTCCCTGTCGGGGCTCGAGGCTCGGGCAACAATCGCGAAAACGGTTAATCCGAGGTGGTACGGCTTCAATCTGCTGGAGTATTTCTCCATCGACAAAGACTGGATGGGGCATTTCCCGTACAAGCTAGGCGATTTTGTTGAGGACGACTTCCGCTGGATGCGCGATTGGGGCTTCAACTTCGCGCGGCTGCCGATGGACTATCGGCTTTGGACTGACAGCAAAGACCTGATGAAGATCAGGGAAAAAGACGTCGAGCCCATTGACCGCGCCGTGAAGCTGGGCGAGAAGTACGGCATACACGTCAATATCTGCCTGTGCCGCGCCCCCGGAGAGTGGATTATGGACGGGGCCGACGCCAAACTCTACGGAATCCGCCAGGACTCTGAGGAGACCAGCGTCTACTCCGAAAAGGCGACGTTCGCCGCGTTTGTACGCCAATGGGACTTTTTCGCCGCGCGTTACAAGGGCATTCCCGGCAGGCAACTCAGCTTTAACCTTGTGAACGAGCCTCTTGAGCACGGCGTGGATCACGCCATCGGACTGAAGGACTACACGCGCCTGGCGAAAGCATCTATCGACGCGATCAGAAGCCGAGATCCGCAGCGTCTCATCGTATCCGATGGATATCAGGTTGGAGTCGAGCCGGTTGCTGAGCTGTATCCAATGGGAGTTATTCAAAGCTGCCACGACTACAAGCCAGGCGAACTTACCCATTTCCACGTGCCATGGGCGCGGCCTATGTCCGACCAGGTTCCCGTCCCAACATGGCCGCTGAAGGATGCCGGTGGCAAGGACATCTGCGACAAAGAGAACGTGCGTGACTGGTTGCTCAAGTGGACGGAGCCCGCGAAGCACGGCGTTCCCATTCATTTTGGCGAGATGGGCTGCGGGGGGCATACGCCGCCCGAGGTGGTTTACGCGTGGTTCAACGACACGCTTGACGTGATTAGTGAATTGAAATCGGGCTGGGCGCTTTGGAATTTCAGAGGGCAGTTTGGGATTCTGGATTCAGGACGCGAAGGCACGGAGTACAAGAACTGGCGCGGACACCAGTTGGATGAAACATTGCTGAAGCTGCTGCAAAGCAAGATGCGGGCGTAGGAGACTTTTCCGAACAAGGCCAGGGGTAGGACAATGAACTCTCGACAACGAACACTGGCGGCGATCCATGGGATGCCGCACGACCGGGTTCCGGTGGCGCAACACAACTTTGCCTTCGTGGCCAAGCGTGCCGGGTTGAGCATGAAGGAATTTGCGTTCAATCCGGACAAGGCGGCGCAGGCGCTGGCCGATGCAGCGCATGACTTTGGCTACGACTGCATCATCATCGACTTCGACACGTGCGTGCTGGCCGAGGCGATGGGAGCCACGATTACCTTCCCCGGCGGAGAACCGGCACGCATTGCGAAGTCGCCGCTGGAGACGATTCAGGACGGCGCGCATTTGACGGTTCCCGATCCGCAGCGCGATGGACGGCTGCCCTTGTGGCTTGAAACAACGCGCATCCTGCGGCGCATGGTTGGCGATGAACTGGCCATTATGGGACGGGCCGACCAGGGGCCGTTCGGTTTGCTGGGGCTGTTGCGCGATCCGCAAAAACTGATGATGGACCTGATCGAAGCACCCGAAGAAGACATCTTCGCGGCGTTGAATATCTGCGTGGATGCAGGCGTGGCTTTCGCCAAGGCGCAAATCGAGGCGGGCTCCGACCTGACATCGATCGGCGACGGTTTGTCGGGACAGTCTCTGATTTCGCCGGCCATGTATATGAAGTTTTCGCAGCCTTTCGAGAAGCGTTACAAGCGGGATCTCGGCAACGGAAACCTGCTGTCGCTGCATATCTGCGGGCGATCGAACCTGATTATCGAAGGCATGGTGGATACCGGATCGGAGGTTCTGGAATTGGATCACCAAAACGATCTCGACCGCTCGTTTGGAATCATCGCCAACCGTAGTTGCGTCTTCGGCAATATCGATCCGTCCTCGGTCCTGTATTCGGGGACACCGGCGCTGGTAAAAGAAAAATGCCGCGCGGTGATTGAATCGGCAAAACGGCACAAGGCGCGGTTTGTGCTGTGTCCCGGTTGCCTGGTGATGGGTACCACGCCGCCGGAAAACATCCAGGCGATGACGGATGCTGCGAAGGAATTTGGAACTTGGGACGTGTAGTTGGGATGTTCACAACAGCGTAGCTGGAGGAGAAATGCAAGACGACAGTCCTTCCGGAGCATCGAAGAGCATCTCGCGACGGGCGGTCATAGGGTCCATTGCAGGCATGGCGGCGGCAAGCGCGATGCCCGAGGTCTTGATGGGCCTTGAGAAGCCCGCGCCGCTGCCGGGTTCGATCAACCCGCGATGGTTTGGCTTCAACCTGATGGAGTATTTCTCCACCGATGCTGACTGGATGAATCACTTTCCGTACAAGAACGACGGCATCTTCCCGGAAGACGATTTCAAGTGGATGAGTGATTGGGGATTCAACTTTGTCCGCCTTCCGATGGACTACCGCTTCTGGACCGACCCCAACGACCTTCTCAAGGTCAACGAGAAGATGATTGAGCCGATCGATCGGGCCATCCGGCTTGGCGAGAAGTATGGCGTGCACGTGACCATCGGCCTGCACCGCGCGCCGGGCTTCTGCATCCTCGATGGAAACGACGATCAGGCATCCGGCATACACATCAAGCGAGAGAAGACGAGTGTCTACCGCGACCAGGGAACGCTCGACGCCTTCATCCACCAGTGGGTCTACTTTGCCCGGAGGTACAAAGGAATCTCCAACGCTAAAGTCACCTTTAATCTCGTCAACGAACCCATCGATGTGAAATGGACGCAGCCGAGCTCAGACCTGAAGGATTACATTCGCGTGGTGCGTGCTGCGGTCAGTGGCATCCGGGCGGAAGATCCCACGCGGCTGATTGTGACTGATGGGTACGATGCAGGGCGCACGCCAATCCCGGAACTATACGACACGGGCATCCTGCAGAGCGGACACGATTACTCGCCTGTGCAACTTACGCACTACCATTGCGCCTGGGCGCGGCCCGCCAGCATGACCTGGCCTCTGCCCACATGGCCGCTGAAAGACGCCAGCGGAAAGGTGATTGCCGACCGGGAGACACTGGCGGCGGAAGTCGCGCCCTGGAAAGATCTAGCGAAACGAGGCATCCCCATTCACTTTGGCGAGACGGGATGCAATCGTTACACGCCGCCGAAGGTTTACTACGCCTGGCTGAGCGACATGCTCGACGTAATCAACGACCTCAAATGCGGCTGGGCGTTTTGGAATTTCAGAGGCGTTGCGGGGCCGCTCGATCCTGACCGTCCGGGCACGGAGTACAAGAACTGGCACGGCCACAAGCTGGATTTCAAGATGTTGAACATCATTCAATCGAAACTGAAATCGTAACCAGGAGCGCAAGAATGGAAAAGCAAGAGAAGGATCAACACGGAATGACAGGCGAGATTTCGCGGCGCGCGGTGCTTCAATCGATGGCAGGTCTGGCGGCGGCGGCGGCGCTGCCGCTGTCTCTTTCAGGTCTGGAGAAAAGAACAACAATCTCGAACTCGATCAATCCGAGATGGTACGGCTTCAACCTGCTGGAGTATTTCTCAACCGATCCGGATTGGATGAAGCACTTCCCGTACAAGAACGACGGGATGTTTTTGGAGGATGACTTCAAGTGGATGCGGGATTGGGGATTCAACTGGGTCAGGCTGCCGATGGACTATCGCTTCTGGACCGACGCGAACGATCCGATGAAGATCAACGAGAAGATGGTCGAGCCGATTGACCGGGCGATCAAACTGGGCGAGAAATACGGCGTGCATGTAAATGTGAGCCTGCACCGCGCGCCGGGATTCTGCATCCTCGATGGGGCGGACGAGAAGGCGCAGGGAATCCACATCACACAGGAGAAGAACAGCCTGTATCGGGACAAGGCAGCGCTGGATGCGTTTGTCTATCAGTGGGTTTACTTTGCCGAGCGGTACAAGGGAATCTCAAGCGAGAAGGTCAGCTTCAACCTGGTCAACGAGCCGATCGAGATGCTTGATGGGAAGCCCGCTCCGGATGGCGAGAAGCACTATGTTCGCGCGGCTCGCGCCGCTATCGAGGGCATTCGCGGAAAGGACCCGAAGCGGCTGATTGTGACCGATGGGTACGAAGTGGGAACGGTGACCATTCCCGGGTTGTACGACACCGGCATCATGCAGACCTGCCACGACTACTGGCCGGGACCTGTGACCCATTACCACGCGGAGTGGGCGCGGCCAGCCAGCATGACATGGCCAGTGCCGACATGGCCGGAACTCGACGCCCAAGGTAAAGTCATCGCCGACAAGCAGATTGTGGTTGACAGATTTCGCCCCTGGGCGGAGCCGGCAAAGCATGGAGTTCCGATTCACTTTGGGGAGATGGGCTGCAACCGGTACATCCCGCCCAAGGTGGTCTATGCGTGGTTCAATGACGCGCTGGATATGATCGGCGGCCTCAACTCCGGCTTTGCGCTGTGGAACTTCCGCGGTCCCTTCGGCATTGTGGATACCAACCGGGAAGGCACCGACTACACGGATTTTCATGGGCACAAGCTGGACAGCACCTTGTTGAAGATCCTGCAATCGAAGATGAAGGCCTGAGTGCGGAAGCGGCATGTAGCGCCCGCTTCGATGAGCCCCGGCGAACGCGCATTGTTCGCCGGGGGGCTCGGACTGCATTGATTCGTTTGGACCTCAATTCTCAGGTCGCTCTTGACATTCAGGTTTCGCCCCTCATACGCTCGTTTGTCAGATCAAGAGGGATTCTTCGATGAACGGAAGAGAGCGGCTTATCAAGACTTTTCGCGGCGAGCGGGCAGACCGCATGCCGATTGCGCCTTTTATTTACAACAACAATATCTTCGAGATGTTCGGCTACAAGCCGGATATCGACACCTACATGAGTCCTCCGGACTTTGATCTTCCGGAAAAGTACGTAGCGTACCACGATTTTTTTGGTTTCGATACGCTGTTTGCGCCGGGTCATGTGTGGGACCGCTACATACCTCCCTCGGCGGAGAACTGGGACGTATCGATCACCAAGGAAGGCGACCAGGACAAGCAGCGCCGCGCGACAATTGTGCGGACGCCCGGCGGCGAACTGCGCCAGGTGATCAACTTCATCCGCAGCTCGACGCACATGATTGTGCTGGCCCAGGAGAAGTACCTGATTGAAACGAAAGAGGACTTCGACCTCTTCTCAAGGTACATTCCTCCGGCGCAGTTTATCGACTGCGATCTTTTGCGCCGGGCAAAGACTGCGGTTGGCAACAAGGGATTGGTGAACGTGGCGACGCAGGGCGCGTTTAATACGCTAAACCAGTTTCGCAAGCTGGACCAAATGTTCATGGACCCGATTGAGGACGAGGGATTCTACCGGGCAATGATGGAGTTCCTCCTGGGCTGGAACATGAAGCACCTGCTCGAGGTGATTGCGGCGGGATCCGAGTCGGTGGAGATTGGCGGCAACCTGGCCACCAGTGGCGCGGGGCCGAGGTTTTTCCAGAAGTACGTGAGGGACTACGAGAACCGGTTGGCGCGGCAGATTCACGAGGCGGGCGCGTTTGTGGTTTATCACAACTGCGGCGACGCGCAGAAGATCATGCACCTCTATAACGACATGGAGATCGATGTGTGGGGCTACATTACCGGTCCCCCGTTTGGCGATGTGATTCTGGACGACGTGCTGCGCGTGCTCAGGCCCAACATGGCCCTGCGCGGCAACATCGACCAGGTACAGTTTTTGCGCACGGCTGCGCCGGACGAAGTAAAGCAGCGCGTTCGCGGACTGCTCGAAAAAGTGAAGGGCCGCGGCAACTGGATTTTGAGCACTTCCGATTTTCCGTTCGACGGGCAACCCTACGAAAACCTCCATGCCTTCGCCGATGCTGGACGCCAACACGGCCGATACGACTGAGGATACGAATTCAAGGAGAAAAGGGAATCATGGACAGGCGCATATTTTTGAAAGGCACGGTTGCGGCCGGCGCGGTTGCAGCCGCGGTTCCGGGTGATGCTCTTGCAGCATCGCACAAAGACAAACAGCAAGCTGCCGCAGCAGACAAGGCGCCAAAGGCCGGCGAAACCATGGGCGATCCGCGAGACAGCGGAATCTTCGGTCGCTGGATTGCCGATGAATTCGGTTTGCCTGCATACCGCTACGAGATGGACCACCTGAACGACCCGCGAGGCACGTGGGATACACAGATGACGGGCAAGTCAAACCGGCATTGGCACCAGATTGGAAACGATCGCATTACGGCGATCGCCGCCAATGAAGGGTGGATTCAGCTTTACTCGCACGAGTTCGGGCCGCGATGGATTAACATGCACCGGCCCGAGTTGCACTCCTATGCAGGAGGCAATTCATTTCTGCAAGCAGGCGACCAGATGCTCTCAACGGTCTACCGCTGCCAACCCAAGGATGCCAAGGTGGAGAGGACGTGGGGCTGCTCATACGCGCGATTTGCGGTGGAGCAAGCGAGCCTGCGGCTGGAGAGAACCGTGTTTGCACCTTTTGGCGACTCGCCCTTCCTGGTGGCCTGCGTGCGCATTACGAATACCGGCAAGACATCTCAGGCCGTTACGCACACTGAGTACTGGGACCTGAACATCAACAACATCGATTACCTTACCCTGGCTCCTTTTGCAATGGACCAGGGGTACAGAGACAACACCAGCGCGCGGCTTTATGCAGGGTATATTGCTGCATTCGATGACAGTCTGGGCGCGTTGATTGCGCGGCATCCGCTGGCTGTGCCCACAGGCGAGGATTACGCCAACTGGCCCGCTCCCACGGTACACAACCGGCCAGATGTCCTGCTCGCTCCGATGGGTGTAAAGCCTGACAAGTTCATCACCCAGCGAAAGGAACTGCTCGAATTGGTGGGCCGCGAACTTCCCAGGTTCATGGGCGATGCTGCTGACAAGCCTGGCGCTGCAACGGCACAACCTGTGATGGCCGCTGTATCAAAGCACACGCTCGCCCCGGGTGAAACTGTGGTTCTTGGGTATGCTTATGGCGCAACTCCGGCACAAGAGACGGCCACCGAGTTGAACAATCTGGACCGCTCGGTGGAGCGGCTGTTTGAAAACAACATGAAGGCGTGGGCAGCTTACGTTCCGGCTGTTGACCTGGGGGACGCGAGCCTCAGCCGCGAACTGGTTTGGGGAGCGTATTACGTGCGTTCGGGCGCGGCTTACCACCGCTTGTACAAGGCACACACGCTGCCGCAGGGCGGCGCTTACCAGTACATGGGCGGAGTGAACGCAGGGCCGCGCGCGACTCTGCAACACGCACTGCCGCTGATCTGGCTGGCGCCGGAGATCACCAAGGACGTCTTGCGGTTTACGCTTGCCGAGACGCATCCCTCTGGCGAGATTCCATATGCCGAAGCGGGCACCGGAATGATTGACACTACGTTGGACTGGCTTCCCTCGGACAATGATTTGTGGCTGCTGTGGGCCGTTTCCGACTACGTTTTGGCGAAACGCGACCGCCAATTCTTGACTGACGTTTGTTCGTATTACCCTCCGCCGTACACGCGGCCCGAGCCGGTTTGGGACCATTGTGTGCGCGCTTTCCAGCATCTAACCGAGACCATCGGCTACGGTGCTCACGGGCTGGTGAAGATCCGGACCGCCGATTGGAACGACACGGTCACATTCGATGGCAAGGTTCCTATGAACCGGATTTGGGATGAGGGCGAGTCAACATTGAACAGTGCGATGGCGGTTTATGTTCTGCGCCGCTTTGCCGAGTTGGCACGCTATGCAGGCAAGCCCGCCATGGAAAAGAAGGCTCGCGCGCATGCCGACAAAATCGCCGATGCGGTTCGCGCTGCGTGGAAGGGCAAGTTTCTCAACCGCGGCTGGCTCGACAGCAAGACGGAGATCGGTGCCACGGACATGTTCCTGGAGCCGCAACCCTGGGCGCTGATTGCCGGGATTCTGGATGAGAAGCAGGAGGCAACGCTGGCGGAGGAAATCAAGAATCGACTGGCCGATCCGCTGGGCAGCCGCATTCACGATGCCAACAATGGCGGAGAAGAAACGCCGTCGCACGCATTCAATGGGATCTGGGCTTCAATCAACTCGACGCTGGTGTGGGGGCTCTCGAAGGTGTCGCCGGAGCAGGCGCGGAAAGAGCAGTTGGCCAACACGCTCTTCAACCACGCGCGCACATATCCGGCGAACTGGTTTGGCATCTGGTCGGGACCTGACGTGTATTTCAATTCCGACTCAAAGCGCCCCGGGGAGACGTATTCGTTCAACGCTGCCTTCGCCATGCAAGGCTGGCCGGTGCAGATTCTCTTTCAGCACTCAGAACCGCTGAACAGTTCTCTTTGGGTATTGGGGATCGAAGCCAACGCGGAGGGGATTTCAGTTAGGCCGAAGGTGCCGCTGAATCATTGGTCGTGGAAGGGATCGGGGCTTTCGCTCAGCTATGACAAGGGGCGCATTCAAGGATCGATTTCAAGCGTAGGGACCGAAATGATCAAGGTGACCCTGCAACTGCCTGCCGATTGGAAGGGCGGCCCAGTTGTGATTGAGGAGGGCGGCGTGAAGAGAAAGGTCGACCATGCAGGAGCAGAGGAAACGTTAGCTCTTTGGGTGGCGCCCAATACTCCCGCGGAGTTTGCGGTCAGCAAAGGGTGAGGGGTGAGGAGTAGGTTGATCGGCTCGAAAAAATGGCGGCCGCATTCGATTTGTAATACCTCAGGGGTTAAAACCCCTTGTCTTTCAGGCCCTTTTCGGCACGACTGAAGTCGTGCCCTGACACGAAACGAATTCTCAAAACACTCTCTCAAAACAAAGATGCCGGGGCGATTTTGCCCCGGCATTTTTGCTGATGCAGTTTAGTGGAGACCTTCGCGAAGGCCGGTGGTTTGGAAGGGCAGCCCGGTTACGGGCCAGCGGTCTGGCTGTGCGTCCAGGTTCGGCGCGATGCTCACGCCGCCTGATGTTGTGGAACCGACCGTAACATTCCAGCCATCGACCATGACCAATGGCGTCTCGCCATTGAATGCGCTTATTGCCGCTTCGATGGTGATGGTTCTGGATTCATCGGGAACCAGCGAAATGTAGTTGTCGCTGCAGTAGACCGGCAGTACGCGCTCGCCGGAAGTTTTGCGGCGCAGTTGCAGGTGGGCCATCACGGCCAGGTTGGCGCTCGCGTTGTGCAGGGTGATGGTTACCATGCGTTTGCCATCGGCGTCATTGGTCTGTGCCTTGGTATCAAGCGTAACGGTGGGCATCTTCTCCATGGCGGTGAAGTCATCGGGATGATCGGGCAGCGAACGCCAGTAGAAGTTGCGAGAGACTAGCTTGCCTGCGGAGTCTTTCAATTCCAATTTAAGGAAGTGGACCGCGGAGACGGTGGCAGGGAATTGAACCGCGCCGAGGTTGGTTGCCGATGACGGCGGCGCGGTGACCGGCGATTCGTGATGGTAGGCGACGGTTCCATCGAGATTGTAGACGGTGACGTGGGCGACTGCGTTGTTAAGCGGCTCGGGAAGATTGTTGATCACCTGCAGTTCGCCATTGCCTTCGTTGAACTGGATGTGCTTCATTTCGCCGGCGCTTCTGACGGCAAAAAGAGATGAGTTCGGCTCGAGGTCATAGTGATAGATTTGCCAGACGAAGCTGGGCTGCGCCGGATCGCTCATCCAGGTGATAACGCCGGTCAGCGGCTTGAACAACTGAGCGTTGCGGCCCTCGTACATAGCGCGGAAGGCTTCGTAGTTCATTAACTGCGCCTTGCGCACGAAGTCGGGCAGATTGGCGACCTTGCCGTAGCGCGTGCCCACGGTGATGGGGTACTTGTCGCCCTGTTGCGCGCCGCGGGCCATGTCATGCTCGGCCCAGTCGTCGTTAATGATTTCCCAATCCTTTTTGGGCATCATGCCGTGGATGGATTCAAGCGTGGGCACAGAGACGCTGCCGGTTTCTGTTTTGAAGTAGTCGTCGGTGATTTTGTAGAACTCGCGCGGCGTGCGCCAGAAGTACGGACCGGCGGAACGAACGCCTGCGCCATCGGTGCAGCTTGGCTGGTAGCGGCGCGTGGGTTCAAGTTCAGCCAATTGCTTGCGGAGGATCGCGTCGATTTCCGGCGGCGGGAAGCCCTCGTTGCGCGCGCACCACACGGCGATGGAAGGATGGTTGCGGAAGCGCAGAATCTTCTCGCGCACGTTGGCAACATAGGTGTCGAGGTCTGTTGGGTCGGGGCCGTCTGCCGGATTGGGCTGGAAGAACTCGTCCCACAGCATGACGCCGTACTTGTCGCACATCTCGTAGAAATCTTCGCCGGTGCTTTGACCCACCCAGTTGCGGATCATGTTCATGTTGGCCAGCGCGTGCATGCGGATTTGCGCTTCAAGCCGCTCGCGAGGGATGCGCTTCATGGCTTCGTCGAGTCCCCAATCGCCGCCGCGCACGAAGACGCGAACACCATTGACCGAGATGGTGAGGAACTCGGAGTCGGGAACCGAGTATGTCATTTTGCGAACGCCGAAGCTCACATCCTGAGCGTCCGATACGCTGCCTGCGAGGTTGAAGCTGAGCTGGAGCTTATAGAGATTTTGCGGGCCGTAACCGTTGGGCCACCACAGGCGCGGATGTTCGATGTGTAGCGCTGGCGTGTTCTTGGAGTCGAAGATGACCAGCTTTTTGCTATGCGGGGCCAGTTCGACATCCTGCTTGAATGCGATGTTCTCAATGCTGCCTTCGAGCACGCCCTTCTGCGGCGTGTCGCCGACGTTTTCAACCGTGGTCTGGATGGCGACATCGGTGGAGTCGGTCCGGGGCAAAGGCAGATCGGTTGTAATCAAGGGGTCCTTCACCAAGACCGGGCCTGTGGCTGAGATGAAGACTTTTTGCCAGATGCCGGCGTCACGATCGCGAATGCCGGGAATCCAGTCCCAGCCGATGGTGGAGAGAAATGTGGGACCGTCGATGGCGGTGATGCCGCCGTTCTTTCCCAGACCGTTGTGAATGGTGTGTTCGATTGGGTCGCCGGGATGTGGCTGGGGCGAGATGTGTACGGCGACCGCGGCCGGGGTTCCCGGCTTCACATGCGACGAGATGTCAAAGATGCCGCGGCTGAAGGCTCCGCGCATGGTGCCAACCTGCGCGCCGTTGACCCAGATGGTTGCAGAGTAGTTGATGCCCTCGAAGTTGAGCCAGATGTGCTGCCCTGCGTAGGAAGTGGGAATCTGGAACTGGTTCCGGTACCAGTAATCCTGGCGAGCCAGGCTCTCGGGGATAACTTCGGGCCGGTTGTTCTCTCCGTAAAGAGGCTCGGGATAGACATTGTTATTGACCAGAGTGGTGAGAACGGTGCCGGGTACAGTGGCTTTGTACCAACCAGCGGTGTTGAAGCCAGCAGCCGCGATTTGTGTTCCGGTTTGCGGCACCTTGGCGGCGTATTGCATCTGCCATCCGGCCGAAAGCACGACAGCCTGATTGGCAACCGGCTTTGCATTGGCGGGAATTGCCGCCATGACCGCAACGGCAGCGGCGAGAATTAAGAAGAGCGAACGGGCAAAATGTGTCTTCAACGGATTTGTCCTCACGAGTTTCCTTGTCGGGATTGACGCTGTTGTATGCCGGCTCATCGCGGCTTGTAGGTGCTCGAAGGTTGGTTTAATCGACAATACGAAATGGCATACCTCTTTTAAGGGTCTCTACATTTTGGAAACCCCAACTAACAGCGATCGACCCAACATCATTTTCTTTAGCTTCTAAAATATCACCCAAGGTATCAGTAATAAATACACATTTACTGAAATCAGTTTTATATTTTTCAAAAACCATTTTAATCTTTTCGACCTTACTTTTACTTACCTCAGTTCCCATAATTTCAACAAAATATTTTGTGAGATCATATTTTCTCATCAATTCATCCACCAAAATACCACTATTGGATGTAATAACAATCATGGTATATTCTTTCGAAAGTTTTTCTACAATTTCAGTCATGTCTGGAATAACCCTTGCTTGATCCATCATCACAGAAAAATATTCAGCAAAAAAATCGATATCCAAACGACATTCGCTAGTATGTTCCTGTTGAATTTTTTTCCAATCATTTATATTACCCTCAAAACGCTTTCGATAATCATCTTCAGTAATATGCGGACAGATCATTTTATTTACTTGAAAGGCTGGGGCGAATGAATCCATTATTACCCCATCAAAATCAAAAAGTATATATTGTTTTTCCATAATTATTTATTTAAAAAATATTTTTTAAGAATTTCAAAGTATGAAGACTTGTCATCAAGAGATACATAATTCTTCTTATCCACCCACAAAAAGCTATCGTGTTCATTACTAAGAGTAACCTCTCCAGATATATATTTACATTTATAACCAACCAAAAAAAGTCTTTTACCACCTAAACGATGGTTATCAGGAAAAACTGTCGCCCAAGTAGAAAAAGGATCTTCAACAATAATCTCTAATCCTGTTTCTTCTCTTACTTCTCTTTTTAATGATTCTTTCAAATCAGTTTCACCCTCTTGAATTTTTCCACCCGGATAGTCTAAACCCTTAAAATTACCCTTAAGAACAAGGACTTGATCCTCTTTATAAATAAAAGCTTTCTGTCCAACATAAAATATTGCATCTTCTTTCATAAAATGATTATAGCATGACTAAAAAACGTAATCATTAAAATTTAATTATAAAATGGCGGGGAGATTTTTTCTCCCCGCCAGACTTGTTATTTCTTGTTAGGTCATTTTCCAAAGACCGGCTTCTTGCAGACCGTCAAGAGCAACCGCCAAACCAGAGTATTCCCCGATTTGTCGACCAAGACCACTGACCACTAATTCGCATTTTTGAGCGATACTTGGCCAGCAATAATTGGGCAGATATTTTCTGACAGGATCCATAAACAAATCCCCAGCGGCCCAAGCTAGTGTGCCAAGCACAATCCGCTTTGGACTCAGCATATTAATTAATATACCGATTGCCTGAGCATTGTATTGACACATCTCATCCCAAAGAGCGACTGAGTACTCGTCACCTTCTCTCACTCCTTTTTCGAGAGCAATAAGATCAATCTTTTCCAATCCACCGGCGAGCACGGCCAATCTGCAATTAGGCTGACCAGCAAAATCACGTTGAATGCGTTTGGCAAGTGCTACTCCGCCACATATTGCCTCATAGCAACCATACAAACCGCAATTACATTCTGGACCATTACGATCTAAGACCATATGACCAATTTCGCCAGCCAATTTACTTTCGCCACGAACCATCCGGCCATTGGTTATAATTCCACCGCCAATTCCAGTACTCAGGGTGACATACACCATATCCTGGCAACCCTTACCTGAACCAAAAATCCATTCCGCCAAAGCTCCAGCGTTGGCATCATTGTCGAAATAGGTTTTTGTTGCAAAAAATTCGGACATTTCATCACGAATCGGGACTCTCAACCATAAAGGCATGTTGGTTGGTTTTAAAATGAGTCCTGCATCGATATCCATTGGTGCCGGCGAACCGATACCAACAGCAGCCAAGTCACTGGCAGATATACCATACTTGTCCAAAAGCTCTTTGCCAGCCGCTTTCATTTCTGGTACCACTTCTTCAGGCCCACGATTATGATTGATTATCCGAGTTGAGCCAAGCAACGTGCCATCGCTCAAACCCAAACTGACAGCAATCTTCGTTCCGCCGATATCATAACCCAAAACCGGTATCACTCCATTTTTCACTATTATTTTCCTTTCTATTTTGTACTTAACTTTCCTTCAAAACATTATCTCTTTTTTCTAAAAAAATCAATTGAGAAATCGCTTGTTTCAAAAAAAATAAACCGGGATCTTTTGGATCCCGGTTTGGAACAATACAAATCATTTTGGGGTATTTGTTCTCGCTAGAGAATGCACCACATCATAATTTGTACTCGTATTTTTATCATAACGAACTCTCTCGGCAAAACAATTATTAAAACAAAAGGAATCCCCATACCAACTATGAAAACCTGCTGGATAGGGAGAATTTCCCCACTTAATATCAAAGACGAGAGTTTCAATTATTATCGGCTCCCTCGTATCCACCACGATTTGTGGTTTAACCAGTCTCGCCGATGTTGCCTTGATCTTCTTCACCCTTGAAAAGTATTGGAAGAACCTTCTCTTACCGTTCTTGTCCAAATCTTCAATTGCTTGAAAGAATTCCAAATGTTCGGCAATGAATTTTCGCGGTACAGTCGATAATCTCGCTGTACCAGCACAAAACTCTTTTTTCTCCGAAACAAATGCTTCCCAAAGACTGTTCAGGTCTGACCTTAAAGGTATACTCCCAACAACTTCTTCAAGTGAAATCTTTTTTGACTTTTCATCTCCAAAGATGTGTTTGAGAACATTGCTCCCTTGCAGCATAAAGGCATCATAGAGAGAGTATATAGCTTCATCTTGATCAATACGTCCAGACACTAGTGACACCAGTTCTGAGCGTAATTTCATCAGTCTCACCTTTTGGCCGGTCGTCTTGATCTGCACCCCATTGGGATCCAGATTGACCTTGGTCGCTGCGAGATATACCCCGAGTGACTCATCATAAAGTCCAACCATGGCACCCTTGATGTTTTCCTCAACGAGCCCGTCACCGGACTTATCCAGATATAATCCAAGAAGGATACAATCAAGACTTTCGTAAGCCTTAATTTTGACACTGCGCGGAGCAACCACAAGGTTGCCTTCGCGATTCCAAACCGATTGCGCCACACAAGTGCCTTCGTAACCCTGCTCTTTATTTGTATCCACGCATTTTTTCAACTCATCGCTGTTTTTAACCGTCCACCGGTTAACCACGCGTGCATTGAGAGAATGTTTCTCAATATGCTTTGCCAGCAAATCAAGAATTTCATCTATACGACGATAATCAATCGGCAGTTTACACAGGGATATCAGATTATCCATCTGAACATCTTTGGGCTCGTCCCAGGTCGCAGGATCAGCAATCGCGAATAATCCATGAAAAACCAAAGTGAGTTCCGTATCAGGCAAAGACTTGTAATCGGAAAAAAGTTCTGGATCAGATAAATACTTATCAAGAATTTTTCGGTCCAATCCGTCCTGACCCGATTTTGGCCAAATAGTCATATCAGGAAAACGTAATTCCACGCGATTAAAACCGGCAAGATGGATATGGCGTTTATTTGCCAATTCCGCATCACCGATCATCACAGGTAATTTCGCCGACGTCACCTGAATTTCAGGAAACATCCTCAAATCATACTGAGTAAACTGACGAGTAAAAGCGCATTTATCTTTATACCCCAAATGAATCTGCATTCGATAACCATTTTCTTTGACAGAGGCCCTGGTATAAACTTCCTTACCAGGACTTGAAAAAGAAATCGCTTTAATCGAATCCGTAAAAGTCGGATTCAAAGACGCAATCGGTCGCCCCATTTCAGGGATAGCACCATAAAGATAAACCCCCTGCTGATAGGCAACAAAATCGGCAATCTCCTGATCGGTCTTATTAACAAGTTGCGGAACATACCGAATCAGTTCTTGTTGTAAGAACTGTTCGATTGGTTTACCTGAGACCTCTCCAAACATTAGAGCTTGAACTCTTTCTGAACTTTCTTTGCTTACGTATCGTGACATTGTCCATGTCCTTTCTGTTTTTATTTACTGTTTGTTTTCAAAGTTTCTAAATTATTTTTAGCACAAAAACATGACTATGTCAAAACTTTGCCAAAAAAATAGCGGGGTCTTTTTATAGACCCCGCCAGTATTTACCATCTTGCCTTACTTCTTTTTCGTCAGTTCAGCGATATCCCGGTCAGCTTCCTCTCTTTTCCGCTGAGCCTTCGATATCGAATCGAGACGCTTCTGTTCAGACTTCATCAACTCATGCTGCTTTATAAGCCAGCCGGCTTTTGAACCAAGATAGCAAGCTTCTTCAATTGTCTCCACCTGGCGACCATCTGATATCGGGTCACGAAACTTCTTGCGAAGAGCGATCTCCTTGAGCTTGGCCAACGTTGGTTTATCCCATTCAAGCATCCACTCTCGCAACATATTCAACTCACCCATTTGATGTAAGATTTCGACCAACCACGGTTTGGCAGAGTCAATTCTTAACCTCATCGGCTCAAATTTCTTTTTCTCTTCCTCTTGTTCTTCTTTAGAACGCCAGGTCGTAACTCCGGGATCTTTCCATCCCCAAATGAATCTGACCAGGTTGAGTAAAAAATTAAAAACAAATTCTTCATGGTGAGGCTTTTGACCTCGCTGTGGAAGATTACGAATTGTGATTGTTCCACTCGATGACCCTTTTTCAATCCTAAAAAAATTCTGAAGGATTGGAAAAAATTTCTCCGACATAATCAAATTTTCCCAATGGTCATTAAATTCCTCATGATGACGCCCACCACCACGCAATTCAATTCCTTTGAAAAAATTCAAACAAAGCATACTAAAAGCCTTGTTTGCAATACGTCTTCGAATAATTGCACAATTCTCCCGAATTACATTTCCAGACGAATCATGACCGACAATATATTCTCTGTGACTGTCGCATGGAGCACGGAAAAAGAAGGAAGGATCACTCCAACCATCAGCGATTGAAAAATAAAACACTTCGCGATCAACACGAGTATAAGTTCTATCATCTAAACCTGAATATCCAAGCGGTATGGTATAGCCGACATGAAGCAAACTCTCCGTTATCTGAAGATTTTTTGCTTCTCGCCAACACTCAAGCCATTCGGACCAATCACTAATTGGTACGATTTCTAGGTCAAGAAGTGGATGTTTACTAGTTTCCAACCCTGCTTTTTCTACTTTATTATTAGGCATTTTGTGCCCCTTTCTTTGTTATGCCCCGCACTGTGACGGGACGTGTACTTACTTTCTAAACATTACCACTGATATTTGTATTGTCAATATTATGACCCTATTCAAGCTGCAAAAAATACTATTCAATTTTGAATAGTATTTTTTGCAGCCGGAAATTTATTAAGTATAAATTATTTTGTTTCCATCCACTCTCCAGTCGCATTATTATAATTGGCAACACTATTACCACCCACAGGCATTTCATCTTCATAATACACAACATTAATAACAGTCTCCGCTGCAGCATTCTGATTTGGGAAAGTACCTTTTCTTGTATATGTGAATTCAGTGACTTCACCAGGTTTCTTGCCTTCAACTTTAAACTCAAACAAATACGGTCCTTGTTCATCAGATAGTTCTCTGACAAAAACAGGATTTTCCGCATGTTTTAAGATTACTGATAAAACTTCTTCCTTTGTCGGAATATGTTCCGGGACTTTTTCAATATTATTCATATTTATATTGTATCAAATTTTAAATATTTTGTTAGTCAATCAAAGCCATAAAAACCTTGGTCATGTCATTCCCGCGTAGGCGGGAATCCAGTCCTTTAAATTAATCAAAATTACTTAATCTCAACGCACAACGGCAAATGATCAGAAACAACATCATTTAAAACCCTAAAATTACTTACCTCTATTTCTGGTGAGGCGAAAACATAATCTGCAAATAGCACTGGCTTCTCATGTTTGGTATATAGAGAGCTCCTGGTCGAAGTTACATTGTTTTCTTTTATCAAATCCCGCATACCCTTCGCCACAATCGCTAGACTTTCAGTTTCTGGCAATAAATTAAAGTCACCAACTAATAAAACTGGATGTTTAAAATTACTAATATGTTTCTTAATCTTATTAGATTGTTCTATTCTATCTGGAGTATCAGTTTTACCCTGTCCATTCCATAAACCATGAACATTTGAAATAGCTAATTCTTTCCCGCCATTATCAACACAGACAGTCTGAATCACCCTCTTGTGCGTCCGACCGTCTTCATTCACAGACACTTCTTTTCCAAATATTATTTCATGATGATGTGAAAGAATTTTTATATCCTTTTTTACAAAAATAGCCAAACCGTATGGAATTTTCATTCCTTTTGCAGGTATCTCATCCAGGTTTTCCGTGACAGCAAAATAGCCATCATGATTAGGCAGTCTCTTACTTATCTCTTGAAAACCATTAATCCTTTTACCGCCTCTAAAATATACAGGTTCATCACCATTAAAAACTTCTTGTAAGCAAAAAATATCAGTCTCATGATTATTTTCAAAAAAATTCATCAATGGATCAAAAATCTTAGCATCCCAAATGTTTAGAC
>Ga0118677_10004650_pt1 | contig 24760 bp, 31 predicted proteins | sample AliMusrvi5mmetaG_FD_86154 | JGI IMG/M metagenome (GOLD analysis project Ga0118677, IMG submission 86154)
GGGTAAGAGAGAGGTTTCAGTGGTGGATTGCAAAGTTCGTACTCAACAAGTGAAATGATAAGGAAATTCTATCCTAAATGGGTAAAATATTCTTCGGAAATCACCTTGACGTTCAAGGTGCAAGGAAAATTTATAACTTTTAGATAGAACTCCTTACACCTTGTGATCATTTTTATCTATGGTTAGATGTTTTTTCTTTATGCTTAATGATTTGACGATCTAATTTATCAACTAACGCATCAATAGCAGCATACATATCTTCTTGATGATCTTCAGCGAATAATTTTGCGCCACTTAATTGCAGTGTTGCCTCTGCTTTTTGAACTAATTTTTCTACGCTTAAAATAACATGTACATCGGTAACATTGTCGAAATGACGGGCTAATTTTTCAAATTTTGAATCGACATGTGCTTTTAAAGCTTCAGTGACTTCAAGGTGGTGGCCTGTTACTATTACTTGCATGGAATTAACTCCTTTTTTTATTATAAATTATGGTTGGTTGGTACTATCTTAGTGCTACAAAATGCGTTTACGTTGGCTTGATGATGAAATAAGCATTGCTTCACGATATTTGGCAATGGTTCTTCTGGCAACGTTAATACCTTTTGCTTGTAAAAAATCGGCAATTTTACTATCACTTAAGGGTCTTCCTTGATTTTCATTGTCGATTAACTCTTTTATAAAAGACCTTATCGCGGTTGATGAACATTCACCGCCGTCTTTTGTTGAAACATGGCTAGAAAAGAAATATTTAAACTCAATAATACCATTCGGAGTATGCATGAATTTATGTGTTGTCACTCTGGAAATAGTTGATTCATGTAATTTTAGCTCCTCAGCAATATCCCGTAATACCATGGGTTTCATCGCAATGGAACCGTGATCAAGAAAGGCGGTTTGTTTTTCAACAATGCTTCGGGCAACACGCAATAACGTATCGTTACGGTTATGAAGATTTTTAATAAACCATTTAGCTTCCTGCAAATGATCTTTCATACAGACATTATCTTTACTGTTATCAGCCCGTTTTATCAATGTTGAATAAAATGGATTGATGCGTAATTTAGGAGCAATATCAGGATTTAAATCCACCAGCCAACGCGCGTTATGTTTAGTAACATACACATCAGGAATAACATACTCAGAATCCGATTCTTGTATCTGAGCGCCGGGTTTAGGATCTAACGTCCTAATTAAACTAACTATTTCATTGAGTTCCCTTTCACTCACATCAAGCTTTTTAAGTAATTTTGCCTGCTCATGAGTCGCTAATAGTTTTAAATAGCGAGTGACAACCAGTAACGCTTCTTTTCGATATGGCGTAACCTCAGGTAATTGCAACAACTGCAAACGTAAGCAATCACTTAAATCAATTGCTGCAACACCGGCAGGATCAAATTGTTGCACCCTATGCAGCACGGCAATGACTTCATCAAAATCAAGATCATCAAATTGATTTTGCAAGCCTTCATAAATATCGGCTGGCGAGCTGCTTAAATAACCATCTTCATTAACTGAATCAATAACAGCCATTGCAATCGCATGGTCACGCTCTGAAAAAGGTGTTAATTCGAGTTGCCATAACAAATGATCCAGTAATGTTGAGCTATTACTGCGCTGGCTTTCAAACTCGATGGTCTCGTTATTTCCAGAGCTGGGTGCCGCCGAACTCTCATAAATATCATCCCATGAGGAATCAACCGGCAATTCGTCAGGAATATTAGTTTGTGAACCCTCGCTGGTAAATGAGTCTGTATTTTCAAGCTTTTTTTCAGATGTCGAAACGCCTTCCCGTGAGCCGCCTTCGTCATCCGTTATTTCCAGCATGATATTGGATTCAAGCGCTTGCTGAATTTCTTGTTGTAGCTCAAGCGTTGACATTTGCAACAGCTTAATGGCATGTTGCAATTGTGGTGTCATGGTTAAGTGTTGGCCTAGCCTAAGATTTAAGGTCTGTTTCATATGCTCAATGTTATGTATGAGTAATACTTTAAGGTTACCCTGTTTCTGGTGGTTAGGCAGCCGTCATAAGGTTACAAAGCATTAAAGACTGAAGTTTTTACCTAAATAAACTTCACGTACTTCTTTATTCGCAACAATATCTTCGGCAGTACCTTCGGAAATTACTTTGCCAGCGTTAACGATATAAGCACGATCACAAATTCCCAGAGTTTCTCTAACATTATGTTCTGTAATCAAAATACCAATGCCACGCTGTTTTAAATGTTCGATAATTCTCTTGATATCTTCTACTGATATAGGATCAACACCGGCAAAGGGTTCATCTAATAATATAAATTGAGGATGAGTTGCCAATGCTCTGGCAATCTCAACTCGACGCCGCTCTCCGCCCGATAGCCCCAAGGCTAGTTGATGGCGCAAATGTTCGATGTGAAATTCTTGTAATAACTCCTCAATGGTTAATTCTATTTGTCCTTCTGATAAATCAGAACGGATTTCCATAACGGCACGCAAGTTATCAGCAACACTTAACTTTCTAAAAACTGAAGGTTCCTGAGGTAAGTAGCCAATACCCTTTAGTGCTCGAATATGCATAGGGTCAAGCGTTATATCTTTTGAATCGAGTGTTATTTTACCTGCATCCGCTTTAACTAAGCCAACTATCATGTAAAAACTTGTTGTTTTACCCGCGCCATTAGGCCCTAACAACCCCACTATTTCATTAGTATTTACCGATAATGACACGCCATTAACTACATTTCGTTTGTTATAGGTTTTAATTAACTGATGAGCTGCTAGAGTCGCCATTATTTACGTGTAAAGGATAAAATGTAAAAGTAGACCAGATTTAATGTCATGATCTTACGCGGATATTTGTTATATTGCACTTTAAAGTCTTTATCATCTTTTCTTGGCAGAAGCCTGATCAGCCTCTTTAGGTTCAATAACAACATGAACACGCTTGCTATCGGAGGCCTGTTCACCGGCTTTAACCAATGAGGTTTTAATATTATATTCAATGAATTCACTGGAATAGACACCATTATCTTTTAAAACTACGGCATCCTTAAGCAGAACTAACAAATCCTTTTTGGGATAAAACTCACCGATGACCGCTTCCCCAGTGATATCTTTTTCTCCTACGCTGGGGGTTTGTTTAAACTTTGCTTTCTTGCCGGTAAAAACCAGTTTCTCAGCATCACCATTGACAAAATAAACCACTAGCTTATCTGAATGAACAACGATACTGCCCTGAACGGAAACGACATTACCCACGTAAGTGCTTGTCGCGGCGGCGTCATCGTAAGTCGCGGTATTTGAGTCGATCACTATCGGTTGCTTCGAATCGCTCTCCAACGACCAACCATTAGGGCTGTTAAAAGCCAACAATAGTAGTACACCGCCAAGGAAAAAAGTTTTTTTATTTTTTTTTGGATTCATAATTCCCCTTTACATTAGCAAGTAACTGCAAATGGACTGGCTCTATATAGGTCATTTTCATGCCCTTCCCTGTTGTTTTATTGGGCGGACTAATGAGTTCGGCCCATTGAGTTGTTTCTGCATAACTAATATCAGGTTTTACTTTTAATAAACGGGTATTAATCGTTAAAGGCACAGAGCCTTTCGCTTTTTCCCGGCTAATAGTCACCTTTCCGTCCAACAGTAAATCCTTACCATCGGTCGAAAGAATACCGCTTTCTGATTGGATAACCCAAGGGGGTGTGTTTTTATTATAAAAAGACATCACCGGCTTTATTGTGTGCGTTTTACCATCATCACTGTAATGCATGATTTTATCAGCGAATAATTTATTCTTTAAGTCCCCTTGTTCATTCATCTCCCACTTAGTATAACCTGTGCTAAAGTAATCCTGGCTATGAGGCAGGGCATCCGGATAAGAGGGCATAACCAATTCAATAAAGTTAACCAGCCAGCTGCTTAATAAAGCGATCGCTCCAAGATACAGATAGAGCTTGCTGTCTCTTACTGTCTCTTTAAACGTGGTCATTTCAAATAGGTCTGTAAAACGCTGTCAAAAGTACCCTGTGCCTGCATAATAAGATCACAGACCTCACGCACGGCACCTTGTCCACCCGGTAACACAGTACACCAATGGGCTCTTTGCATAACTGCAAAGTTGGCATCAGCCACGGCAACTGCCAAACCGACTCTACTCATGAGCGGTAAATCAAGCAGATCATCTCCTACATGAGCGGCTTCATCCGCTGTAACGCCAACTTTTTCAAGTAACTCGTTAAAGGCAGCTAATTTATTCTCATGGCCTTGATAAACATGTTCAATACCAAGATTCTGCATACGCAAAGCTACCGATGGCGAATTTCGGCCTGAAATGACTGCTACTTCAACACCGGTTTGACGCAACAACTTAATGCCATGACCATCTCGGGCATGAAAAGACTTGTACTCATTACCTTGATAATCAAAAAACAGTTTACCATCCGTTAAGACGCCATCAACATCAAGAATCAACAGTTTTAACCGTTTAGCTTTTTCAGTAATCTCCAGCATAGACTTTAGTAAAGACTGTGTCATCAGACTATACCTGCGCGAATCAAGTCATGCATATTTAAAGCGCCAATAGCCTGATTTTGTTCAGACACAACAATGAGTGCATTAATCTTCTTTTTTTCCATAATTTGCATGGCTTCCGCCGCAAGAATATCAGCAGAAATAACCGCACAACGCGCTGTCATTACTTCACTAATGGCAGTCTGATGAAGATCACTGTTTTTTGCCAGGGTACGTCTTAAATCACCATCAGTAAAAATACCAATCACTTGATGAGCGGCATTAACAATCGCCGTCATACCGAGTTTTTTCTCTGTCATTTCCAATAACGCCTCGCTGATAAAGGCAGTCTCAGAAACCGAGGGAATATTAGAACCGGTATGCATGATATCATTGACTCTTAATAATAAGCGTCTACCCAAACTTCCACCGGGGTGAGATAAGGCGAAATCATCACGGGTAAAACCTTTAGCTTCAAGTAAGGAAATGGCTAAAGCATCACCCATGACTAAAGCAGCGGTTGTACTAGACGTAGGTGCAAGCCCTAAAGGGCAGGCTTCTTGCTGAACAGCGACATTAATATGGACTGTGGCATTAATAGCTAGCGTAGACAATGGATTACCCGTCATCGCGATTAAGGGAATCCCTAAGCGCTTCATAACCGGTAATATTTTTAGAATTTCTTCGGTTTCACCGGAGTTGGATAAAACAAGAATGACATCCTGTTTGGTAATCATGCCCAGATCACCGTGACTGGCTTCTCCCGGATGCACAAAAAAAGCCGGTGTGCCTGTACTCGCCAAGGTGGCTGCAATTTTACCGGCAATATGTCCCGATTTACCCATGCCGATAACAATAACACGACCTACACAGTAAAATAATAACTTACAGGCACTGACAAAATCATCATTAATCTGCTTGCCCAAGGCATTGATGGCCTCAGCCTCAACTTGAATAACTGCCAAGCCAAGTTCACGCAGTTTTTGGTCATTTAATTTCATGGTTTGTCAGAACTACAATCGTATATATAAGGTTAAAGAACGTGACAAAAGCATGATGTACTTGGATGATCGATAAAATAGTAAGTATTAAAGCTGCGCATTATGCCATGTTTATGGTAATTATGCCGTAATAGATGCTTTATCCAAGTATAAATCTATTCACCATTTAATGTTGACTTAAGATTCGGTAAGTTAAACTAAGCACACGTTAAAACAATTAACGTTAGTCGTACTGAGGTAAAACAATTGCTTAAGTGCGTAGAGACTAAGAACCCAGAACGTCTGGACATAAGCCAGGTCGTTAGGTTCTATTAAGTGGCTACCAACGAAATAAGTCACAGATTTTAATTTGAAAAGGTTTTTATTTATGAACAAGCTAATACTAGCAGTTTCTTATCTTGTTATATGCAGTTATTTTTCTAACCCCATCGCCTCAGCAGAAGCAGCAAAAAAAACGCATCACTCAAGACATCATGCAGGCAATCATCAAAGAGCCTCTTGGTATGGTGCTGAGTTTCATGGCAAAAGAACGGCAAACGGTGAACGGTTTAATATGTATGCAATGACCGCAGCACATAAAACACTGCCGCTTTCATCTTATGCTGAAGTCACTAACCTAAAAAACCATCGCACGGTTATTGTCCGTATTAACGACAGAGGCCCTTTTCACGGTAGAAGATCGATGGATTTATCTTACGCAGCAGCAAAAGAATTGGGCATTAAAGGCGTAGGTTCGATACAAATCAACCCGTTATCCCGTAATCAAACATTGGCCTTATTAAGCCAATAGCAGCTAGACCCCATGGAAAGTTACAGAAACCCGGCAATAACAGGCATCCCAAGTGGCGTTGTTGCCGATGTGTGACTGATTAAAAAAGCCAGGAACCTGTTATTGGCCGACACTGCGGAACAGGTAAAATCTACATCGCTTGCGCACTCGACCATCAAGCCTGCCTGAAAGGCTACGGTAGCACATATTAAGACACTGGCCTGAAATCACTTGCAGAAAAATAGGCAAAGCAGCCACGTCCAGCATATTTAGCTTGGTAAAGTGCAATATCAGTATGATCAATCAGAATTTCAGGGGTATTACCATGCTGAGGGTAAATACTAATGCCAATGCTAGCACCAATTTGTACACTGACATTTCCGTATAATTGAAAAGGAACGGTTAAAGTGGATATCACTTTTAAGGCTATTGTTTCAGCATCTTTTGTGGTTCTCAGGTCTTCTAATACCACTACAAACTCATCGCCACCTAAACGAGCCACTATATCACTATCACGCAAACACCGGGTAATTCTGGCTGCAACCTGTTTTAGTAATTCATCACCCGCCGAGTGTCCTGAACTATCGTTCACCGATTTAAATTTATCTAAGTCAATCATAAATACCACAAATTGGGTATTTGCCCGCTGATTAAATACAATGCTATCGCTTAACCTATCGAACAATTTCCGCCTATTGGGCAACCCTGTTAGCACGTCGTAAAATGAGTGCGTTGAAATAGATCCTGACTGTCTCTGGCAATACGCCCACTCACTGACACTAAACGTTTTTCACCAGTATCACCGCGTATCAACTCAAACACGGGGCTGGTCAAATGCCCTTCTTTTTTAAACTGACTAAAAATTTGAGCCACTAAGGTTTTTGATGATTCAGCCATAAGGTCACCAAAAAACTGACCAATGACTTGATTAAGCTGATAACCCGTTAATTCAAGCCATGCTTGATTGACATGTAAGATATTACCTTCTCTATCCAGTGATTGATAAGGCAGCGGGGCATTCTCAAATAAATCTCTAAAACGCCTTTCACTCTCACACAGTTGATAGGCTATCTGTTTACTCTCAGTGACATCTCGAAAACTCCACACCCTTCCAACAGGTTTGTCGTTCAGAAAGTGTGGTTTTGAATAACACTCGATCAGCAATAGGTTATCGGCACAATGTCCAAACTTACAGCACCCCCTTACGCAATGCTTCCAGCCACTTGCGTTCTGCCTCTTTGACTGGCATTTCGATCACCCGCTCCGGGATTTCCCATATCACCTGTTTAGGCGGCGTTACCCGAAAAGTGTTGCCCGAAAAATAAGCTATCGCTGCACCTGCAAAATCACCGCCGTCTTTGGCTAGATTGGCTACTGGTTCACCCAGTCTGTGCGAAAGAAACGCTACAAAGTTGCTGTTGCGTGAAAAGGAGGTACCAATCAGCGCTACACTGGGTGTGCCTGCATCGCCGAACAAATCATCACTGACCATCGCTACCGGAGCCACGTCAGTGACTTGTGCCTGTTCGAGCGCAGGTCGCAGACACACAGGCAGACCGTCCAGACCCGCCAAATGTACCAGATCACCGGAACGTGCGACACGAGCCGGACTCAAAGTAACTTCCCCTGCCGACGAAACAGACACCCAGCCCAGTTCCTCTAATTGGGCACTTACCGCCTTCGCGGCTGAATATGAGCCCGTTTCATTCCAATGAGTATCGGTGCGATAGTAACGCTCACCCGGCGTATTTTCCAGCGTCTGCGTTAAATCAAGCGTAGCAATCCCATGACTCTTGAGCGCCTCTTGCCAATTAACTACACGAGATTCAAACGCAGCCGGACGACGCAAGCCGCACAGATGACGGCTTTCGATACGGGTTTTATCCGGCACCACCACTATCAACAAGTTAATCCCACGCACCTGCAATTTAGTATTAAGACGGGTAGCCAGTTCTGCCCTGAACTGCGCGGATTTTTCTCGGTCGGCATGTATTTCCAGCTCATCGGCAAGGAACAACCACTCAGCACAACCGGCACGCACAGATGGTCCATAATCGCCAGTCAGATTCCATTGCAAACCGCGCTCGATCTGATTAAACAGCGTACCTAACACAAAGTGAGCATTAAGCAATTGTGTAAAACGCTGGGTGGATTCACCACTCAGAAGCTTCTGCGGGTCTTTAAGTTCGCGCCACTCCTCAGTACTAACCGCTTGCAACGAAATAACAGACAGCACCAATCCCCCAAATAGCAGCAAGACAAAAGCGATAACCGGTACGAGTATGCGTTTTTCAGGTTTTATAGACATAGTTGGACTCGCATCAAAACTGAAAATATAAGAACGGTGGTGACTGCTGCCCCGTCAGTACAATCAATGCATAGGCAAACGCCAGCACCGGCCAGATTGCGCACCCGATACGACTGCCGAAGAGTCCCCATCCGTTAGCAGCATAGCGCGTCGCCGGATAAACGATGCAGATTATCCCGATGACAAACGAGACATAAAGAGTCGGCCTCATAGCCAGCGCCACCGCATCGCCCATCGCCACCCCGTTAAGCCCAAATTGTCCGCCCCACAGGGTAAGTGCGGCATGAAAATCCGAGGCACGAAATACCGTCCAGGCCAGCATCACCACCACCAGCGTCAACATGCGAGAAGCAAGAACTGGAATGCGGTAACCTGCGTGCTGATAGGCACGCACCACACACAGTGCCGCACCGTGAATACTGCCCCAAATCAGATAATTCCAGCTCTCCCCGCCATGCCACAAACCACCGATGGCCATAGTCAACAGCAGATTAATATAGGTGCGCGTTTGCCCCTTTCGGTTACCGCCCAACAGGGAAATATACAGATAATCGCGCAGCCAGGCTGACAGGGTCAAATGCCAGCGCCGCCAAAAGTCCTGAATAGACAACGCCAGGTAAGGATTGTTAAAGTTAGGTTCAAACTTAAAACCCAACATCAAACCCAGACCGATGGCCATTAAACTATAACCTGCGAAATCGAAATACAGTTGGATAGTGTAGGCACCGCAACCCGTCCACGCATCAATCAGGGATGGTCTGGATTGCTTGAACACCAGCGCAACCAGCGGTGATAAAGGGTCAGCAATGAGTACCTTCATAGAAAAACCGACCATGAAACGCCGCACGCCAGTGGCAAACTCCTGCACCGAAAAAAAGCGCTCCTTAAGTTCTTGTTCAATCACTCGGTAACGAACGATAGGGCCTGCAATCAAATGCGGAAACATCGCGATATACGCGCTGAAGAAGGTAAAACGGTACTGTGCCTTTACCACACCGCGCCGCACATCGACAAGATATGATGTCGCATGTAGCACGGTAAAAGACAAGGCAATTGGCAAAACCACAGTATCCCAGACGATCAGCGGATGCTCTGCGCTGCCGAATAAGTCGTTTAGCGATCTGACCACCACATTGGCATATTTGTACCAGGCCAGACTCGCCAGATTAACGATAATCGCCGCTACCAAGATGCGCGTTTTGTGTTTTTCAGCAGCAGACTGGTCTATCAGTATCCCGGCCAGCCAGGTCACGATAGTCAGAAAGATAATTAACACCAAGAACCTGGGTGTCCACCAAGCATAAAACAGCCAGCTTCCGAACAACAGAGTGTGATTACGAAAACGTGGCGGAGTCAGAAAATAGCACGCAAAAAAAACCGGCAAGAACAGCGTCAGAAACTCCAGGGACGCAAAAACCATAATAACCTCTAAAAAATGCCGACATCGGTGTCACGAAGACTACGACTACTCGAATGGCGTTATATCAACCGTATTTCCATCAGGTGCTAATTGACTTCGCGAGAGAAAAATACCTGGTGAACATTTTTAAGGTTGATCAAAAAGATACTGTATCGCTCGCCGGCCTGCAATTGCGACAAATCAAGGTTACTACTCGTCGCGCCACAGGTAACTGTCGCAGCCAACTTAACCGGATTCACCAGACGTCTTGCCACGCTAAACGATTGCACCTTATCCAGTATGGTTTCTGCCTTAGCACCACCCTGCACAGAGGCTTCCTGGCATTTGGCATCCAGATTGAACAGTGCGATAGACGATTTCATCGCGTTAAAATCCGTCGGTGTTTCTCGAACAATTTTCGTTTCCAGTTGAGCGCCACTACTCGGCAACACCACAATGGTGATGTATTCCCACGGTTCTCCGGTCACTTCAACGGGATCTTTTTTATCGCCACGCAGCAAGGTGGCAGACAGTTTTGTTCCGGCTTTAACCGGATAGAAACGCGACGCACGCCCGTCGTTCTCTGCCTTAAGAGCAATCTTTGCCGAACCTGTCGAGGACAGCACGCTAATGTCGTTATCGGTCGCATTGACAAAGCGGACATAAGACGACTCTTCCGCCGGCCCTGTTTCATAAAGTTGCGGCTCAGAAAAAGCCCAATCTGGCAAGCCAATCAGCAAACAACTTAATGCCATTGCATATATAGGTTTCATCATCTATCTCAATGTTTAATTTTTTGTAGAATTTCAGATGACACTATTTCCTTGGCAATCGCACGACCCCAGGATTGATAACCCGCACGGGTAAAGTGCTGCCCATCACCCGATTGAGTCGGCCATTCACCAGGCTTGGACATCTTAAGAGAATTAATATAGATGCAAGGTGCGACATTTTCTGCAAGAAAATCAGACATTACTTTCACACGCGGGAAATTCTTACCATTCTTGCCACCTTCATTGCCCCACGCAGGCCCCACCCAGACGCAACTCGCGCCGTTGGCTCTAATACCATTGGTGAGCGTCGTCACTTCTCTTGATATCCAGGGTCTGGGCAGTACTGTACTCTTGTACGCCGCCATGGTGTCACCATTGATCACGACGATCAAATCCGGATGGTATTTCTTGATCAAATCAGGTAGAGGCGCAGTGGCAGCGGCTTCACCCGCGAGCAGGTGGATCGGCTCTTCATTTAGACGGAATGCCGCACCACAAGGTGACTCGGTGGTTTTCATCCAGTCCCCAGCCAGCGTTCCACACGCGCCATAAGAATAGACTTTAGCACCCTGCTGCATCAATTCATCATGTAAACTGGTAATCAAATAACCTTTACTTGCCATGTGGCTGTCACCAATCATCAAGACTGTCATACCTACAAGCGTTGAACTCACTTTTATAGGTGTTTCAATCGATGTTTGTTCAATTGTTTTTTCGGGTGTTGCTGAGCAAGCAATTAAGAATGCACTTAAGAAAATCCCTAATGGATAAATGATGTGTTTAATTTTCATTGGTGATATAAAGCCCATAATTCAGAAATTAAAAAGGTTGAGTGAACAAAATTATTCCCATTCATACTAAAAATTCGCTATTTTAACTGAAAAATGATTTAGCGCTCTATAGTTAGTAACAGTGGTTGAACAGCTCCCGGGTATCGTATCGGTTCTGCTTCACAACTTGATGTATCAATAGTATTTGGCTTATGCATTTTAAACTATTAATAATCTTTGCCAAACCAGACCGATCGAAATTAACACAGGCAAACTTAACGTCAAGGCCACATTGAGCGCCAATGCGGGCATTAAGCTTGTGATGTCGTCATAAAATCTGAGCACAAAAATGGCAGCCGGTATCCCCAAAAAGAGTGTAAACAACCCTAACAGGCTGTAAATTGGCAGCACCTTAAGGTAAACAAGTAGCAACAATAATACATAGGCCATCACTAAAAATAAAACATAAACCTTTGCTGCGTTTTTTCTACCTACTAAAATCGGTAAATGCAATCGACCGACCGCCCGATCCGGTTCCAAATCAGGAAACTGATTCAATAACAATAAATTACTAACCATCAACAACATGATAAATGAAGTTATCAATACAGCAAAACTGTAATGACCGATCAAGATGTAATGGGCGCCTAAAATCATGAATGGCCCAAACCCCAAGCCAGGAGCTAGCAGGCAAAGCAGCGGTCGCCGGATAATTTGGGTGCTATAGAAATACACCAGTAACAGACCCGATAAACCCACCGGCAATAAACCCCAGCCAATTGTCCATAAGAAATACAGTCCAATGAGTGCGGCAAAGACTAAACACAATAAACCATAGAACAACACCGATTCTGCCAATTCAGGGGCTGAAGGCAATGCTCCGCTACCACCACTGAAAGCAGTGCGCTGGGTCTGAAAATCTAGACCGGTTTTATAATCATGATATTCGTTCAGCATATTGACACTGATATGAGCGGCTAAGGCTCCCAAGAAAATCAATGCCAGATTGACCCTATCAATGGCAACGCCTTGATAAATTGCAAACGCAGCGGCAATCGATAAACAGCAAGGGGTAAGTAACAAAAAAGCGGGTCTTACCGTTTTAAACAATGTCATGATCCTTGTTTGATGAAGAGGACAGCACGTGAAAGTAAAAAAGTTGAGTGAACAAAATTATTCCCATTCATACTAGAATATCGGTCATTTTAACTGAAAAATGATTCAAACATCACCATCAAGTTTGCTTACGTACATAATGAGTTACTGGCAGAAAATCTGCTGGTCGATAATGATACTTATGTCTAACGCATTGCTAAAAAATTCTCAACCTGCCTTAAAAACTCAACCGGCTGTTGCACATGCAACCAATGCCCGGCTCCTGCTATCATACTGATCGTCGCTTGAGGAAATAACGGACTCACCGCTTCTGCTTTAATATACTTAGACTCACCACCCCCCAAAAACAACGCGCTACCGGTATACGGTGCCAGATGTTCTACATCAGGAAAAGCGATGATATTAGGCGCCTGACTCTCAAATATATCCAGATCAACTCGCCAACAATAAGCGCCTTCTTTTAAAATCAGATTCTGTAATAAGAACTGCCGATAACTCAACTCAGGGATATGTGGCGCTAACCACTGTTCGGCCTGCTTACGATTACTGATTTCACTTAAGGGTAGTTCTTTAAGCGCTTCAATGAGATTATTAAAGCAATGGGTATAACTGACCGGTGCAATATCAGCGACAATTAACTTATCAACTCGCTCTGGATGATTTAAGGCAAACCATATCGCTATCTTTCCACCCATGCTATGCCCCAATAGATGAGACTTTGTTAAGTCATGGGTATCCATAAACAGTAACAAATCAGCCGCCATCACCGCATAATCCATGACCGGATGATGCGGTGAAAGGCCATGATTGCGCATATCTAAAACATAAACGTGATAATGGGCAGCCAGCTTTTCAGCGACTTGCCGCCAATTACGAGAAGATGCAAAAAAGCCATGCAGAATAATCAGAGGTTCGGCATCTGGAGTCCCTAAGACTTCAAACGCACATTCTACTGTACTCATTAGACAAAGATGTAATACAAGAAACCCATAACGCCACCGAAGACCCCACCCCAAACCACGAGCCAGCCTAAATGCTCATGGATGATACTTTCAACCATTTCTTTAACTAATTGCGGGGTTAATTCATTCAGTCTTTTATCAATAACCGTTTCAATTTTATCAATAATATCAACACCGATTTTATGCGCATCAAGACCTTCCTTAATCGCGGCTTTAAATCGATCAGACTCGATCATATCAACCAGCGTGCCCTTCATTTTTTCAGTAAAGGGTTCTTTTAAGGGGACTAACGCTTCTTCTCCTCCCATCATCATTAACATACCACCAAATGACGAGCCCATAATAGATGAGACTAAGCTCTCATAAATCTTATCGTAATCTACCGCATTTAAGAAGGGGTCAAGATTAAGTATTTTGCTACCTTGCTGTTCCTCTTTTTGAATGAACTGCTCAATATTGGAGACGGTAAAAAACTGCTGCATCATCAGTTGTTTGATAGACAGCTTAAACTCTTCAAAGCGTTCAGGTATAACACCAGAACCGTATAAATAAGGCACTTTCTCAAAGAGCATATACACAGCCAGCCAATTAGTCACAGCGCCTGATAAGGCGAAAAAACCAATGGACTTAATTAAATCTTCAAGAATAGGACTGATACTGCCAAATAGAATAATACCAACCGCAGCGAGATTGGTAACAACACTTTTATTTAGAGGTTTATTCATCGTTTTTTAATATAAAGATCCGTTATTGTGCCTTCAATCATTTCTGCTGAAAACCCAAGCGTTTCAGCTAAAGTGGGATGCGCATGGACAGTTAAAGCCAAGTCTTCAACATTAGCGCCCATTTCTAAAGCCAATACAGCTTCAGCAATCAATTCACCTGCATGGGTGCCGACAATGCCAGCACCCAGAATACGTCCGGTTTTTTTATCGGACAATAATTTAGTAACACCTTCTTTTCGACCATTGGCCAAAGAACGACCACTCGCTGCCCAAGGGAAAGCGGCTTTTTCAAACTCAATGCCTTGTGCTTTTGCTTCATTCTCAGTTAACCCCATCCAGGCTATTTCAGGATCAGTATAAGCGACCGATGGAATGGTCAAGGCTTGCCATTGAGACTTCATGCCTGCGATCACTTCAGCGGCAATCCTAGCCTCATGCGTGGCTTTATGAGCCAACATCGGTTGTCCCACGACATCGCCAATCGCAAAGATATTATGGACTGTGGTGCGTTGATGTTTATCAACAGCAATAAAGCCACGCTCATCAACCACCACACCGGCTTTTTCTGCATCACATAGACCGCCATTAGGTTGACGACCCACAGCAACCAATACCTTATCAAACAATTCTGACTCAGGCACCGATTGACCATCAAAGCTGACTTTTAAACCGTCTGCTAAGGCTTCTATATTCGCAACACGAGTGGATAGATAAATATTCGCGTACTCTTTTTTAATCTTTTGAAATAGCGGTTTTATCAAGTCTTTATCACAACCTGGAATAATTTGATCCTGCATCTCAACGATGGTAATTTCACTACCCAATGCGTTATAGACGGTTGCCATTTCTAAACCAATAATACCGCCACCGATAATCAACAGCTTTTTGGGAATATCTTCCAGTTTAAGCGCCCCTGTTGAATCGATTAACCGAGCGTCATCATTTGGGAATGAAGGAATCTTAACGGGTCTTGAACCCACTGCAATAATTGCTTGCTCAAACTCAATGACATCAGAACCGACCTGCAAATGGGTTGCATCAATAAACGTGCCTGTACCATTAACCACCGTGACATTACGCTGCTTGGCTAATGCCGCCAAGCCCGCATTGAGCTGATGACTGACTTTATTTTTCCAGTCACGTAATTGCTCTAAGTTAATGTCTGGTTCAGCAAACTTAACACCTGCGGCACTAACCTCCTTGGACTCATTTAACACACTTGCCACATGCAGCAAGGTTTTTGAAGGAATGCAACCGACATTCAAACAAACACCACCTAATACTGGATAGCGCTCGACTAAAGTCACTTGCTTACCTAAATCTGCTGCCCGAAACGCGGCGGTATAACCGCCAGGACCACCGCCTAACACTAAAACTTCTGTTTTCAATTGCATACCTTTGATATAAGTTATTTTGATTAACCCGATTACTTAATTTTTAAACTCTAAAAACACGTTTCTTCAAACTATTCTTCAAACTATTAGAGTTAAATAATAGTGTGGTGTAGCCTGTTAATAGCGCCCTATGGTAACCTTATGACAATTAAATGCTTTCGTCAATACTCACTCTATCAACAAACATCAACAAACATCAACAAACATCAACAAACATCAACAAACATAAATAGATAATAAATACAGTTCGACAATCTTTCGTCGTAATTAGTGTCTGGGGAATAATAACCCATTTAGCAGGTGAATATGGCATTTCCATGACATTCATTTACACACTGGCCAATAGCTTAAAAAAATTCGACCTTGCCATTGACCTGTGCTCAATTAATCAATGAGTTACGGTGTGTGTAGGTTGTTTAATGGTCTTTTTAGGGTTTGAAATGTCGTAAGAAAGGGTAAGAATGGCGCAAACAAGAACTCTTTTAAAGCAATCAAGACCTTGTTTGTAGCAAACAAGGTCTTGATTGCGATAAAAAAGGTTCTGTTTGTAGTAAACAAGATCACTTTTAGAGTAAACACGACCTTGTTTGCCCTTAGAAGAGGTCATTTTAGAGTTATCGACTGGATGCGAGGCCGTCAGTAAACCAGAAAATGGCCATTCTAGGTCTTGTTTGTAGTAAAAGGAACCTTGTTTACTCTAAACAGGGATTAGTTTGCTCTGAAAGTCTTTCCTTTTAGAGCATCCCTATTCTGGTTAAGAGCAGACTACTATCCCTCAACGGTGACTTTGTATTGGTTTACTCTCAACAAAGTCAGCGCAGAAATAATATTAGCTAATATAGGTACCTACAACCACCTTAAAAAAGGAGCCTATCATGCGAGTCATGACAGCTACTGAAGTTAAAAATAAGCTGGGTGATGCGTTGTCTTTTCCTGCGGTTAAGCAATCAATGTAAAGTCCCCTAAAGTCAACCCAACTGGGTGGGTCGTCAAGCCTGCTACCGCAATCTCAACAGCTGGCCCATTAGTAGAACCATTAGCATCATAATAAACACCACCGTTGCTAGCGTTGTAATAAAGATAATCAGTAGGCGTAGTGGCCGCTGCGGCGTTACTGAAGTTGGCATCGGTCACAACATTTGCTCCAGCAAAGGCAGTAAATAGGGCTTTTGACAACTCGATTTGTCCTGTGTTTTCCCACAAGTTATTAATCTGAGTAGGTGCTGCGCTAGTGGGTGTAGGCGTATAAAACACATGATTATCCGTGACGTATATATTACCCGCACCCTCCAGGGTCACTGCTTGTGGATTAACTAGACCGCCAGAAGACACACCACTGACAGTCACTCCTTGGGTCGTGATTTTAGCGCCATTGTCACTATCCCAGTTAACCCCTACACTCAGATTATAGGCATTGCCAACTAATGGCCCCGTGCCATTATTGTTAACAAAGCTATTAACGCTGGTTTTGTCAGCCGCACTCAGTTTTATACTAAAGCCGGTCGCAGTCAAGTTGCTAACGGTATCATTAGCGGCACTAAACGTATAAGTACCCCTACCACCCGTTAAGGTAAAATCTGGCAACGTTATACCACTAGCACTACCGTGGTTATCCAGATTCGCACCCGTAACGCTAAATACACCCGTAGCAGCGTTATACGTGACACCGCTGATACTTGGCGCGGTGACATTACTAACCGTTACAGCTTTAGTAGACACGGCACCGGCACCAATATCCCAGCCCGAAGTGGCGCTAAGGTTGTAAGTGGTGACCCCGTCATTGGCCTGAACACCATTTTTGTTCAGCAAGCCATTAATGGCGACTTGATCAGCGGCTGACAATTGGATGGTAGCGGCTGTATTGCTAGGTGTGCCAGTGATAGAGCTGCCACTGGTTAAGGTATAGTTGGTGTTACCATCACCTTTCAAGGTAAAATGGGTTAGATTATAGTTACTAGCCAGACTGGTCAAATGCGTACCAGTCAGGCTTAATTGTCCTGCAGCCGCGTTATAGGTCAATGTGCTTAAAGCCGGTGGAATCACGGTAGTTGTCACCAAGGTACCGCCTGCACCATCAGTTTTGAAACTAAAACCAAAATTACTGTTATCACCCACCAGCCCCAAGGTTTCTACTACGGTGCTGCCATTGGTCAGTAACAGTTGATTAGTCGTATTAACGCTGCCTTTGGTTGCGATTACATTCTGTAAGTCAAGGATAGCACCGCCGTTCAGACTAATACCGGTCAGTCCATTGTTAACGACCAATTTACCGCCGCTTAATACGTTTTCAGTACCGCCGCTATTAACCGGTAAATAATCAATACCACCGCTGGCTACAGTTTCAACGCCACCACTATAGACTACGGAATTATTAGCTGTACCGCCTTTGGATATAACTTGACTGCCGCCGGAGTGGATAGTCGAGGAATAATCAGTACCACCACTAGCGATCTGTTCACTACCACCGGAATTTATAGTGGTGTAATAGGCTATACCACCGCTGGCAATTTGCTCCATACCACCGTTGTTTACAGTCACATAATACACACCGTTAATATTGACTAGTTCCTTGCCACCGTTATTGATTTGGATACTACCCGCGCTGGCAGCGATACCAGTAGCAGCGTAACCATAGTTATAGGTATTAATAGCCAGACCACCACTGTTTACGATTTCAGTGCCGCCGGTATACACTGTAGAGCCATCATCCACACCACCTCTGTTTACGGTTTCTGTGCCGCCTTTATTTATGATAGTACCAGAGGCTACGCCACCACTGTTTACGACTTCAGTACCGCCCGTATACACAGTAGAACCGCTATCCACCCCACCGTAGTTAACGGTTTCTGTGCCACCTTTATTAATGATAGTACTCGAGGCAACGCCACCACTGACTACTAATTCATTACCACCAGAGTTGAGAGTGGTATTTAATGCCACTCCGCCATTTGACACCTGCACACTGCCAGCACTGTTAACGACTGTATTATTTGCCGTACCACCACTAAGCACTTGTTCTAATCCGCCTTTATTGACGTTTACATAATTGGCGACACCAGCGCTGACTTGTTCAATCGCACCGTTATTGATTTGAAAATTGGCGTTACTAGCAGCATTAGTGTTAATAGCCAGTCCACCGCTAGCGACTGTTTCAACCCCGCCGTAGTAAGAGCAGTCTGAGTTAACTGCTTTTTAAAACCATAGTGCCAATAGCATCACTGAATAATTACCCACTTGGACTGGTTATTTATGTTCAATCAATGTCGAACGGGTAATCTCCACAAAGTCATAGATTTTTAATGCCGCAATAAGCGCGGATAAATTTTTCGAGAATAATGTGGCAAGTTCACGGTTACTAATATTTCCCGTAGACACCAATAGCAATTTGTAAGGAACTTCGGAAAGTAAAAATGAGTTAACAAAGTCGTCATCTTTAGTGACGACAATACGTTTTTCTTCCATTGAAATTTCATTGATTTGCCAATCTGGAGTGCAGTTTCCTGATGGCAAATCTAAAGTATGTAAAACATCATGCCCTGACCATTTTAAACTTGCCGCTAAATGTCGCGGAAGTTGAGCATCGACCAGAAATTTCATGCAGCCAGTATTTCGATTCTTTTAACCTTTACAATTCGCGAGGCAAACTCCAATGCAGCAAGAATATCCTCTTTTTCCAAGTCCTCGTAATCGGCTAAAATTTCATCAATGCTCATGCCGGCACTCAGCCATTCTAGGATATTTTCAACCGGATAGCGTAGGCCACGAATAACAGGCTTGCCATGACAGATGTTTACATCTATCGTAATCCGCTTTGATAATAGTTCTGTCATAAAATAGGTGTCTAAAAATATTTAAAAATCATCGTCAGAGATTATAGCGCCACACTCGTGATGAATAGTATTAATCTGTCAATCTTAAGTATATTTACCATACGACCGTTATGATTGTTACATTCAAGATTTTAGCTCTTCAATTGCCGCATAAAATTCTTCTTGTGTTTCATAATAGTTATCAAAAAAACGCCCCTCATTAAAACCATATAAAATATGATTTGATCCCACTACTTTGAAAAAGCGCTCTCCATACGAATGTGCGATGCTTTTAAAATATCCAGTAAGAAAGCCCGCTAAGTAATTAATAATAAATTTAATTTCTTGTCTTGGTAGTTCATTAAATGGATTATGGCTTAGTCCCCTATCAAAACTCACATCATCAGCTAAAATTAATTTACTTATTCTGCACTCTATACATGATCTCATGCTACTGATATTCAACAAATAACTAAACTCTTCTTCACCTTTTTGAAAATTAATGACAAATGGAAATGAAAATGAACCTTTCCAGTCATCGTAAAATCGGCCACTCTCTCCAAAAAAGCTTTTTAATGAGACATACATTCTTGAAAAACTTGGGTAGATAAGTGTTGAATCAGCGTTAAGATACAATAATTGATCGTAATCAGTATCAATTTGAAGCGTATTTTGAGAAAGCAAAGAATACTGCTCATCATTCAATCTTATTAATTTATACGATGCCTCATTTGATTTAATATCAATAGAGACATTTTTTATCTGCGTATAATCTTTCTGACTAAATTTTTTAATTAAAGAAAAAACAAGATCGGTATTTTCGTTATTTATGTTAGTGTTCATATTTGACAATTGAGTAGTCGCAGAGATTAATCCAGATAGTACCTGAATTGTAGCTTTCTTCATACAATAACCCAATGTTTTTAATTGGAAATTAGGGTACACATTGTTATATGGGATGAAAATATTAAAGCGGTCATGCTTGACATCGTTAAGCCTGCACTGGATTAGAATGATGGAATAAATCAAACGTATTAACATACATTCGATAGATCGCTATTATTACACCAAGAAAGTCAATATACCTAGATTTAACTAGCTGTTTTCATGAATAATTTAATCACGGAATATATTATGTATGCACATCGAACTATTCAACGGCTTAGTAATTTACGCGTGCAATTTGATCTACCGCCTGAATTTGTGGGATGCACAGAAGCCGAAATTATCGTGTTACCTATAGCGTCTTCTTTGGCTAAAGTGACTTCTTGGGAAGAGCGCGTATTAGCTGTTGCTGGGACATTAGGTGACGATTTCCCTGATCATATTGATGACTCTGATCTAGGCGAAGATGCGAATAGAGCTTCATTCGAATGAGTCGTTATCTGTTAGATCAATTAAGAGTGATATGGCTCAACCACCTTAACACAAATACCACCCTGTAAAACTTTCTAATACTTGTTTGCTGATCGGTTGAAATGTGCTAACCGCTGATTGATTGACTTAAGTAATAAAAACGATTTATTTTGTAAATAACTAACTCTGACCCCGATAATTATAATTTTTTGCTTCAAGTCGTATTGCCATTTCTGCGCTGATAGCGGCTTTGCCATTGATGACGCGAGATAGTGCCACGCGTGAAACACCCAATTGACTAGCGGCCTCGGTAATACTGATGTCTAATTCGGGTAGGATATCTTCTTTTAAAATACTCCCAGGATGAGGGGGATTGTACATACTCATTTTAGTGTCCTGTTAGTGATAGTCTTGACCAAGAATCAATTAATCTGATTTATTTTGTCCAATCTTCAAAAACTAATTTTGTATCTATAAAGTATATCGATTTGAATATTTTATCGGCACTAACTAAGGTAGTATTATTTTCCAATGAGGTTGATGCGATAATCAAATCAACAGTATGTTTTTTTAAGTTTTCGTTACTGATAGATTGTAAGTCTTTAAAGTGTTTTTTTAATTCGCCAAAAACTACAGAACCCAGCACCGAAAGTGCTAATACAGTAAAGTCCTGCTTCATTTGTTCAATTGTGCTTTTAATGGCTAATTTTTTATTATCGGGGGAATTTGCAAAAGCATATTCAAATTCGTAAAGAGTTAAGACAGATATAAATATTTCATCCTCCTCCCTTAAAGAAAGTAACTTGCTTATAACGTGATGATGATTGATAGACGATGAGTTGTAGATTTCTGATACTGTGTTAGAGTCAAGTAAATATTTCATTAACTCTCTTTAAAATCGATAGATTGAACAAAATCTTCTCTGTCTTTATTAAACGTCTGAGTATAGTTGCTTAAATCAAAAGATCCATTCTCAATACGCTGTACCATTTTTTTCCATTTAGACATGGGCTGTTGATTTGTCTTAGATTGCTGTTTTAGTTTTTCTTCAAATTCGAGTACTTGTTGATTTACTATAGAAGCAGGTAAATCATCGGGGATATTTATGGTAATTTGCATGGTTTATTCCTCGGATTTTTAACAAGATTTATTCTACATTAATTTGAGTATGTTTTCATTGCAGGATCAAAATCTTTAAGCGACCTCTGGCTGTAATCTTTTATGACTTGATTTATTAGCTCTATAAGTACTTCTTACATTTCACAGGGCGTCAGCTTGCAACTCCTGTCTCAAAGAATAATTGTGTTACTTAGGGGCATCTTTGGTGACTGGCGGATTCAACTCCGAAGTGCAATTCCAGTAATCATGCAGCCTCACGCAACTTGTCACCAAAAAATACCTCATGAGGGGTTTTATAGTTTAACGTTTTACGAGGCCGATGGTTAAGTTTATCCATCACTAAATTCACCTGCTCAGAAGATATATTCTCAAAACGGCTGCCTTTAGTAAAGTATTGCCGAATTAATCCATTAGTATTCTCATTTAACCCACGTTCCCATGAACAGTAGGGGTGTGCAAAATAGACATGAGCCTTTAATTCTATTGCCATAGTTTCATGCCCTGCGAACTCTTTGCCATTATCGGCAGTGATCGTTAACGTCTTATCCAAATAAGGCTTAAGTAGCGTAATCGCGGCTTCCGTAACCACATCAGCATGCTTGCTATCGACTTTTTTGATGAGCGTGAATTTAGAGACTCGATCAACAATAGTGACCAGAGCCCCTTGATGATTTTGACCAATAACGGTATCGATTTCCCAGTCACCTAGACGGTTTTTTTGCTCAACGATTTCAGGGCGTTCATCAATACTGATTCGATTTCTAATCTGTCCTCGCTTATCCTTTGATCCATATTGCTTTTTTCGTTTTTTATGGCTTTGCCTAAGATGCTTATATAACTCGCCGCCCTGACGTTTATCAGACCCAATATGTTGATCAATTCGCTCATGACTTATGGGTGTGTACTGTTTTAATTTCAGCCAACCAGAGACTTGTTCAGGACTCCAATCCAATTGAATCTTAGTCTCAATTAGGCTGATGATTTCCGCCGTCATTTTATGGGGTTTGGTGGCTTCTTTTCGGCGATTAAATGTCTTGATCTGGGCTTGTCTGGGTCGATAACCACGTTGGCCTGTATTCCGTTTCAATTCACGACTGATTGTTCCAGCAGATACGCCAATAAGAGTGGCTATGTCTTTTTGTATATTTCCTGCTTGTTTTAAAACCTCAATCTGGTACCGTTGACCTTCGGTCAGCTGACTGTATTTCTTCATTAGCTCTCTCATCTTTGGTCGGATTGGAAAGCTTGAACTTTACACCAGCTGACCCTTCCAATTCTATAAAAATGAATTGCACTTCGGAGTTGAATCCGCGTTATCTTGATAACAGGTACTTCATTTTTCTTACATTCGCCGATAAAAGCATAAACATCCATAGTCGCTAATTCAGCCGCTTTAGACAATGTGACTTTAGTTTTTTTGAATAACCATAAGACATAATTTAGGCGCATATCTTGTTTAATTTCATTAAACTAATCCTATCTAAACTGAATTATTTTTAAAAGTACAACGCCGTCTGACGTTTACGTTTGTTATCTTGTCGCCTGAGTCAATTGATAAGTAAATGAATGAATTTTAAATGTATTCAGCGGGTTAATGTCACACACTTTAAAAGAAAGCTTTAAGGCTCTTAGAATAATTAACCCGACCTTATAAAGAGGTGGTTAAAGTGGCTCTATTGCCCAGACAAATAATGCTTAGTGGCTTAGATAATAATGTTAAAATCCAAAACCTATCAAACCCCTTTATCCCCCTTACCGAAACACATTATTAATGCTAAATACATGGATAGTCTGATTAAACCTTATAACGATAGACGCGCCTCTTTTGGTCGTCATGAGACTTTTTCGCTACGCTTGGTTAACAAAGGGTTTTCAAGCCTTTATGAAAAAGAAAACCATTTTCTCATCTGATGAAGCCACGATAGAGTTGGGCGTGGGTAAGAACATGGTTAACGCGATTAAATATTGGTTGCGTGCCGCATCAATGTTAGAAGAAAACTCAGAGGGTTTAGATAAGACTGAGTTAGGGGCAGCACTTTTTTCTGAAAAGGGTTGGGATCAGTATCTTGAAGATGAAGCAACACTTTGGTTGATTCATTGGTTACTCGCGACTAATTTTGATACCAGTACCGCGTGGTATTGGTTCTTTAATTGTTTTCATAAAACTGAATTTACATAAGAAGAGGCTGTTGAGTGCGATGATGTGATGGGTTTCACGTTGCTCTACCCATCCTACGGACTATCCATTATTAATGGTACCCCGAAAACAAGCTTGTAAAATAATTATAACTACATAATTAATAATGAAATTTTTCTTAAACAAGCAGTATTAGGGTCTGACCCCTTTGTTTGGTTCTTAATCAAGGTAAAAACCCCTTAAAACTTACTCTTTGGAGAATTATCATGACTATTAAATTTTATACAAAATGCATCAACGTAACTATCAACGCTATTGAGGGTGCTGTTATAGGTGCTGCTTTTGTTGTTGGTGCTTGGGCTGTTAACGCTGTTGTTGCCGGTGTTGCTAATGCTGTCGCCGATAATGTTATGCTTTCTGATGGTAGCCTTGCTTGGGTTGCTGCTGTTGTTGGTAATGTTGCCGGTGCTGCTGCTGTTGTTACTTCGTTGGCTTCTTGGGTTGTTGAAGTTGCTCTTATGGTTGTTGCTAAGTTTGCTCTTATTTTCGGTGCTATTGCTTATGCTTATGCGTCTATTGGGCATCCTTCATAGCGGCCTAAAAGTAGTTGACACTTTTGATGTCAATAAA
>Ga0118677_10004651_pt1 | contig 24756 bp, 23 predicted proteins | sample AliMusrvi5mmetaG_FD_86154 | JGI IMG/M metagenome (GOLD analysis project Ga0118677, IMG submission 86154)
GGGCTGGGGGGGCCACAAGGGTGGGTGCTGGTGGGGGCGCGGGTGTCGGTGTTTGTGTGGAAGGTGCGACCGGAGCAGGGCTGCTTTCGGGTTTAGGAGTCTCCTGGGCCGACACACCCAGTGCCATGCAACACAGAAGGACGGTCAGGCGTGGCATGGCGACTCCAGGGCTTGTACAGGCTAATTGGGCAATTGTTGCATAGGTCGGGGCTGGGTCATAGCCTCCAGGCTCAGGGCCTCGTCCAGCTCGGCCAGGCTCAGGTAGCCCTTGTCGAGGATGAGCTCCCGGACCGAAGCGCCGGTCTCCAGAGCTTCCTTGGCGACCTCTGTGGCCCGCTTGTAGCCGATGACGGGCATGACAGCGGTGACGATGCCGATGCTGTGTTCCACCAGATCTCGGCAGCGCTCGCGGTTGGCGGTGATGCCCACGATGCACTTGGTGTTGAGGACGTTCACGGCGGCGGTGAGGGTGCGCAGGCTGGTGGCCAGGGCGTAGGCCAGGATGGGCTCCATGACGTTGAGCTGGAGCTGACCCGCCTCGGCGGCGAGGGTGATGGTGAGGTCGTTGCCGATGACCGAGAAGGCCACCTGGTTCACCACCTCGGGGATCACGGGGTTCACCTTGCCGGGCATGATGCTGCTGCCGGGCTGCATGGGGGGCAGGTTGATCTCGCCGAAGCCGCAGCGGGGGCCGCTGCTGAGCAGGCGCAGGTCATTGCACATCTTGCTGAGCTTCACGGCGGCGCGCTTGACCACACCAGAGAACATCACGAAGGCCCCGGTGTCCGGCGTGGCTTCCACCAGGTTCTCGGCCAGAACGATCTCCAGGCCCGTGACTTTGGCCAGCTCCTCCACCACCACCTGGGGGTAGCGGGGATCTGCGCAGATGCCGGTGCCGATGGCCGTGCCACCCATGTTCACTTCCAGGAAGAGGCGGGCGGTCTCCCGCAGGCGCTGGATGTCCTCGCCGGTGGTGACCGCGTAGGCCTCGAACTCCTGGCCCAGGGTCATGGGCACGGCGTCCTGGAGCTGGGTGCGGCCCATCTTGATGACATCTGAGAACTCTCGACCCTTGGCGTGGAGGGCGGCTTTGAGGCGCTCCATGGCGTCCAGGAGGGTGCGCAGCATGAAGATGGTGCTGATGCGCAGAGCCGTGGGGTAGACGTCGTTGGTGCTCTGGCCCAGGTTCACGTGGTCATTGGGATGGCAGAAGGCGTATTCGCCCCGCTTGTGGCCCAGCAGTTCCAGGGCGCGGTTGGCGATGACCTCGTTGGCGTTCATGTTGGTGGAGGTGCCGGCGCCGCCCTGGACCATGTCCGTGGGGAAGTGGCCATGCCAGTGGCCGTCGATGATCTCCTGGCAGGCGCGGTCGATGGCGTCGGCGATGGCGGGCTCCATGAGGCCCAGTTTTGCGTTGGCCCGGGCCGCGGCCTGCTTCACCAGGGCCAAGGCCCGGATCATGGCCGGGAAGTGGCTGGTGGGTGTGCCGGTGATGGGGAAGTTGTGGACGGCCCGCAGCGTCTGCACGCCGAAGAGGGCATCCTCGGGCACGTCCAGAGGGCCGATGAGGTCCGACTCACGGCGGGTGCGGCCGCTGGCATAGGCCTGCTCGCGGCCTGTGCGGGGCGTGGCCGAGTAGAGGATGCGCTGGTGCAGGACATTGGCCACTTTGCTGAGCACAGAGATGGCGGCGGCGCCATCCTGCGCCAGGTTGGCCAGGACGGCCTCCCGGGGCAGGTCCAGCAGCACGGCCGAGGTGAGGGCCACACCCGTGGCCGTGTGGCTGCTCACGGCCAGGAAGGATTGCTCCCCCGCCACATCGCCGGGGCCCAGGATCACCACGGGCTCGGGCCCGTCTCCGTTATCGCGGCTGATCTCCACGCGGCCCTCGGCGATGACCGTGGCGCCCTGGCGCTCAGCCCCCTGCGTGAAGAGGCAAGTCCCCGCCGACACCTCGCGCCGGGTGGCGGCGCGGGCGATGAGGCCGAGATCCGTATCGGAGAGTCCGTTGAAGATCTCGCAACGGCGCAGGACAGACGTGTTCGCATCCATGGATGACCCCTCCATGCCAGAAGGTGGCATGTTCCGGAATGGTACTGACCTGGCCGGATGCGTGGGTCACGAATGAAGGGATCGGTCTCGATTCCTTACAAAGCGTCCAGATCAGGGCTGGGGAGCCCCATCTGGGGTGATGGCGTCTTCCCTTAGTTTCTCGCCACCCACCACATGGAAGTGCAGGTGGTACACGCTCTGGTTGGCGTCCTTGCCGGCATTGGTGATGACCCGGAAGCCGCCGTCCAGCAGGCCCTGGTCCCTGGCCACCTTGACGCAGGCGCTGAGCAGCGCCGCACGGGCCTCCACAGAGAGGCTGTCCAGCTCCACCAGGCTTGCAATGTGCTGCTTGGGGATCACCAGGAGGTGCACCTTGGCCCGGGGCCGGATGTCCCAGAAGGCCAGGACATAGGAATCCTCATAGACCTTTCGTGAGGGGGCCTTGCCCGCCACGATTTTGCAGAAGATGCAGTCGGCATGGGCCTGGAGGCTGGCTGCCGGCTTCGGGGTTTCGGGCTTCGGCGCCTCAGCCTGGCCCGCGCTGAGGACCAGGGCCGAGAGGAGGACGCCGAGGAGGGCGCGGGTGGCGCCCATGATCTACCGGCCGCTCTTCTTCCAGTCCGCCAGGAAGCCTTCCACGCCCTTGTCCGTGAGGGGGTGCTTGAGCATCTGGTCGAAGACCTTGGTGGGGATGGTGGCCACGTGGGCGCCAGCCAGGGCCGAGTCCGTGACGTGGCGGGGGCTGCGGATGGAGGCGGCCAGGCACTGGGTCTCGAAGTCGTAGTTCTCGAAGATGGCGCAGATCTCGCGGATCAGCTCCATGCCGTCCAGGTTGATGTCATCCAGGCGGCCCACGAAGGGGCTCACGTAGGTGGCGCCGGCCTTGGCGGCCATGAGGGCCTGGGTGGCGCTGAAGCAAAGGGTGACGTTGGTGCGGATACCCTCGGCGCTGAGGGCCTTGCAGGCCTTGAGGCCCTCGGCGATGAGGGGCAGTTTCACGACCACGTTCTTGTGGATCTTGGAAAGGCGGCGCCCTTCCTCGATCATGCCCGGGGCTTCCAGGCCGATGACCTCGGCGCTAATGGGGCCGTCCACGATGCCGCAGATCTCCTCGATGATCTGCTCGAAGGGCTTGCCGGTCTCTTTGGCGATGAGGCTGGGGTTGGTGGTCACCCCGTCCAGCACGCCCAGGGCGTTGATGCGCTTGATCTCGTCAATATTGGCCGTATCGATGAAAAACTTCATGCGGTCTCCCGGGATCCAACGCAACGTGGACCCTTCCATTCTCCCAGGCCTGGGGGAAACTGGAAGCACGGAGTCGCGATGCCCCAACCCGAGATCCAGGTTCTTAACAAAGGCTTTGTGCGCCTCATCGACCATATGGGGTCGGATCTGTCCGTGGTGAACGCGGCGCGGGTCTCCTTCGGCAAGGTCAAGGAGAGCTTCGACGAGGGCGACGCCAAGCTGGTGGACTACCTGGCGGCCCATGAGCACACCTCGCCCTTCCGGCACACGGCCCTGACGCTGCACGTGAAGGCGCCCATCTTCGTGTTCCGGCAGTGGATGAAGCACCGCATCGGCTCGGAGTTCAACGAGATCAGCGGCCGGTACGTGGAGTTCCCGGAGGACGAGTTCTTCGTGCCCGAGGTCTTCCGCCGCCAGGCCAAGGTGAACAAGCAGGGCAGCGAGGGCGCCATCGATGAAAAGGATCGCGCCCGGGCCATGGAGGCTTTCCTGGAGAGCTGCCGCGGGGCCGTGGCCCACTACAAGGAACTCCTGGCCTTGGGCGTCTGCCGCGAGCAGGCCCGCTGCGTGCTGCCTGTGGGCCTCTATTCCGAGGTCTATTGGACCGTGAGCCTCCAGGCCGTGGCCCACTTCATCCGCCTCCGGGCCGATGCCCACGCCCAGTGGGAGATCCAGCAGTACGCCGCCGCCGTGCGGGAGCTGGTGGAACCCCTCTACCCCGTGGGCCTCAAGGCCCTGCTGGCCGCAGGCAGGGGATGACGGCGCCAGCCCTCAACCCGCCGCTCAATCCGGCCCTCTTCCATCTGGACGAGGCGTACCTCTGGGTCATGCACTGCGCCGAGGGCCCCGTGCCCCGGGCGGCCATGCGCGTCGTGCGGGCCTTCATGCACAAGGAACTGCAGCCCTGGGCCATGGGTTTCGAAGAGGACTTCGTGGGCCTGCCCCGCAGCCTCCGGGCTGAGGCCGCGACCCTGCTGGGTGGCCGCGCCGAGGATGTGAGCCTCACGCCCACGACGTCTTCGGGTCTGGTGGCCCTGGCTCAGGGTTTTCCCTGGCAGCCCGGGGACGAGGTCCTCGCCCCCCTGGGGGAATTTCCCTCCAATTCGTGGCCTTGGTTGGCCCTGTCCGCCCGTGGCGTGACCTTCCGCGAGGTGCCACTCTGGGATGGGCACCGAGCAGGTACCGAGGCCTGGGCCAGCACGGCGCCAGGGCCTGACAGCGATCCCGAGGCCCGGCTCATCGCCGCCCTGGGGCCGCAGACTCGGATCCTGAGCGTGTCCTGGGTACGCTTCCAGGACGGCCTGAAGCTGGACCTGCAGCGCCTGGGCGCCGCCTGCCGCGAGCGGGGCGTGGCCCTGGTGGTGGATGGCATCCAGGGGCTGGGCACCGTGCCCCTGAATCTGGAAGGCCTGTCCGCCATGGCCTCAGGCGGCTACAAAGGCCTGCTGGCCCCTGAGGGCCTGGGGCTGCTGTGGACGGCGCCCGAGTTCCGGGCGCGGCTGGCGCCCACGGGCTCCTGGCTTTCGGTGGAGCAGGCCACGGATTTCTCGCGCCCCTCCACGGACCTCCAGCGGGCCTGGCTCACCGATGGCCGTGCTCTGGAACCCGGGGGGCCGAATCTCCTGCACAGCGCTGCCCTGTTGGAATCCCTGCGCCTGCTCAACGAGACGGGCATCCAGGCCATTCATACACACGTGGCGGGCTTGCAAGCCCACCTGCTCGACGCCCTCCAGGCCTCGCCCTGGGCCGCCGAGGTGGCTCGGCTGCGAGGCTTGCTGGCTGCGGGGCGCCTGGGCTCCATCCTTGCTTTCCATCACGGCGGGCGCGGTCCCGAGGGCATGGAGCGCCTGCTCAGGAGCGGGTACCGACAGGGCATCTTCGCCTCCGTGCGGGAGGGCTACCTGCGCGTCGCCTTCCACGGCTTCCACACGGATCAGGACGTGGCCCGGGTGGGCGCCTGGTTGGGTGGCGCCTGAGTTCGGTGGGCTATCATCAACCGGGATCCTTCGGGCCCACCACGACAATTCCTGGCTGACGGAAACTCTGGAGACCCCATGCGCATCCTGCTCGTTCTGTTCCTGTCCCTGCCCCTCTTCGCCCCGCTGCGGGCGGGGGGTGGCGGCTCCGTTGTATTCAAGCAGTCCAGCTTCATGGCGGAGGTGGCCTCCACTGACCAGGAGCGGGCCAAGGGGCTCATGTACCGCCAGAGCCTGGCCAAGGATCGCTGCATGTTCTTCATCTATGCCGACGATGCGGACCACGCCATCTGGATGAAGAACTGCCTCATCTCCCTGGACGTGGCCTGGGTGGACAAGGATGGCAAGGTGGTGGAAACCGCCGAGAACGTGCCCCCCTGCAGCCCCATGCGCGGCGACGACTGTCCCACCTATGGCGGCACCGTGCCCGCCCGCCACTTCATCGAATTCCCGGTGGGCACCTTCAAGCGCCTGGGCCTGAAGAAGGGCGAGCATCTGGGTTGGGAGCTGACCCTGGACGATGGCCGCGTGGTGCGCGGGGGCCTGCCTGTGGCCAAGGGCAAGAAGAAGTAGCTATTCCTCGGACTTGTGCGTGTCCTTCCCCTTCCGGGGCGGGCGAGTGAGGGTGCGGAGATGCTCGGGCGTGGGGGGCAGCTCGCCCAGTTCCAGGGGGCTGAGGCGATCCGCCAGCAGCTTCCAGGCCTTGGCCTGGCGGGGCAGGCGCTCGGGCTGGATGACCTCAAAGCCCTGGGCGTAGCTCACGAAGGGGGGCATGACCAGGGCGAAGCCCGTGTAGAGGAAGGCCGGCAGGCGCAGGAAGTCCGGCTCGCCCTGGGGACCGGGCCGGGGCACGGCGAAGAGGGGATGGACACCGCCGTTGATCCAGAAGCCGTGGGAGGGCTCGTGCCGGGGATAGACGAAGATCCGGCGCCGATGCATGAGCGTGAAGGGCCCCACGCGGAGCTGGTCCACGGGCTGGATGCCAGTGCCCTCCAGGGCCGGGCCGATGCTGCGTTCGGGATGGCCGACCACTTGGATCAGCTTGCGGTGCTGGCCGCCGAGCTTGCGGAAGATGGTGCGCAGCTCCTCGGCTTCTTCGCCTTCCACCGTGCCCTGGCTGGGTTTCAGGTCCCCCAGGAGCGCCACCTGGTCCGGGGCGTAGTCGTCAATGAGGCTGAAGGCCCGCTCCCAGATCTCCATCTGAGGCGTGGCGGGCATGGGGTCCGGGCGGCGGCGGCGCGCGGCGCCCAGGCCGAAGAACAGGTCCGATAGCACCAGCGTCTTGTGTCGGGGCAGCCACACGGCCCGCCGACTGTCGAGTACCACATCCTCGTTGAGCTGGACCTGCACAGTGACCTCCAACCTTCCATTGGACCACAGGGGAGCCCAGAATCCTGGAGTGGGACTTTGGGCGCCGGGTTGTCCCTGTTCCTGTCAGCTCGGAGGCGCCTTGTTCCTGGAATCCAATCATCTGCTGGCGGGTCTGGGCACGGGCCTCTGCGGCGGGATCCTGTCCGGGCTCTTCGGCATCGGCGGCGGCATCGTCATGGTGCCCCTGCTGGGCACGGTGCTGGGACTGGACCAGCACAAGGCCCAGGGCGCCACCCTGGCGGCCATGCTCCTGCCCACGGGTCTGCCCGCCGTGCTCCACTACTACCGGCGGGGCATCCGCACCAGCCTGCCCCTGGTGGGGGTTCTCGTACTGGCCTTCCTCTTCGGCATCACCGGGGGCTCCCTGGTGGCCAACCTCATTCCCAACCCGGTCCTGCGCTGGGGCTACGCGGCCTTCCTGGTCTTCCTCTCGGTCAAGACCTTCCTGCGCAAAGAGGTCGTGGCCGTGGACCGGGGCGTCGAGCCCTTCCGCACGGATGGCATCTGGAAATGGGGCCTGCCCAGCGGCTTCCTGGCGGGCGTGGTCTCGGGGCTCACAGGCCTGGGTGGGGCCGTGGTGGTGATCCCGCTGCTGGCCTCCCGCTTCAAGATGACCCAGCACGAGGCCCAACTCACCAGCCTCATGATGCTGCTGCCTCCCATTGGCCTGCCCGGTGTCTACATTTACGCTCGGGCCCAGGGTGGCCTGCCTTGGCTGGTCATCGGCGGCGTGGCCTTGGGCTTCGCCGTGGGGGCCGTGGGTGGTGCCAAGATCGCCACCCGCATGCATGGCACCAAACTGAAGCAGATCTACGCCACCATCGTCCTGCTCATGGCCTGCCTGGTGGCGTTTAGGGGGCACTGACGCTGCTTTACAAAAGAGGTCCACAGATTCCACTGATTCCACAGATCAAGTTACGCATCTGTGCCATCTGTGGAATCTGTGGTTCAGCTTTTGATCTTTGCCCTAAAGGAACCCCAACCTTGGATAAGTGCTCCCCAAAAGGGTGTCGGTGGTCGTGGCGGCTTGGCCGAGCCAGCGTTCGAGGACGGTGGCGTAGAGGCTCCTGAAATCGGTGGTGAACCTCATGTTGCCGTTGGAGTCCAAGTTGCTGAGGTCGGGGTAGCCGCCGTAGAGGCCGCCCTTGAGGGCCTTCGCCACACAGAAGGAGAGGCCGGCCGTGCCGTGGTCGGTGCCTCCGTTGTTCTCCTGAACCCGGCGGCCGAACTCACTGTAGCCGAGGATCATCACCCGATCCTGGGCCACGCCCGAGGTCGTAGTGATGGCGGCCAGGTCGTCGTAGAAGGCCTTGATGGAGCCGCCCAGGGCCCGCTGCAGGTTGGGGTGGTCCACGGCCTGGTTGCTGTGGGTGTCCCAGCCGCTGAGGCGGGCGAAGTAGACCTGACTGGGCAGACCGGCGGCGATCATCTGGGCGATGAGCTTGAACTGGCTGCTGAGGCTGGTGCTGAGGGCCGCACCGCTGAGCTTGGTGATCGGGTAGGCCGTGTCACCCGGATAGGGCACAGAGGGCGTGCGGGCCGTGAGCGTGCCCCCCGCGCCGAAGGCGGGATTGTTCTGCGCGTCGTAGAAGAGCTTGCCCGCGGAGGCCGCAGCGAGGTAGCCGGGGTCGGCGCTGGTGGCCGTGAGGGCATTGCCCCAGCCAGTCTCCAGGATGGTGGCGTCGGCCACGGTGCTACCGCTCAGGAGGTAGGCCGGGAAGACATAACCCCCGCCGCTGGTGATGGAGACGAAGCTGCGGGTGGCGCCCTTCAACATGACGGGGAGGTCCGCGGTTACCGTGAGGCCCCGCAGCACGTCGCCGGTGGCGCTGAAGGCCGTATCCGCAAAGCGGCCTAACCAGCCATTTCCGGCCGGAACGGCTGCACCCTGGCCCCAGAGGTCGATGGAGGTGAAGTGGGAGAGGTTGGGATTGGGCATGCCAATGCCGGGGATCCAGGCCACGTGCCCGGCGGCGTGCAGCACATCCATGCCCGTGAGGTCTTTATTCAGGGCCACGCCGCTGCCCAGGTCCGTGAGCAGGGCGGAGTCTGTGATGCCCAGGGTGGCTCGCTTGGTCTGATACACACTCAGGTTGGTGCCCGCATTGGGCGGCATGACGTTGAGCCAGTCATAGCCGCCGTCGATGTTCACGATCACAAGGATGGGCGCCGTGGGCACCGGCGTCGGTGTGGGCGTGGGCGTGGGGGTCGGCGTGGGGGTGGGTGTGGTGCCCGCGCTCTTGCCGCCGCCGCTGCAGGCCGTGAGGCCTGCGAGGGAGGCGCTGGTGGCGCCCAGGGTCTGGATGAATTCGCGTCGCGTCGTCATGGCGTTCCCCGTTAGTAGAGCTGGCCGGCGGGCGAGCAGAGGATGAGGAAGGCCAGTTCCCGGGCCTTGGTCTGGGAGGTGGCATCCCAGGTGAAGGTGCTGGGCCAGAGGGCGCTGAGCCAGGCAGCAGAAACGCCGGTGGGGAGGGGCCCCGGTTGCAGCAGGGCCACAAGGCGGTCATATACGGCCTGGGCGGTGGTCGGCGCCACGGGGAACCAGTCCGTCGTCAGGAAGGTGGGGAAAAGCGGGTAGCTGGCGCCGTTGTAGGAGCGGGCCTCGGCCAGGGCCAGGGCCGCGGCGGCCTTGGTGCGGTAGCGCATGGTGTTGCTGTTCAGCCAGGCCGTGTGCTCCTTCCAGCCGTTGGGACCCGTGGGATCCAGCAGCTTCATGCCCATCTGATCGAAGGTGGTGGCGCTGTTGGTCACCAGACGCCAAGCGGGGAAACCCTTTGGGGTCTGGGCAGCGGCGGCAGTCAGTGTGGGACAGAGCACTCGTGCAGCACGCACCAGCCAGGACACGGGGCCCTCGACTAGGGCGTAGCGGTTGGCGGCGCTGAAGAAGTAGTTGGACTTGAGGAGGGCCTTCAGAATCACCCGCAGGTCGAAGGCCGAAGCCTGGATGAAGGTGGCCACATCCGCCAGGTCTTGGGCGCTGTAGGCGGCGGTCACGAAGTGCGTGAGCAGGCGCTTGGCCAGGAACTGCGCACAGTTGGCGCCCTTCTGGCTGATGATGCTGCGGATGGCATTCTCGCCCTTGGCCCAGCCGTTGGCGGTGGTGGTGACATCGAGGGTCTGGCCGAAGAGGCTGATGGTGCCGGTGGCGTGCATGGTGGTGCTGAGGGTGGCCGCACCTCCGTAGTACCGGCGGGTATCCGGGGCGATGCTGGTGCCGTCGTAGACCTTGAAGCGGGCGTCCGCTGGATACTTCTGGCCGACGTTGGCGGGGTTGGTGATGTAGTCGGCCTCGGCGAAGGTGAAGCTCCAGCCGCTGAGGGCCCGGGCCAGCTGCGTGATGTCGGTCTGGTTGTAGCCGTTGTCGGCGCCCAGGCTGTAGAGCTCCATGACCTCACGGGCATAGTTCTCGTTGGGGATGTTGGTGCCGGAGGCGTTATTCAGGATGGAGTCCAGCCAGATGGCCATGGCCGGGTCCTTGCTCACCAGGACCAGGAGGTCGTCGAACTTGGCCAGGCCCTGGCTGCGGAAGAGCTGGATCTGCTTGAGCATGAGGGCCGTGTTGTCGACCTTGTGCCAGCCCGTGGCGAAGAGGTTGTGCCAGAACAGGGCCAGGCGCTCCTCGAAGGCGTGAGGGTTGTGCTGCATGCGCCAGGCCCAGAGCGCCTGGGCCGTGTTGAGGTTGTTGCGCCAGGTGTCGGCGCCCTGGCAGAGGAAAGCGTGGGGCGCCGCGACGGCGGCCACGTCCACGCTGCCGGTGACGGCGGTGTTGGCGGAGACCAGGGGCTCCAGCACCACATCAGCCGTGCCCAGGGCCGCCGTGAAGGCCGTGGCATCGTAGGCGGTGCCCGTCCCGTCAATCCAGGCGTCGATGGCCGCCCCCGGGGCCAGGGCCTGCAGAGTGGCTGCGTCCGTGGGGTTGAGGCCAAATCCCGCACGTCGGCCGAAGTGCAGGACGTCGGCCAGAGTCCAACTGGTGATGGGGCTGAGATCTGCCATGGTTGGCTCCTCTAATTGTTCAAGGCCCCGGCATTGATCCAGGCCGTGAGCGTGTCCACCGTGGGCTGGCAGAGGTTCGGGGCTGCCTGGGGCATGCGGGTCCCGTAGCCCGAACCACCGGGCTGGTCCTTCGTGACCTTTTCCAGGATCCAAGAGTGGGTGGGGTCACTGGGCTTGACCAGCACCCAGCCCGCGCCTGCAGGCGCATTGGCGGGGACCACGTTCACCAGCTGGGCGTAGATCTGGGCCGGGGTGCCGGAATACATCACGTGCCCCGTGGGGGCGGCGCCGCCATGGCAACTGGTGGCTGCTGAACCGCAGCTGCTCTGGATGGCCGGAACGATGTCCGCCGCAAAGCTGGGGTTGGCCTTGGCAACAGAAATGGGGCAGGTGGAGGTGGGGGTCGGCGTGGGCGTGGGCGCGGGGGCCGGGGCGGAAGAGCCCCCTCCGCCGCAGCCGTAGAGCAGGATCAGGAGAACCGGCAGGAAAGTCGGGCGCATGGTTCTCCAAAGGGGGATGGGATCAGGATGGGCGGGGATTTTCCTAGGTCAAGGTCACAACAGGTAAATTCACAGACCCGACATGGGATTCTATGGTTGAAGGCCGTTGCGCTATCCTCGATGCGGAGGTTGCCGTGTCCCTGGAAGTCCCGACCCCCCTCTTCGTAGGGGAGCGCCTGCGAGACCTGATCCTCTGCTATGCAGGGCCCTGGGCCTTCCTGCCCTACATGCGGAACCGCGAGGACACCGAGCTGCTTTGGCATGCCCGTCAGGGCGTCATCCTGGCCTTCGCCGAGTGCGTGGTGACCTTGGCCATGATCTTTGTGGGGCTCTTCCCCATCTTCGGCACGCTCTCGACCCGGTTTATTTTGCCCCTCTGGCTGCTCTGGTGCCTGGGCATGTCCGTGACGAGCATCCTCCAGGCCACCAAGGGCAAGAAGAACCGCATTCCGGTCATCCATCAGTTTGTGGATTATCTCTGATCGAGTAGGCCCTGGACCTCAGAACTGCCGGTCCAGCATCCTCCGAAAGCTGTCCTCCAAGCCCCTGGTAAACCCCTGGGGGTCGCAGAGCCGTGAAGCAGCCATGACCGCCTGCAGACGCCCTCGAAGCGCGGCCAGCTGACCGGAGTTCTTCACGAGTTCCACCGCCAGGGCCACGAAATCCTGGACTGTGTTGGTGGCGAAACCTTCCATGCCCACGGCCGCGAGGAGGGTGTAGCCGACCCTGGCCGCATGGAGACTACCCACAAGGGAGATGACGGGCACCCCCATCCATAGGGCCTCGCAGGTGGTGGTGGTCCCGTTGTAGGGAAAGGTATCCAGGGCCACGTCGACCTTTTCGTAGGCAGCCAAGTGGTCTAGTGGCTTCTTCATAAATCCTGAAAAGGTCAGGCGTGACGGCTGGATGCCCCGCTGGGCGAAGCGCTCCTCGAAGCGGCCACATACGGCGGGGTCCGAGAAGGCCTGGGCTTTAAGGAACAGCCGCGAATCTGGAACCGCCTGGAGGACCCCGGACCAAAGGTCGAGTGTGTCGTCGGAGATTTTGGCGGCCTGATTAAATGAGCCGAAGGTGATGTGGCCGTTCGTCAGGGCCGGAAGCGGAGCTGTGGGCGGGCAGGTGAAGTGGGGGTAGAAGCAGAGGAAGGGCGCCGGGAGGCGGACCAGTTGCTCGGTGGAATTGGCCTCACTGCCCTCGGGATCAGTCCGGGAGTCCACAAGGCGGAAATCCATAAAGGTGCAGCCCGTGGTGGCCGGATAGCCCAGGTAGGTTGCCTGGATGGGTGCTGGCCGCAGGGCGAACATCCTCAACCGGTTTCCCGTGGTGTGGCCACCAAGATCCACCAGGATGTCGATCTGATCTGCTTCGATTTTCCGAGCGGCTTCGGCATCGGAAAGGACCGCGATGTCCACGAAGTGCTCGGTCAGGTGCTGAAAATCTCGGGTCCGGGCATCCGGTGTGGTGGTGGTGGAGTAGCAGAACACCTCGAAGGCGCTCCGGTCGTGGGACGTGATGATGCTCGCCATGAAGGACGACACGGGGTGGCTTTTGAAATCGTTTGAGACGTAGCCGACCCGGATGCGCCGCCCCCGGGTGTCGGGTAGAGGCTTCCGAGGTCGAGCCTGGATGTCTTCGCATAGGGCCCGGTGCACCTCGGCCAGGTCCTCGCCCTCGGTGGCGATGAGGTTCAGGAAAAAGAGCAGGATTTGGCGGAGGTTGACGTCCTCCGGGAAGTGTTCCATGGCGGTCTGAACGGCCTCGATGGCCTCTGGGACCTTGCCCTGCTGGCCCAGGGAGAGGCAGAGGTTGATCCAACAGGTTGGGATCGCAGGGTGCTTCTCGAGAACGAGGCGAATGGTGGTTTCGGCGGCCGCGAGGTGCCCGGACCTTCCCAGCTTTGCCCCAAGGTTGTTCAATGCTTCCAGGGAATCCGGGCTCATGTCTAGGGCCGCCTTCAACGGCGCCTTCGCTGCCTCCAGTGCGCCGCAATGCAGAAGTGCGGTGCCGTAGGAGACATGGGTCTGGAAGCCTGTGGCACCTGCACCCACGGCCAATCGATAGGCCTCGGCGGCTTCCTGCCACCTCGCCTCCTTCGCCAGGGCTTCTGCCTCGGCCAGCCGTCGTTGGCATCGATCCATCGGCTTCACTCGGCGCCTTTCAGGGTCGGAATCAGGTGGCTGATGAAAGCTGTGAACCGCTCAGGCGGCGAGGTGCATTATGGCCCGATAAGGCATTGGATGAGACGGTCGGTCACTCGGTCCCAGGTATAGGTCTGGTGAACGTGCTGGACAGCGGCGAGGGAGGCGGAGCGCCTCCAGGTGGCATCGTCCAGGACGGCCAGCATCTGGGCCACGAGGTGGTCGAAGTCCGGCTCCAACCGTTCCGCGGACTGTTCACCGAGATTGAAGGGGATCCGCCGACTCTGGATCCGCTTTGCAAAGGCATCCGTCACGAAATCATCCGTGGGTCCTCCCTCGGTACAGATGACTGGGAGCCCGCAGGAGGCCGCTTCCAGCACAGGCAGGTTAAAGCCCTCCGCGCGGTAGGGCGATACATAGGCGTCGGCCACCTGATAGAGAGCAGCCATGTCGTCCATGGAGAGGGGAGAACCGTGGTACTTGAAGCGGCCCTCCAGGGCTGCCCGGTCCTCGGGCATGAGGGTGTCCAGGATCCGGTTGAGCATCTGGTCCGAAGGGTAGAGGTGGTCCGAGCCTTTGAGCAGGAGTTGGGCCTCGGGTCGGCGACGGGCCACTTCCGCAAAGGCCCGGAGGAGGAGGTCCATGCCCTTGTTCGGGGTCATGGCTCCGATATTCAGGAAGACAAATTCCGAGAGGCCGTAATGCGTCTTCAAGGCCACGTGCTGCGCGGGGTCCGGGTGGAACCTTTGGACATCCACGCCGTGGGGAACGACCAAGATTCGCTGTTCTGGGAAGCCTCGGCGCAGGAAGCCTTCGGCCGACCAGCGGGACGGGGTGACTACAAAGACTCCGGCCTGCTCCCGGGCGGCCTCGAAGTCGGCCTCGGACGCGAAGCTACCGGGAGGGAATGCCTTGTATTCTGAGGTCCCGAACACGGCCGTGCGTTGGTGGACAACGTTCCCGAAGGTGAACGGGTAGCAGATCCTGAACTCGGCCGCGCAGAGTCCCGCCGGTTCTGGAGACAAGGCGGCCAGGTAGGCCTCCTCATCCGGTGAGAAGAGTCCTGAAATTGGTTCCCAGGTTTCCCGGAAATAGGGAGCATCTCTATGGTATGTAGCCACCTCGGGGCGGTGGCGGAGGGCCAACAAGGTCCACTGGTTCACCACTGAGTATGAGTGGGGAATGCCCCGCCATCCATGGATGAGCAGCCTTCGGGGAGTGGAATGCACGGACGACCTTCATGAAAATGGAAAACCGAAAAAGGGCGGAGAGGTGGATCATGAATGACAGGGTTCCCAAGGGGTGTCTAGATCAGGGGACCTTGGCGTTCAGGATCAGCATGGCGTCGCCGTAGCTGAAGAAGCGGTAGCGCTCGCGGATGGCTTCGGCGTAGGCGGCCTGGGCGGCCTCCAGGCCCAGCAGGGCCGAGATGAGCACGAAGAGGGTGCTTTCCGGCAGGTGGAAGTTGGTGAGCAGGTGATCCGCAGTGCGGAGCTTGTAGCCCGGCGTGATGAAGATGCGGGTGGAGCCCGCCCGGGCCAGATGCTCCCCGTCCCAGGCCCCTTCGAGGGTGCGCAGCGAGGTGGTGCCCACGCAGAGGAGGGGGCGGGTCCGTTGCTGGATGACGCGGTCCAATTCCGTGGCCGTGGCCTCGGGGATCTCGAAGCGCTCCTCGTGCATGGCGTGGTCTTCCAGGCGCTCGGCGCTCATGGGCCGGAAGGTGCCCAGGCCCACGTGCAGGCGCACGGGACTCCAGCCGCAGCCCTGGCGCTTCAATTGGGCGATGAGCTCAGGCGTGAAGTGCAGGCCCGCCGTGGGGGCGGCCACGGCCTCGCCATCCCTGGCGGCGAAGACGGTCTGGTAGCGGGTCTCATCTTCGGCGGCGGCGCGGTGGTCGATGTAGGGCGGCAGGGGCAGCCGTCCGATGCGGTCGATCTCATCCCAGTCCAGGTCGTGGTCGCCGCCATGAACACGCACGGCGCGAAGGCCCTCGGGCAGGGTCTCCAGGATCTCCAGGCGGGCCAGTGCGGCTTCCGAATCCGGGTCCACCACGGTGGCGGAGGCACCGGGCTTGAGTCGGGCTCCGGGTTTCACCATGGCCTCGAAGACGCCCTCACCCAGGCTCCGCAGCAGCAGGGCCTCGCCGGCCCCGCCCCCGGCCCGGCGCAGGAAGAGCCGCGCGTGGCGCACCCGCACATCGTTGGGCACACACAGGCTGTGGGCCGGCACCAGCTCAGGCAGATCCTGGATGCTGCGGTGGCGGAGTTCCCCCGTTTGGGCATCCACCACCAGGAGTCGTGCCCCATCGCGTTGCGCGGCGGGGTGCTGGGCGATGAGCTCCGGCGGCAAGTCGAATTGGAAAGCGCTACGTAGCATCAGGAGCGATCAGGCTTCGACGAACTGGAGCTTGTGCAGCCGCGCGTATTCGCCGTTGAGGGCCAGCAGTTCCTCGTGGGTGCCCTGCTCGACGATGCGGCCCTGCTTGAGGGCGCAGATGCGGGTGGCGCGCTGGACGGTGCTGAGGCGGTGGGCGATGATCAGGGTCGTCCGGTTCTCCATGAGGGTTTCCAGGGCCTGTTGCACGGCCCGTTCGCTTTCGGTGTCCAGAGCGCTGGTGGCCTCGTCCAGGATGAGGATCGGCGGATCGTGGAGCAGGGCTCGGGCGATGGCCAGGCGCTGCCGCTGGCCACCGCTGAGGCTGGAGCCAGTTTCGGCCAGGGAAGTCTCGTAGCCCTTTGGCAGGCCCATGATGAACTCGTGGGCATGGGCCTTCTTGGCGGCCACGATGACGGCCTCTCGGCTGGCCTCCATGCCATAGGCAATGTTGTCGTGCACCGTGTCCATGAAGAGCAGGGTCTCCTGGTTGACCATGCCGATGACCCTGCGCAGCTCCTGGGGGTGGAAGTCGCGCAGATCCGTGCCGTCCAGGGTGAGGCGTCCCTGGGTGGGATCGAAGAAGCGGGGCACCAGATTCACCAGGGTGGTCTTGCCGCCGCCGCTGCCGCCCACCAGGGCCACGGTCTCGCCCGCCTTCACTTCCAGGTCGATGCCTCGCAGTACCTGATGCTCGGCATCGTAGGCGAAGTGGATGCCCTCCAGGCGCAGCACCTGGGGCGCCACAGGCACGGGGATGGGCTGGTCAGGGATGGCCAGGGTGCTCTTGCGATCGAACATGCTGTACACGCGGTCCAGGCTGGCGCTGGCGACCTGCACTTCGTTGTTGAGCTTGGTGAGGCGACGGAGCGGATCGTAAAGCTGGTAGACCGCCAGCAGGTAGGTGAAGAAGTCCGCGCCAGAAAGGCGGCCCGCTCGGATCTCATTGGAGGCGTAGGCCACCAGGCTGGCCAGCAGGCAGCCGCCCACCAGTTCCATGATGGGCGTGGAGAGGGCCGAGGCCCGGGCGCTCTTCATGCCCAGGCGGTACAGCTCGTAGTTCTGGCGCTGGAAGCGGCGAACCTCGAAGTCCTCCCGGGCGAAGCCCAGCACCACGCGGATGTTGCTGAAGACCTCCTTGAGGCGCTGCAGCAGCAGGCTGGAGGCCTCCTGGTTGCGGTGATTCACGGCGCGGATGCGGCGGCTCAGCTTCCGTACGGGGATCACCACCAGCGGCCCCGCGATGAAGAGGGTCAACGACAGCTTCCAATCCATCCAGAGCAACCAGCCCACCATGGAGGTGGCCATGCAGATCTCGCGCACGGCCTCGGCCAGCTGGTTGCTGGCGATGCCCTGCACGGCGCCCACGTCTGAAATGCAGCGGGTGATGAGCTCGCCCACGGGATGCTTCTGAAAGAAGGCAGGCTCCTGGCTCAGCAGGTGGGCGAAGAGCCGCTCCCGCAGGGCCTGGGTGGCGCGGATGCCCGAGCGCACCATGAGGAGGGTGCCGCTGTACTGGAGCAGGCCCTTCGTGGCGAAGAGGGCCACCATGAGCAGGGGCACGAAGAGGTGGCTCTGGCGGAGGGTGTCGGGCCGGGGCAGGTGGGCCATGAGCCAGGATTTCAGGAACTCCAGGGCGGCGAAGGCGCCGGCGGCCTTGACCCCGGGCGGGGCCATCTGGAGATTCTCCTTGAAGACGAAGTTGAGGCTGCCGATGAGGAGGCCCTGGCAGAGCCCCGCCGCCAGGAGGAGGAGGCTGCCGCCCAGAATGGCGGGAATGAACCGGAGCAGATGCTCCCGGTAGAAGCGGCGGATGCTGGACATGAAACCTCGAGCTTCCAGCTTAGCGGGTAGTCCTACTCCACCGTCACCGTCACCGTGCTCTTGCCGTCATCGAGGCTGAACAGCTCACTGCCCTTGGGGGCGTTGAGGGCCTGGTCCAGGAGGTGCTCCAGGTCGACGCCCTTCTTCTTGGCCTGGCGCATCTGCTCATCTGAAAGGTAGCCGCCCACGGCCCGGGCCAGGCCCACGGCGAAGCGGACTGTGAGGGTCTCGGCCTTGGCCCGCTCCTTCACCCGCACCACGATGAAGCGGCCCTGGGCCGTGTCTGCGGCCTGGGGCTGGGCGCCCATGGACAGGAGGGCCAGGCGGCAGGGCTCGGAACTGGCCCCCAGGCGCAGGCCCGCCTGGAGCACGGGAATGGCGCGGCGGTCCCGGCGCTTGGCCAGCTGCAGGGCTGCGGCGATGCGAATCTCCTCGCGCTCCTCCTCCAGGGCGCTGGCCAGACCCGTCTGGGCGGCGGGACTGTCCCATTGGCGGAGGCCCCAGCAGCGCACCCGATTCAGGCGGGCTTCTTTGCCCAGCAGGCGCTGGTCGGGGTGGCGGGCCAGGAAATCGGTGTAGGCCTCGGCGGCCTCATCCCAGCGCTGGTCCTGCTCCAGGCTGGAGGCCAGCCAGTAGCGGGCGTCGGCGCTGCGGGCAGAATCGGGAAACTCCCGCAGCAGCGTGCGATAGGCCTGGGTGGCCTCGAACCAGCGCTGCGCGTAACGGAGGTCCCGGGCTTGCCGAAAGAGGCCCTCGGCCGTGTTCTCTGGAACGCCGGACAGGGCGGCCGGGTCTGGCGGCGCCATCGGTGCGGGCAGCACCAGGGCGGGGACAACCCACAGGAGGCCCAGACTCATGCGCCTTCTCCGCGAAGACGGCGTTCCATCCGCTCGGACTGGTTCTCCAGATTGTGGGCGGCGGCCCACTGGCGCAGCTCCTGGGCCCGCTCGGGGCTGAGGCAGCTGTCCTCAAAGGCCACTTCGGACAGCCAGGAATGCAGGCTGGCGCGGATGGCTTCGGCTTCCTTGAGAGGTGCGCCCTGGGCGGCGAGCTGGTGGCTGGCCTCCAATAGGGCCATGGCCATGTCCCGTTCCTGGTGCCGATCCTCTTCACCCTTCTTGCAGAGGGCAGGGTTCTGATCGAAGTCCTGAAGGAGGGCGGCGCTCTGGCTGAAGAAGGCGATCCAGGCCCGGTCCTGGGTCCGTTTCTGGGCCAGTTGCTCCAGGCGAGCTGTGTCCTGGGACATGGCCCGAAGGGTCTGCAGCCGCTGGTAGGTGAAGGCCGCAGGCACCAGGGCCACCAACAGGACGGCCGCCGCGGCCAGGGACCAGGAACCCGACCAGCGCAGGGGCCGGGGGGCGGGCGCCAGTCCCTCGGCCAGGGTCGGGGCGTGGGCGCCCAGGGCCAGATGTAGCTCCAGCAGGCTGGCCAGTTCCGCCTGGAGGGCGGGATCCTCGGGCCAGAGCTCGGGTTGCTCCAGCAGGTCGAAGGCCCGGGCATCGTCCTGGAGACGGGAGTCGGGAAGCTGGGAGTCGGGGGAGGTCATGGCTGGGGTCCAAGGATCTTGCGGAGTTTCTGGAGGCTTTGGAACAGGGTGGCTTTCACGGTGCCTTCGGCGCAGTCGAGGTCCTGGGCGATCCGTTTCACGGGATGCTCCTGGACGTAGTAGGCCAAAACCATGGCCCTCTGCCGGGGGGTCAGGCCGTCCAGGGCCCCTTTGAGGGCCTGGATGCGCCGACCTTGGTCCACGGACTCCCAGGGTGAAGCAGGATGAGGGTCTGGTGCGTCAAAGGTCTCGGGAGTGGGTACCTCCCGCCCTCTTCTACGCAGATGGTCCGTCGCCGCATTAGCCGCCAATGTAAAAAGCCAGGCGGCCACGGGCCGACCTTCTTCAAACCGCTGACAATGCTGGAGGCATTTGAGAAAAACCTCCTGGGCCAGCTCCTGCACCACCCCGGCCTCGCCCTGGAGGCGACGGTGCAGGAAGGCGAACAGAGGCCGCTCGAAGCGGGCCATGAGGTGGGCCAGGGCCTCCTCGCGGCCGGCCTTCAGCTGTGCCATCCAGTATTCCGGCGTGGGTTCCTCGGCCCCGGGGCCTGGATTGAGAGTAAGGGCCACGCTCATGCCTGGGGGGCGCCGGTGGGGCGCAGCGAGAAGCTAGGCTGGCCGAGCTTTTCCATCACGAGCTTGAGTTGCTCCACGGTGAGGCTGCAACGCAGGCGCACCCGCCGCCTTTCCTGGGTCAGCTCTGGGGCCGGGCCGCTGCCGCTCTGGCTGGCATTGGCGGCGGCCACCAGGCGTTGGAGCCAGGGGGTGACCTGATTGATGCCCTCGGGCGAGCCCGCCAGGGCCAGCTCGAAGCGGTAGGGCTGATCCTTGTCGGCGCCTGGGGTGATGCTCCAGAAGAGGCTGGTGAGGCCCCGGGGCAGGTCCTTGAGGAGGCTGCCATCCAAGTGCGGGCGGAGGCCGCCCAGGAGGGACTCGGGCTGGAGGAAGCCCTGCAGGGGGGCCTTGGCGTCAATCCACTCGGAGGCGAGGGCCGCATCCGGCTGGGCGCCCAGGGGGGCCTGAGAGGCCAGTCGGTTCAGGGCCTCCAGGGAGCCGATCCAGACCTGCCCCTTCTCGTCGCTGGCGGCCCTGATGTGGGCCTTGGTGCCCTGGGCCTCCACGTCGAGGATCACATAGAGGGGCCAGTCCCGGCCCTGGAGGCGGAGGCTGCCCTCCTGGGGGAAGGACTCAGAAAGGGCGCCCACCAGGGCCGCGGGGTCCTTGAACTGGTTCAGCTGGATGAGGGCGTGCTCCAGACCCTGCTGCAGGGCGGTCTCACCGGCCTTGGGTAGGCCCACCAGATGGAGGCTGAGCCGCCCGGTCTCCGTGCGGGGGTTGATATGGGCCTTCTGGAGGAAGAGGTCCAGGGCCCGCTCCACCATGGGGTCCCGGCTGATGAGAGCCTGGAGTTCCTTGTGGTTGAGCATCCAGCCGGCTTCACCCGAGAGGGAGGCCAGGCAGTCACCCGGGGCCGCCTGCACCCAGCCCGGCGCCCGGGGCTTGGGTCGGCAGGCCAGGCTGAGAGGGACTGAGGCCAGGGCCGCCGCGGCGAGAATCAGAATGGCTGCGGGGCGTCGCATGGTGGCTCCTGGCAGGGCTACGGAGGCCGGGTTGAAGTGGTTAGCCCGGAGGCGGCTTGACCATCAGCCGACGCGGAACCATGGGTTGGGGCAAGCCGACGAGCGGCTTAGCCGCGAGGAGGCGCGGGGGCCCGGGGGTGTGCGCGCAGCGCGGAACCCCCGGACTAACCCAAGGCCCGTAATGCCGTGGGCAGATGCGGACTGCGCAGGAGTTGCTGCTGCTCGGCCTCGGAGAGGAGGCCCCAGATGCGGGCCGAGGCCTCCCGCGGGGTCTTGGGGTTGAGGAGCAGTTCCGACATGATGGCCGCGTGGGCCATGAGCACCGGGTGCCTGGCGATCTGCTCCAGGACGCTCCGGGGGGTGAGCTTGTTCCGGGCTAGGCGCAGCAGGATGCCCGGATCCAGCTGACGGTCGGCCACCATGCGCTGGAGGGTCTCCTCGTCCTGGAGGATCTCCTGGGGGAGATGACGCAACAGCTCGCCGCCGGAGGTGCGCAGGGCGGTGATGCGGTCCGGGATGTCCATGTCCAGGTAAAGGCGCCGCAGGTGCTCGAGGGCGCGCCGTTTCACCTCCAGGTGCAGGATGCGGGGATCCCGGAGGATCTCGATGGTGGGCTTCATGCCCTGGAGCAGCTCCAGCAGGCGCAGGGCCAGGCCTTCGGAGAGCTGCGGGTGGTGGACCAGGGCCTCGGCCACCCATGGATCCCGGGGCCAGCTGGGATGGGCACCCAGGAGCTCGACTCGCTCTCTGTCGAAGGAGGGCAAGGTGGTGGCCAGCAGGCGGGCCGTGAGGGCGGGGTTCTCCAAGGCCAGGAGGAAGACCTGGTTGTCCGGGTCCTTGAGGATTTGGATAAGCTGCTCGTCCTGGGTGGCCTGGGTGGCCAGGAAGACCCGCTCCTCCATGGTGGCCCAGCGGCCCTCGGTGCTGCGACCCTGCAGGCTGGTGGCCATGCCCGAGCGCTGGCGCAGCAGCCGGTCGTAGAAGTACTTCACCACCCGGAGCAGCTGCGGATACTGGCGCTTGGCCCAGAAGGTGACGTACTGGTACTCGCTTTCGTCGAGCTGCGTAAACAGGCTCACGATGCGGCATAGGCCCGCGCGGTCCGCCGAGCCCACGTCCATGGTCGTCACCAGTAGCCGGGACAGGGCCACGCGGCGGGAAAGATCGTCCGGGCAGCCGGGGGCCCCATGCAGGCTGTCGCGGACGGCCTCGCGGAAGTACCAGCGGGCCTCGCCATAGACTTCCTCAAAGAAGGCCGCAACTTCGCTCTGGGCCAGGGCCCGGCAGATGAGGTCCTCGGAGACCATGGGGTTCTGGAGGGCCGCCTGGCGCAATTCGGTATCTGGATCCACCAGGAGGGTGAGCAACTCCTCGGGCTGAGCCGTCTGCTGGGCCCGAACCAGGCGGCTGGGGCGGTCCAGGGCCTGGGTTTCGGGCTGCGGCGGGGGCGCAGCGGGCAGGGCCGTGAGGGCCTCCCAATCTGGGTGGTCCGTGGGCAGGGGGGGCAGTTCCTGGGTGTTGCCCGTGGCGGAGACGGTCTTGGCCAGCTGCTTGGCCAGGAGTTTGGCCACGGGCTTGAGCCCGGCGTTGAGCTGGGAATACAGCGTCTTCACGGACTGGGAACGCTCGCCCTTTTCGGGGAGGGGAGCCTGGTCCATCTCCCGCATCTGGTCGAAGAGGGAAACGACCATCTCCAGATCGCGGCGGATGGCCTCCGGCGTGGCCTCATTTTCGGCCAAACCCAACAGGATCGGCCAATGGGCCAACCAGTGGGGTGTGCGAGCCATGAGGGTGAGCAGCCGAGGCGAGGCCATGCTGCGGGCCAAGCCCTCCAGCATGTGGACCTGGGACTCCGTGGGGAGCTGGGGCCGCACCAGGGTCAGGTGGTGGAAATGGGCGCGCTCAGACTCGGCCAGGGTCTCCAGGAATGCGGACTCCCCTACGGCCATCGTCTCTCCAGGATCAGGCGCAGGCGGCCTGGAGGAAGGCCAGCAGCCTAGGGTTTTGCTGGAACAACACAGCGTCGACGAGGGCCCCTTTCAGGGCCTGGTGGGTGTGGACCGCTTCAAGGTGGTGGACTTCCCGCAGGCTTCCCCCCATGACCACCGGAAGGCCCGTGGCAGCCGTCAGTTCCAGGGCTGTATGGAAGTCGGGTTCGGCTTCGACATCCTCGGGGAGGTCCACAAAGAGCAAGCGGCGGAAGCCGTATTCCTTGGCGCGCAATGCGAGGTCCAAGGCGCTGAGACTGGTGGGGTCCACCCAGCCGGAGCGTTGCACCCGGCCGCCACGGGCGTCGATGGCGGCAGTCAGGAAGGACTGGAAGCGGGCCATGAGCTGCTCGGAGACCATGGGCGACTTGTGGAGGATGGTGCCCGCCACCAGCCAGGAGGCACCCAGGTCGATGAAGAACTGGGCCTGGTCCGAGCTGCGGATGCCACCGGCGACCTGGACGCAGACCTTCCGGTCCCGGGCGCGGCTGCCCCGGAGGATCTGGGCGATGAGGTCCCGGTTATTCCCTTTGCCCATGGCCGCGTCCACATCCACCACAGCCAAGCGCGTGGCGCCCTCGTCCACCAGGCGTGCGGCCAGGTCCAGCGGGGCTTCGAGACAGACCTCGCACAGCCCTGCGGTGGAGACCACGCGGCCGTTCTGAAGGTTCAAGGTCGGGTAGATCTTCAAGCGCACACCGTGAAGTAAAGGCCAACAGGAGTGTAGCGCAAGGGTTACTTCTTTGTGCGAGTTCCGAGGAGGAGCAGCAGGCTCTTCGCGGCATCGCTCTCGGCGCGTTTGCGGCTCAGGCCCTCGGCCTCAGCGGTCTGATCCCCCACGCTCACCCGCACCGTAAAGCGCGGGGCGTGGCCTGGCCCTGCCTGACCCACCTGGGCGTAGACCGGGGCCGGCAGGCCCAGGCGCGCGGCGGTCTCCTGCAGGTGGGTCTTGGGATCTTGCTGGGTGAGGCCCTCGGGGACCGCAGCCTGGATGGCCTTCAGGAAGCGCTGCTCGACCAGGGCCTTCACGGTCCCGGCGGCATCCTGGCCACTGGCCTGGGCATCCAGGTAGATGGCGGCCAGCAGGGCTTCCAGGGCATCCGCCAGGGGCTTGGGGCCCATGGGTGGGGCCTTGCGGGGATGGGTGGCGCTGAGGGCCTGGTCGAGGCCCAGGTCCAGGGCCCAGGCATGCAGGGATTCCGTTCGGACCAGAAGACCCCGCAGCTTGCTCATGGAGCCTTCCTGCCAGTCCGGGTGGGCCTCGAAGAGCACCTGGGCCACGGTGAAATTGAGCAGGGCATCCCCCAGGAACTCCAGGCGCTGGTTGTCGCGGCCCTTGGAGGCGGAGGCGTGGGTAAGAGCCTCCTGCAACAGGGCCCGCTCCTGGAAGCGGTAGGCCAGCCGAAGTTCCAATGTACTGAAGTGATCCTTGCTCTTTGCCACGCTCAGTCCGTCCAGTCGGGCGGGAGCTTCTGATTCAACCGGGCGTTATTGTAGGCCGACCGGAAGCGGGCGTTCTGCTGGTTCATCTGGTTGAGGAGGTTCATGCGTCGGGCCTCGCGAAGCTCCTGGTGGAACTCAGCCATACGGCGCTGGTTGTAGAGCAGCCAAGCCAGCCAGGCATGGGCGTTGGCGTTGTAGGGGTCGGCCTTGATGGCCTGGCGGAAACCCACCAAAGCCTTGTCGGGCTGGCTTTCCGATATCTGGATGGCCTCACTCATGGACACGAGGCCGAGGTTGGTGCGCTCGTGGGTTTCCAGTTGCTCGAGCTTCGCAGGCGTGTATTTCTCAGGCTGATCGATGGCCCGGGGTTCGGGACCATTCTTGACCTTGGGCGGCGGCTCGGGCCGGAGTTCGGTCTTCGTGGCAGGGAGCTGGACCTGATTCGGTGGGGTGGCGCCCTGGGGCGGGGCCACGACCCCCTTGAGGGCCAGAGGACTGCCCTGGGGGGCGGGGGAACCCGCGACGGGCTTGGTTTCGGTGGGGGCTGGATCCGTGGTGCCAGGAATGGCAGAGGTAGGGGCGGTGGTGCCCCGGCCCTTGAGCAGCCACCAGGAGGTGCCCCCCGCGCCCACCAGGAGCAGGGCGGTCAGGCCCAGCCACAGGCCCTTGCCGCCACCCTTGCTGCTGCTCTGGGCGCGGGGGGCACCTCCTGGTGGCTGCTC
>Ga0118677_10004653_pt1 | contig 24754 bp, 12 predicted proteins | sample AliMusrvi5mmetaG_FD_86154 | JGI IMG/M metagenome (GOLD analysis project Ga0118677, IMG submission 86154)
ACGCGGGTCGTTGATGGACGCGAAGACTTCGAAGCCTCCGGGAAAGCCTTGGGAATAGTCGGTTTTGTTGGGATTTCTTGGCATTCAGGAAAGCTGAAGGCGCAAGATAGGGTGTACAAGGATGTTAGAAAACCGCTCTGTGGTATTTCCCTAATGGAGGGACCCTGTGGCCACACCGCCAAAAAACAGATTGATCGTCGGATCGAAATATTCATTAGGTGAGGTGGATCCAGTGGCCGGATTCAGATAGAGACCCGTGAGGTCGAACGTGACCGATAGATTTTGCACGCCGGAATAGACCACCGCCGCCTCGGTTGGTAGCGTGGTAAATGTTGCCAGGGCAAATGAAAAAAGAACGGGTTGTTTCATGATAAGCTAGGGCTTGGATAAAGGATGTGGTAAAGGCGGAGGAAGGTTACGGCATGCTCACGCTGATCCGGAAGAACTTGGCTTTCTTGCCGGACACAAAAAGCGGATAGGGCACACTGCAAACCTGCCAGGTCCCGACATCGGCCAACACGACCGGGGTGTCAGTGCTGTTTTGCCACACGTTGAGGTCGGCACTGAATTGCGGGGTATAAGTCAATCCGCTGGCCGCGTAATCCTTGCGCCGGATGAAGAGCGCACGGAAATCCACACCGTAAGTGGTGCTTTCGACGCGTGTGATGGGCGTGCCATGCCGGGTGATGCTTCCTCCGCCAGCAAAGGTGCCGGTGTATTGCAAGGTGGATGTTGAGGCGGTAGGGTCGCCACCGAACGCATATTCCTGCAGATTGGTCAGGCCGTCTCCATCCGGGTCGGCTGTGGGAAGTGCATTGGCTCCGGTGAGCCCCGGATAGTTGGTGCTTATCCACGAGGTGTATGGGGCTTCTCGAGTGACCGTAACCGTGTAGGTCTTGGTGCTTACGCCATCCGGCGCGGTGACGGCGATGGTGATGGCATTGGTGCCCCCAACCAAAGGAATTGCCTGGCTGGCAAGGCCTGATGTGACTGGAGAACCATTGACGCTGATGGACGCACTGTTGACTGCTGAAGTTGGAGTCACCGTGATGGATGAAACTGCGTTAGACACACTTGCGCTATACGCTGTGGTGGATGGATCGAAAGACGGAGTCAAGGTGCCGGAACTCAATGATAAACCAGATAGATCAGGAATATTTTGAACACCTGCAAGGGCCAGGCTGTGATACTGACCTGCCGCCACGGCAATCACGGTTTTTCCTGCCAGCGCCCCCGTGCTTTGCGTCACCAGAACAGGCACGCCGCTGTTAGTTGTGCTGTTGTTGCCGAATTGGCCGTATTCATTGTCTCCCCATGCCGCCACCGTGCTGTCCGAGCACAGGGCCAGACTATGGTGCTGTCCTCCCGCAATGGAAACCACGGCTTTGCCAGCAAGCACACCGCTTTGATTCACTTGGGAAGGCACTCTCCAGTTTGTCGTATTGTTGTTGCCGAGTTCTCCGTTACCGTTGAATCCCCATGCCACCACCGTGCCGTCAGTACAAAGGGCGAGGTTATGCCAGTATCCCGCCGTCACGGCTTTAACTATTTTGCTAGCAAGCGCCCCGTTTTGTGTCACCTGCATCGGAACGTTACTATTAGCAAAACTGCCATTACCAAGTTCCCCATCGTTGTTGTTTCCCCAAGTCGCCACTGTGCCGTCCGAGCAGCGAACCAAACTATGGTTCCTCCCCGCCGCCATTGAAACCACGGTTTTGTCCGCAAGCACCCCGCTTTGTGTCACCAGCACCGGCACATAGCTGATTGTTGTGCTATTGTTGCCGAGTTGTCCGTAGGTGTTGTCTCCCCAAGCCGCCACCATGCCGTCCGAGCAGAGTGCTAGGCTGTGGTCGCCTCCCGCCACTAGGGAAACCACGGTTTTGCCCGCAAGCACCCCGCTTTGCGTCACAAGCACCGGCACACTGCTGTTCGTCCAATGGTTATTGCCGAGTTCGCCTAGAGGGTTGTATCCCCAAGCCGCCACCGTGCCATCCGAGCAGAGTGCCAGGCTGTGGTAGCACCCCGCTGCCACGGAAACTACGGTTTTGCCCGCAAGCACCCCGCTTTTCATCACCAACACTGGAACACTGCTGTTCGTCGTGCTGTTGTTGCCGAGTTGGCCATAGAAGTTGTATCCCCAGGATGCGACGGTTCCATCTGAACACAGAGCAAGACTGTGGTAACCACCCGCAGAGATAGAAATCACAGTTTTGCCCGCAAGCACCCCGCTTTGCGGCACAGGCCCCGGCACAATACTGTTCGTTGAGCTGCCGTTGCCGAGCTGTCCATAGTAGTTATATCCCCAGGCTGTCAAATCCTGATATGCCCATTGAAGAACCAGATCATTCCCCGTGCCTCCGTAGTAGTTAGCCACAAAACGGTAGGATTGTCCGCCAAAGGAAAGATTCACAACCTGCCCCTGCACCAGATTACTGAACTGGCCAGAGATGAAACCTATGCCCGTGTTATTCACTACCGTCAAATTGGTCCCGGTTAGCGGCGCGAAACCAAGTGACAGATACACTGGGCCAGCGGCCGTGAAGGATGTGGCCGTGAACGGCACATCCATTGCCGAATTGTATATGATTGATGACGAGCGATCTATTGTGAGAACGTAAGTGGAAGTCGTGGTTCCATCCTGCGCAGTCACCACGGTGGTGATCACGTTGGTGCCCACGGAAAGAGCAATGGCCCCGCTGGTGGCACCTGATGCAATAGTCACTCCGTTGACTTTGATCGTGGCAGTGTTGTCGGTCACGGTCGGTGTCACAGTTATAGAGAACGTAGTATAGGAAACGCTAGCCGTGTAACTCGTCGTTCCAGCGGAGAAGGTCGGATTCAAGGTGCCGGAACTCAGAACCAAGCCGGAGAGTGTGGCCACATTGGAAATCCGCAATACCGAGACCTTGTAGGTTAATTGTGTGGTTCCATCCTGTGCAGTCACAACGATTGTGATCACGTTGGTTCCTGCTGCTAGAGCGATTGTGCCGCTGGTGGTTCCAGACGTAACGGTAACACCGTTCACTGTGACCGTGGAAGTGCTGTCGGTCACGGTCGGTGTTACCGTGATAGTGGACGTGGCATTGGGAACGCTCGTCGTGTAACTGGTTGTTCCAGCGGCGAAGGTCGGACTCAGGGTGCCGGAACTCAGAACTAGGGCGGACAGCGTGGGGAAGCGCGTTATCGTCACCGTGTAGGTTGTTGTGCTTCCTCCATCAGGAGCGGTGACCACGGTCGTGATCGTGTTAGACCCCGCCACCAGGGTTAATGCCTGGCTCGCGCTGCCTGCGGTAACGGAAATTCCATTGACTGTGAGGCTTGCCATGTTGCCCGCGCTCATCGGCGTCACTGTGATGGTGTCGCTAGTGACGCTCGACGTGTAAGTGTTGGTGGTTGCGGAAAACACCGGATTCAAAGAGCCGGAACTCAGCGTCAGGTTGAATAGATTGCTCGTATTTTGTTCCGCAGCCAAGGCGAGTGTGTGGAATTGTCCCGCCGCAATGGAAACCACTGCTTGGGGCGCGAGCACCCCGCTTTGCGCCACCAGCACCGGCACACTGCTGCTCGTCGTGCTGTTGTTGCCGAGTTGGCCGGAGTTGTTGTTTCCCCAGGCCGTCACCGTGCCGTCCGAGCACAGCGCAAGGCTATGGCCACTGCCCGCCGCGAGGGAAACCACGGTTTTGCCCAAAAGCACCCCGGTTTTCGTCACCAACACCGGAATGTTGTAGTAACCTCCTGTACTGTTGTTGCCGAGTTGGCCGATGGTGTTGTCACCCCAAGCCGCCAGCGTGCCGTCCGAGCATAGCGCCAAATTGTGAATCTGACCCGTCGTCACCGAAACCACGGTTTTGCCCGCAAGCACTCCGCTTTGTGTCACCAACACAGGCACGCTGCTGTTAGTCGTGGTGTTGTTGCCGAGTTGGCCATAGTTATTCTGTCCCCAAGCCGCCATCGTGCCGTCCGAGCACAAGGCCAGACTGTGGTTAGTTCCAGCCTTGACGGAAATCACGGCTTTTCCAGCCAACACCCCGCTTTGTGTCACTAAAAGCGGAACGTTGCTGTTAGTCGTGGTGTTGTTGCCGAGTTGGCCGTAGCCATTGTATCCCCAGGCTGCTACCGTGCCGTCCGAGCATAGGGCCACGCTGTAATACTGACCTGCTGCCACGGAAACCACGGTTTTTCCAGCAAGCACACCGCTTTGCGTCACCAACACTGGAACGTTGCTCGTTCCGCCCGTGACGCTGTTACCGAGTTGGCCGGAGCTGTTGTTTCCCCAAGCCGCCACCGTGCCGTCCGAGCACAGCGCAAGACTGTGCTGGTATCCTGCTGCCACTGAAACCACGGTTTTTCCAGACAACACCCCGCTTTGTGTCACCAGAACGGGAACGTTGCTCTGGGTAGTGCTGTTGTTGCCGAGTTGACCTTTGCTGTTGTCCCCCCATGCCGCCACGGTGCCGTCCGAGCACAGGGCTAGGCTGTAATACTGCCCCTCTGCCACGGAAACCACAGTTTTGCCCGCAAGCACTCCGCTTTGTGTCGCTAGCACCGGAATGCTGCTCTGGGTCGTACTGTTGTTGCCGAATTGACCTTTGCTGTTGTCCCCCCAAGCCGCCAAGCCTTGATATGCCCACTGGAGAACCAGATCATTTCCTGTGCCTCCGTAGTAGTTGGCTACAAAACCATAGGATTTGCCGCCATAGGAAAGGTACACCATCTGGCCCTGCACCAAGTTGGAGAATTGACCGATGATGAAAGGCAGTCCCGTATTGTTGACGACGGTGAGATTCGTCCCAAGCGGCGGGGCGAAGCCCAGTGAGATATTCACAGAGTTGCCCGTGGCCGTGTATGAGGCGGCCGTGACCGGAACATCGGCCGAGCTGTTGAATGTGGCTTTCACAACGGCTGCACTGGCCGGTATGGCGAACAACTGAATGGCCGCGATGGCGGCGCGGAAGGTGGGAGTGGTCATGGCTCGGCGCTGTGGTGGTGGTTCCGGCACATAAGTTTGAATTTATTCAAACGATTTCTATCGAGTTTGCCCGTAATAACAACCCAATTTACTCAATAAAAACGAAGGTTCCCGAGCGTAAATGAAGACTTCCGTTTCTTGAATATGCTGCTGCCAAAAGAGCTTGCAGAAATGGCCAGCGCGGAATCGCCGGGTCCGTCCTATAGGTCCTATACGTCTCACAGGTCCTATTCTTCTCTTCCACCAAAAACCTCTCCCTTTGCGCCCTTTGTGCTCTTTGCGGTTAATCACCTCTTCTCTTATCCGTGTCCATCCTGTCCATCCGTGGTTCAAAAAAATCTCCCAAATTCGTCCCATTCAACATCCCTCTCAGACGAAGAAACTTACGGAATGAGTGTGCTTTGCAGCCGCAGGAAACCCGTTGGGCCGACCAGTGGCAGGCGCGCATGAGCCAGTCCATCCGCACCCGGAACCGGCAGTAATGAAAATGGTGTGAACGGATTTGATAGGTCCGTGGATGATGCGGGGGTGAGTGAATAGTGGGACGAAACCGGCAGACGGATCGGATAGGTCATCTCGAGAGCCAAACTCCCGCTATTGTTCACGATGCCCGAGTTGATTGTGGACGCATCACTCAGGGAGGGATTCATTCCGAGAGCGAATTCCACTGCTGCGGGGATTCCGTCACCGTCTGAATCATCAGTGCCGTCTCGCCCGGCCAGACCATAGGCGCTCATCCATTCTGCGAAGGTCATGTCAATCTGACTGGTGGTCTTCCCGAGAAGTCCTGAGAGGATTTCAGTGGCTGTGAGTGGTGCGATACCGGTTTGGTAGCGCGTGTTGAACGCGTTGATGATTACGTTGGCCACTATGGCTTGTGCGTTGGTGTTGGGGTGGAAATTCGCGCTGATCGGACCGTTGAGCCAGACGTGGTCCAAGGCTCCTGTGGCGGAACCCGTGTTCAGAAAGGTAATGCCGTGGATGCACAGCGGAGCAGAATTTATCAAGGGGAGTGTTGGAGTGAAAACATCCGCGTAGCCAAGCCCGCGCGCGGTGGCCAGTCCGGCGAGTTGTCGGTTTAACTCACGCAGAAGCACGGTTACCCTTTCTGTCTTCACAGGGTCCGTGGGCCATGAACCTTTCACGTCAGGCGTGATTCCGATGTGCGGCACATTGACGACCACGATCTGAATATTCGGGTTGAGGGCCAGAACCCAATCAAGGACTGCTGCGGAATCACCGATGAAATCCTGAATGAAGCTTCCTGCAGAACCACCATTATACACCGTCCCATAGATTGTCCTCACATCATTGCCGCCGATGAAAAACGTGAGACGTTTCGCAGTGTTCTGAATTTGTGATTTGAGATCACCCAGAGGAAATTGGGCGGCATCGGAGAAGTTCGAGTGCTCGATGATATATGTCAGATCGGGCCCAAGATCCAGCAAGTTGAGGAATGTTTCCTCGCCATTAACGAATCGGCGGAGACCATTGACTTTCAACCCGGGAATCGCCCAGTTGTTCTTGTTGCGAAAAAATATGTCGAATATTGAAAGAACAGTGATGTCCTCGCGTGCTCCCAGATCGAAGCTGTTATGCCGATAGACGGGATCATTGAGGATTTCCACCCAGTTTCGCACCTTGGGACCGAAACCATCGCCGTAACTCGCCACAAATGGAATCGTCACCTTGAATCCGAACTCTGCCTCGTAGGCGAATGTAAGCGAATCACCCAGCGTCACGATCTGTTCAGTGGCGCGTGCCGGTAATGCTAGAAACAGCATTACAGAAAAAATGTTAAGAGTCTGCTTCGTGAAGTGGTTTTTCTGACAAGGCTGGAAAACGTCAACGACCGCATGGAAAGTTCTGAGTTTGGAGTGCATGAGTAGACAATATGGGGATATGTGAGCGGGGACAAGTAGGGTTAAACCCCATAGGAAAAGGCCAGACGAGGGCATAAACCTTAGCAGGACAGACATTGCCGCCGGCACCAGAAGTTCACGCCACAAATACAACACCTGCCCGATGAACTCACTGAAGAACACATTGGGGATCGTGGCCAATGTCACCTGCGTCAGTCCGAAATTTCAGTCGTTACATTGGCTGCCAAATGAGCAGCTAAGGCCTGGGCCTGACGAAAGCCCTGAGCGAAGTCGAAGAGTCGAAGGGTTTGCCTCGATATGTTGCCCATCTAGGCCTTCCGTATCCAATGAGCTCCGGCAAATCCAAAGCAAGACGCATCTCGCTCAAGCACTGTTTGCGCGATGTGGTTTCCGAAAAACACGATCCGCAAAAGGACGAGGCCTTATGCAAAGAGAGCTGACCACCGTGCGTGTCCTATCATGAGTACAAGTGCCCGCACGCCACTCGCTTTCATAGCCAAAGAAAAACTGGGGCAAACCACGCGTCAGCTTTGGCTGATCACCAAGGCGTTTTTTAGCTCTGAACGGCGAGGCAAAGCCAATGGACTGTTGGTTTTGTTGCTCGCTTTATCCGTTGCCTCTGTTGGTGCTATCGTGCTTTCCAGCTACGCGAGTCGCGATTTTATCACAGCCATCGAAAGGAAGGACTCGCATGCCTATTGGCTGGCGATGTGGCTCTATGTCGGCACACTGGGTGTTGCCATCCTTCTCGATGTTTACTCCCGCTTGGCCCAGCAGTCGCTCGGGTTGTTGTGGCGGGAATGGATGTCGCAGCATCTGATCAAGCGCTACTTCAACAACCGGGCCTACTACCGCTTGCGCGGTTCCGAGAGCATAGACAACCCGGATCAGCGCATCAGCGAGGACGTGCGCAACTTCACCCTCGATTCGCTCAGCTATGCGCTCATTGTGGTTAATTCAGTGATGACTCTGATTGGTTTCTTGGGAGTTCTGTGGAGCATCTCGGGCCTATTGGTAGGGGTGGCGATGGGGTATGCGGTAGCTGGCACGTTCGCCTGTTTCATCATCGCCCGCAGGCTGGTAGGTCTGCACTATGACAGGTATCAGAAGGAGGCAGATTTCCGCTATGGACTGGTTCGAGTGCGCGACAATGCGGAGTCGATAGCCTTCTACCGGGGGGAAAAGCGCGAGCACCTCGACCTGGTGAATCGTCTCGTGGCGGTGGTAGGCAATATGCGAAGCATCATCCTCTGGAACCGCAACCTCGGATTTTTCCGCAACAGTTACAATTCGCTCGCACTGGTAGTACCTATCTTGATCGTGGCACCCATGTTCATGAGTGGCAAGATGCAGTTCGGGGTGGTGACGCAAACCCTTGGCGCGTTCGCCCAGGTGCTTGGTGCGGTGTCGATCGTTGCTGACAACTTCGAGGGTCTCAGTTCTTATCTGGCAGGCATCCAAAGGCTCGGTATGTTGTGGAACGATCTTGATGATTTCGATGCCGAAGAAGAACGAATCGCATGCGAAAACCAGAGCCAGTTGGATGAAACCAGCACCCGGGTGATGCTAGACAAGCTCACCGTGATCACTCCAGACAGATCCAAGGTGCTCGCCAAGGAGCTTAGCTTCGAATTGTGGCCAAAGCAGAGCCTCATCATAATGGGGGCCAGCGGCACGGGCAAGAGTTCCATCATGCGCACCATTGCCGGCTTGTGGCCGTGTGGACCGGGTTCTCTCGAACGTCCGGCTTTGCATCATCTCATGTTCCTGCCGCAGCGGCCCTACATGGTGCCGGGCACCCTGCGCGATCAACTGCGCTATCCGGAACACGGCCACGGCCCCAATGACGCAGAGATTCATGCGGTGATAGAAAGTGTAAATCTATCAGAAGTGCTGTTTCGAGTGGACGATGACCTGGACAGGATTATCGACTGGACCAACGTACTTTCCCTCGGTGAACAACAGCGAGTGGCCTTCGCTCGTCTATTCCTGCGCCGCCCCAAGTTCGTCTTCCTCGATGAAGCCACCAGTTCCCTCGACGAAGATAATCAACGGCTCATCTATCAACTCATCATGCGTTCGGGCATCGGCTTCATCAGCGTCGGCCACCGTGAAACTCTGGTGCCGTTCCATGAACGCGTGCTGTATCTGCGGAGCTCTGGCGAGTGGGAGTTGACTGGCAGGGTGGGAAGAATCGTGAGTTGAGAATTAAGATCAGCCCGTGCGAAGTTGCGTGAGCTGAATCGCGGTTTTCTTCCAGGTTCTCCAATGTTAGCTCTGTGTTAAAAATTCAAAATTCCTTTCGAATGATTCAGGGCACCGGAGAAAACACCTCGTGCATGGAGCGCCCTCCGCACAGGATGCTGAAATCGTCGTAATCCGTTTTTTCCGCAGGTGGCCAGAAGACCAGTGCCTTGATCTGAGCTATGATCCACTCCGCGCAGGCCATGGCAGCGCCAAGGTCGGTTGAAGAAAAGTCAGTCCATTCCTGAATGAGGATATCGGCCTCAGTGTTGCCAAGTCTGAAATAACAAAGGGCCGGAACTACGCCATCCCGTCTTCTAACGGCCTCGGCATAAAGTGGGAGTTGCAGGTTGGTCCAGCGGAAATCGACCGTTTTCCCCTTGCTTTCGCCAGTATAGATAGCCGGACTGTCTTCTCCCAGGTGCTCCGGCATTACAGTTGAGGCGATGATCCTCGTTCGGTGTGCCGAATCCACTGAGGCAAGTTTCCCTGTTTTGTAGTCCAACACGCGCAGCCTACCGTCATCGCGGTGGCGGTCGATACGGTCGATTTTAGCGCTGAGCAGGGTGTTTCCGATGGGAATTTCGAATTGGTGTTCGACCTCGATGACTTCCCATCCTTCCGCGCGCGAGCAGGCTTGGATGCGAGCTAGCCATGCAAATCGTTGCCTTAGTGCCTCAGTTTGGATGCGGACTGCCAGTGGTACGCGTTTGCCGAATTGCGCTGTAACGATGCGGTCAAGTTCCGCAGACAACCACTTGTGGATGGCCTCTGTCTTGGAAAAATCCCGCGCTTCGGTGTCGCTTCCCCAGTGTTCCAGCACATCGTGGGCGATATTGCCGAAATCTCGTGCGTTCCATTCCAGTCGCCCCGGTTCCGGGCTTTGCATCCGCAGTGCGCGTTTCAGATAGAAACGGAACGGACAGGCAAGATAGTCGGCCAGTGCGGTCACCGCGAAATGATCTGGCAGATCCACCTTGCGCGGTTGCCACTTCCAATCCGCATGCCAGCGCAGGCCTGCCTCCGGTGGTTCGATACTCCTGAAAAGAAACCGTACCCGTTCCGGCAGATCCTCGCGCTCAGAGGCTAGCAGAATTCGCGAAGGAAGTAGTGCCTCGCCACCGGGGGCTGTTTTCGTGCATATCACATCCACATGTCCGGTTTCCCGCCGTGCCTCCACCATGGAATGATAGAGAAATGCATCCCTTGCCGCGCGGTCTGAGTTGACCGTCAATCCAAGTTGTTTGCCGGCAGTCTCGCCCAGCCATGGCCCGTCTATTTTACGGGCCGGGACTTTCCCCTCGTTCATGCCACAGAGCACGAGATGCCTGCCTGGCTCGAAAAATAATTCCAGCCAGCCCTGCACGTCGATTACCCGGCCGTCTGGCGGCTGGGGAGTGGGGGAGGGGATGTCCTCCAGCATGAGGTCTAACCAGAATGTGGCGCCGCGTTTCACGCGCTTCATCAGTGGGGCCGCTCCGTCCAGCCAATCCATCATCGTGGCGGCCTGATCCGCGTTTTCCCCGCCGCTGTTTCCCAGCACGCTTAGCAGATGTTCCATGGCCGTGGGAAAACCACCTGTCATCATCTCCGCGCGCCACCGTTCGAGGGACTCTATGGCCCTGAGTAAGCTTTCAGCCGATTTCCGTCTAGCATCCGTGCGGAAATCCGCCCCGGCCATCCTGTGCCGCAGATCATCCGGCCGGGTTACCAGCCAGCCGTTCCTCAGGCGTGACAAGCTTTCGGCGTAGTGGGCGCGTCCAATTCCTGTCAGTGAGTCGGTTTCCTGCAGGGCAAACAGGTCTGAAGCAGTGGCTAGCAGCGGGTCAGTCAGCCAGGCGGACCATAGTGTGAGCCAGCGGGCCAATCCGGTGGTCAGAGGAAGTGCCGCCGGATGAAAGGTCGGCCATCCGGCGCGGGTGAAGGTCCGCGCCAGTTCGCTACCCGCTTCGGCATCAGTGGAGCCCAGCGCGACTTCGTTGGACGGAGTGCCCCTTTCCGAGACAAGCCTCAACGCTTCGGTCGCTTCTTGCCGGAGATCCGCCACGAGTGTGACCAATCCCCAGTCTCCCTGAGGCCATGGCATGGTGCGACCACTCCATATCTCAAGAGGACGCCCGACCGGGGAGAACCAGGCACTCTCGGATTCAGACGCGCCGATCAGCACGGTCACCGGGCCGTTCCATGCCAGCAGCGCTTTCTCTAATAAAGGTGGCATTTCCGTCACTCCTGCCAGCACGATGCCAGTGATATCGGTCGGGAGCGGGACTCCTTTTGCTAACACCCGACTTCGGCTTTTCAAGTTCCATGAATGCAGTGTTGCTTCCATCAGGTTTTCCAAGCGGGCGAGCGCATCCCAGCGACCGGCTTCCACACTGGACCCCAATACCCGCGCAGCAGCAGCCAAAGTGAGTCCGTTTTCCTGAAGGTCACGGCGAAGATTTAACAATTCGCGCGCCAGCCCGCTTTCCCACTCGCCCTTGGTTCCCGGTGCCTCTGGAAATAAATCCTGATACGCCGTCCAATCTTCCACGTGTTCTAATACCTCCATCCACGCCACGCGCTCCATCCAGTCTGTGGCCACCACGGGATCGGATGTCTTGAGCAGCGAGCCTGGTGTCGTAATCGAGGGCGAGAGCAGCGCACCTGCACGTTCCGCCATTGCTTCACAGAGCCGACGACCAGCCTGCGAGGTGGGTACGACCACACATAAACCTGCCAGAGCGTCCCTCTGCTCCAATAGCCAATCCGCCGCCCGCGTCAAAAACGGTCGGTCCCATCCGAGATACACACGTTCCAGCATTGGCAAGAGCATCAGTCATCACGGGCCAGCTGTGAATCAAAATGTTTGGAAGCTGGCATCTGCTGATAGCCTGAAGGGGCCAGCAGGAAGTATCCGGCTGCTCTATTCTCTTATTCAGCCATGGACCCAGCGCTTCCAAACTCGGCCTTTTCGCAATCTCTTTGAGCAAACAGTCAAGAGCTTGGCAGTGGAGCGACGGTATCCACTCGGACACATCGCTCCACCGCCTATTTCCCTCTCCTGTCAGGAGAATATTATTAGGTGGTGACCTCTAAGCATCGAGTCTGAGGGCCGCCTTTTGTGCTGCGGTTTGTGCAGAGTCCTTCGTGGCTCCGCCGTTCTCACTTTGGGTAAGGCGCATGCCCACAGGTTTGGAAACCCCGAACTCTTCCATGGTCACGCCATACATCACATCGGCGCGGGCCATAGTGCGCTTCGAGTGGGTGACGATAATGAATTGCGAGCGGTCGATGAAGCGGTCGAGCACCTTGACAAAGCGGCCGATGTTGGATTCGTCGAGGGGCGCATCCAACTCGTCTAGCACGCAGAACGGGCTGGGCTTGATCATATAGATCGAGAACAACAGGGCCACGGCGGTCATTGAGCGCTCACCACCTGACAGCAGGGTGATCGACTGCAGTTTTTTGCCCGGCGGTTTGGCGATGACTTCGACGCCGGATTCCAGCGGATCGTTTTCGTCGACCAAGGTGAGGTCTGCCTCGGCCTTGTCACCGAAGAGTTCCTTGAACATTTCGCGGAAGTTGATGCGCACTTGGGCGAAGGTCTCGGCGAAGAGGCGCTGGGTTTCAACGTTGATGCGTTCGATGACGTCTAGCAACTCTGTCTTGGAGGCTACCAGGTCATCGTGCTGGTTCTTGAGGAAGGTGTAACGTTCTTCGAGTTCCTCAAACTCCTCGATGGCATCGAGGTTGACCGGTCCCATGGCATCGAGGCGCCGTTTAATGTCGGTGACGATAGACTCGACGAACTGCCAGTCCGGCCCTCCGGTAGTGTCGCCCGGGATTTCGATGTCATCCGCGCTGGTGCCATCTACAACCACGGTCTGGAAGTCATCCTCGGCGTTTTCTCCTGTCTCGTCGTCTGTGCCTGATACGATGGTTTGGCGGCCGCTACGGGCTTGCAGGGCTTTTTGCGAGGTGATACTGGCGAGCAGGGCATGGGCGTCCGGTTCGAAGGTGGCCAGGTCGATCTGATAGCGCTCCTGGATTGAGTTGGTGAGGTTTTCGATGCGCAGGTCGAGTTTGGTAGCGGCGACTTCCTCGCGGCCTTTTTGCTCGCCTACTTTTGCATGGTCACGGCGCACTGCAGCGAGCTGAGTTTCCGAGGTTTCGATGACTTCTAGCAGAACTGTGCGGGTTGCAGCGCGGGATTCAATTTCCACCTGCAGGTCATCCGCTCTCAGGCGATGGGTTTCGCATTCTTCCGCGAGTCTTGCGTTCTCGCCAATAGCAGCTTCGATGCGTTGAGTGAACGATTCGATTTCAGTTTCACGGCGGATCGATATTTCGCGCAGCTCCGACAGGCGTGCCTCCATCGGTTTTTGTTGTTCCTCAGCTGATTGTTTGGCGCGGCGCTCTACAGCGAGTTCCGTGCGTAGTTCGTTGAGGGCAATGGAGAGATGTTGTTCGCGGTGGATGGTGGCATCGGCCTCTGATTGCAGGCGACGGGCATCGTCTTCCAAGGCTTCTAGGCGATCACGGGATGATACGAGTTCGCCTTCCATGTGCTCGCGCCCTTCGGCGGCGGCGCGTTGGCGGTTTTCCAACTCGCTGAGTTCCCAGCGTACGTTTTCAAGTTTGGTCTCGAAGTTTTCTACTTCACGCGTGGCTAGGCTGAGCTGGCCCTGCAGTGTGGAGAGCTCGACTTTCTGGCGTTGCAGGCGTTCACGTGACAGTTCTACTTCCTCACGCAGTTGTTCGAGACGGGCTTCCAGTTGCCCCACCCGATTGCGTGCCATCTCGTCAGATTCCGATAGGGAGGCGACTTCCGATTCCAGAGTGCGTGCCTCGTTGCGAAGTTCCAGCACTGATGTGGAGCCTTCTGCTGCGGTCCCGCCGTGCAGCAATCCTTCACCGCTGAGCAACACGCCTGCCAAGGTGACGAAGGTCACGCCGGGAAGGGTGGTGCGCAGGCGCATAGCAGTGGCCATGTTGGGCACTACCAGCACTCTTTCTAGCAAGCGTTCGATCACCCCCGCGATACGCTTGTCCGACTTGATGCGGTCGAGAGCCCATGCGGTGGCACCTTCCGGGAGTGCCTCCATCTGGGTGCCCACGGCGTGGGGGACGAAGGTTTCCGGCAGCACTGCGGCTGTCCCGAGTTGTTTTTCTGTCAGGCGTTCGATGATTGCCTCTGCGGCAGCCTGATCCTGGACCAGCACTGCTTGGAGGTGGGTTCCCAGTGCGGCCTCGATGGCGCGGGCGCAGGTGTTATCCACCTCGATGAACGAGGCCAGCGCCCCGTGGATACCCGGCTTGAACTGGTCCGGTTGATCGAGTCCTGATAGAACATTGCGTGTGCCCTTTTCAAAGCCTTCACCGCTATCAACCAACTGCCTGACAGCCTCGAAACGGGCTGCGCGGCGGGTGAGTTCCTTATGGGATTCCACGGCAGATGCACGAGCCGCGTCGAGATCACCCCGGGTGTGCTGATAAGAGCGCTCAGCGCAGTGGAAGGATTCCTCAAGCTGGATGAGTTGCGAACTGGTGGCCTCTACTTCAGCGGAGATTCTGGATTGTTCGGAGCGGAATTCTTCGCTCTCAAGGATGAGCCGTTGTTCTTCATCCGCGAGCTGGCGTGAGCGTTCGCGGTTGCCTTCGAGTTGCGCGAGCGCGCTTTCGATTTTGGCCTGCAGCGTGGCGATGAGCGTCTGGCTGCGGTTGGCCTCGCCGCGACTTTCGCGTAGGGCGGCTTCGATGCGTGCACGTTCCTCGCGGGTGGCCCGGGTGCGGCTTTCCTGCTCGGCGAGTTGGAGTTCCTTTTCGGCGATGAGACGGTTCAATTGGTCTAACGACTCGTTGGCGGCAATGAAATCGAATTCCTGTTGGGCGAGCTTTTCGCGGGTGGAGTAGATGTCCTCGTGGTTCTGCCGGATGCGTGATTCGAGCTCGGCTTTGCGTTCGTCGTTGAAGGCCATGCGGCCTTCGGCAGAGGAGAGCGAGTTGCGGTGTTCGTTGAGGCGGCCGCGCAGCTCAGCCAACTCGCCCTCGAACGCACGTGCAGCGGCGCGGGCTTCGGAGACAGCCTCTTCCTTGGTGGGTAATTGCGTTTCTAGCTCAGTTTTGCGCGCATCGAGTCCTCGAATGGAAGTTAAAAGCTCGTCGCGCTCGGCGGTGAGTTCCAAGAATTTCCGGTGGCTAAGGTGGGTATCCAGCACCTTGGTATCCGCAGCGAGTGTTTGATAGCGGCGTGCCTTGGCAACTTGGCGCTTGAGTGAATTCATCCGCCGTTCCTGTTCTGCCAGAACGTCGGAAACCCGTAGCAGGTTGGCCTCAGTATATTCAAGTTTGCGCAGAGCTTCTTTTTTCTCCCGCTTGAATTTTGTGATGCCAGCGGCCTCTTCGAACACAGCACGGCGTTCTTCCGGCTTGGACGATAGGATCTGGTCGATCTGACCCTGCGCCATGATCGAGTATGCGGTACGGCCAATGCCGGTATCCATCAACATGTCGTTGATGTCCTTGAGGCGGCAGAGTGTGCCGTTGATGCGGTATTCCGAACGACCGTCACGAAACACCCGGCGGGTGATAGCCACTTCATTGAAATCCACCTTGAGCGGACCTTCGCAGTCGGCCATTGTTAGAGTGACTTCCGCCATTCCGAGCGCCTTGCGTTTTTCCGTGCCGTTGAAAATGACATCCGCCATTTCGCCGCCGCGCAGGGCCTTGGCCGAGGTTTCGCCTAGCACCCAGCGGATGGCGTCCACCACGTTGGACTTGCCGCAGCCATTGGGGCCGACGATGCCGGTTACGCCTTCGGCGAATTCAAACACGGTTTTGTCCGCAAAGGACTTGAAGCCGAGAATTTCTAGTGTTTTGAGATACATACTGACAGGAGGTTTGGGGTTCACCCGAGAGGGAAGTGGGCTTCGGAACACTAAGCCCTCTAATGGGGCTCGCGCAAGGGCTTGAGGTAAAACATACAGGATGGGGTATGGCGATGTTAATTAAAGCACCATATGTTGTGGTCGAGGGTATTTTAGGTTTGCAAACTACTTTGCATTTCCCGGATTGTGCGTGCCTAGCTGTCGTTCATTCCCTCGAGCAGAATGGGCAGCGGGCTTCAGGCACGAGATGAAAATCTAGCGGTGGTCATAGGTCTCAAATACGGCTTTACCACCCTCACCATAAGCAATTACGTGATAAAAACCGCTACTGGATAACGGGAATATCATGGCCTAGACATATTCCAAGACTACTGACTGCCGACCCACTTGCCGTGTCTAGAGCGGGAGTGAACAAAGTCCAATATCCTACAATCTACTAGGTGTAAGAAAATTTTTTCCTTCAGGTTTGAGTTCATTCGTAACTCCAGGTAAGGACCATTAACGAGTTCATAACTCACACGACAACAGTATGTTCCATATTTATTGAGGGTTTGAATATAATTTTCAAAGGTGGCGTAAATAATTCTTTACTAATTCGAATAGTATACTAATGTAATCTCCAGCAAGCCATGCTGGAAGTCACCCCACACGGGGAACGCGTCCGCCTATTCCAGGCGACACCCGGGCTAATTGCCACTCAACGCTCCCCCTGAGCGCAACTTTTACTAAAATTATGAAGAACACCTATGCCTCCTACCTTGCCGTGCTGTTGGCAATGTCTAGCAGCTCAACCGCCGCCGTGCTTTGGACTACCACTTTCAGTGGCAGTAACAACACTGTGCGCACGCTCATCAACACTTCGACCGGCGCATTCACCGACTCTTTGAGTGGTAGTTATGCCCTGTCGTTCAACATCTCCGACCCGAGTCCTTTGTTTAATACCGGCACGGGCAATACTCTGAATAACTTTAATCCTAACAAGAATGTGGATAATGTGACGGGTGCTGGTTGGAATAGTGTGTTCGCCTTTGGCGCAGGTTCTCAGTCGATCACGCTGTCGGACGTCACCTTCAACGTGTACCGCTTCAATAGTAGTGGCAACACGCAGGCAACCGATGCCAACGTCCGTAGTGTCCTGATTAACGCAGACTTCACGCTCGACGGCGGTGCCTCATGGACGTCACTTGCGGCGCAGAAAAGCGTGAATTTAACCAACTCGGTGACCAGTAGTCCGAATATCCCGCTTGACTTTGCCTTAGGTACACCTGTGGCGGTCAATCTGGCGACCGAAGATTTCCGGATACGCTACACGGTGACCAACGACGCCACCAACGTCGGGGCCTACAATGGAATTTCTAGCATAGCATTCAGTGGCAGTGTTGTGCCGGAACCCAGCGCGGCACTATTGGGCGGCTTAGCCAGCCTCGTCCTGCTGCGCCGCCGCCGCATCTAAGAGTTTCCAGCGGACTCGCGCACTAAGCGGAACTCCATAAAGTCCTCCCCCCCGCCGCTCTGCGGCGGGGGGGAGGCGCATGTCGCGCCCAACATAGATCACACAAATGAAATCATTACCCATTCTGTTGCGCACCATGCTCGGTGCTGCCCTTGTGGCCTTTGCTCATGCCGATGCGCCCAAGACTAACATAATTTTCATCTTGACGGATGACTTGGGCTGGGGAGATATTGGTGTTTTCTATCAAAATAGCCGCAACTTTGCGGTCAACCGGACGGCCCCGGCATTTGTCACGCCCAATATCGACAGGTTGGCAGCAGAGGGACTGCAGTTGCGCCGCCATTATTGCCCCGCGCCGGTCTGCGCACCGTCGCGCGCCTCGCTTCTGCTGGGTGTCCATCAGGGGCACGCTAACGTCCGGGACAACGAGTTTGACAAGGCGCTTGACGACAATCACACACTGGGAACGGTGTTAAAGCAGGCGGGCTACGCTACGGCCATGATAGGCAAATATGGACTAGCGGGCAGCGGTTGGCCCGCGCCGGCCCGTCCAGAGTTGCGGGGGTTCGACTACTTTTTCGGCTACCCAGACCATGGCGGTGCCCACTTCCACTATCCTAAGGAAACCGGGGCTCATATCTATGACGATATCACCGAGGTGACTGCGAATTTGGACAAATGCTACTCCACCGACTTCATCACAGCGCGGGCCAAGAAGTGGCTTGTGGACCAGCAAGCAGCTAATCCTGCACAGCCGTTTTTCCTCTACCTGCCTTTCACCGCGCCTCATGCGCGCTTGGATGTGCCAACCCAGGCCTATCCCGCAGGTAAAGGCGTTACGGGCGGCTTGCAATGGCTCGGCACACCCGGCCACATGATCAATACGGCCAGCGGCACCATCAATACGTGGATTCATCCAGATTATGCCAATGCCACTTATGATGACGATCACAACCCTGCCACTCCGGAAGTTGCTTGGCCCGACTATGCCAAACGCCATGCCACCATGATCCGGCGTCTGGATGATGCCATAGCCGATCTCATGCAGACCCTCAAGGACTTGAACATCGATGGCAACACCCTTGTGATCTTCACCTCCGACAATGGCCCGCACAACGAAGCAGGCACGGGTGGCTCCTACACCCAGGATCCAAGGTTTTTCGAGTCTTTCGGTCCACTAGACGGGATCAAGCGCGACACATGGGAAGGCGGGATGCGCGAACCGACCATCGTCCGCTGGCCGGGCCACATCACGGCAGGCTCGCTTACCAGCGTAGCCTCGCAGTTTCACGACTGGTTGCCCACATTTGCAGAGTTGGCTGGCCTGCCGATTCCGGCTCGCACAGATGGAGTCTCTCTGGTTCCAACACTAACGGGAACAGGGGTTCAGCGCGAAAGCACAATCTATGTGGAATACCAATACAGCGGCTCGACGCCGGGATATGACGTGTTTGAGCCTCCGCACCGCAACGCCGTGCGCAATGAGGAACAAGTGGTGTTTGTGGATAGCTACAAGGGCGTGCGCTACAATGTCACCGCTGCCACGGACAATTTCCTAATCTACGACACGCTCAATGATCCCAAGGAAACCACCAATCTATCGGGAACTAGTAGCTATTTCACCACCCTGCAGCAGCGGATGAAGGACCGGGTGCTTCAGTTGCGCCGCGTAGGAGGCGGCAGCTCGCGCCCGTATGATGGGCAGCTCGTCCCTGACATCATCCCGCCCTCTGTGGTCAACGGCCTCGATTATAACGCTTATGAGAAAATCACCCCCTGGGTGACGGATTGGACTACAGAGACAGCTGTGGGTAGCGGTGCCGTCGTTACGCCTGATCTATCGGTTTTAACACGCGGCGACAACGTTGGACTCTTGTTCTCGGGCTATGTGAGGGTGCCTGCGGATGGTAGTTACACGTTTTACCTAACGACAGATACCGGTGCCTTTGTCCGCCTGCACGATGCACAGCTCATTGATGCTGACTTCGGCTATACTGGCGGCACGGAGCAATCGTCCGGCAGCATTTTACTCAAGGCAGGCTATCATCCCCTGCACATTCATTATCGTCATGCCACCGCCGCGTCCCATGCCCTGACCTTGCAATGGTCCGGCCCCAACATAGCCAAACAGGCGATTCCGGCCAGCGCGCTCTATCACCCCGGCATTGCTCTCGGTGTGCTGCCGACTGCCAACCCTGACAGTGCGTCGACCACCAGCAACACCCCTGTCAACATTTCCGTGCTGGCCAATGACTCAGGCGGTGGTACCCCGCTCCCGCTATTTATCAGCAGCGTGGATTCTCCCAGCCACGGCACAGCAACAATTTCGGGCAGCCAGGTGGTTTACACCCCGGCCAACGGATTTATAGGCGACGACTCATTCATCTACACAGTCAGCGACGGCCAAGATATGGCTACTGCCGTGGTGAGCGTGGCGGTCTATCCAGTCACTGACGGGGTATGGATTCCCTTCGATGAAACATCCGGGACGGTTGCTCATGATGGCTTGGGGCGCCCGATTGGCACCTTAAACAGTTTTTCTGGAAGTCCGTGGATACAAGGATGGCTGGGGAATGCCCTGGCCTTTGATGGTGTGACTGACCGCGTCATCCTCGATGGCTACAAAGGCATCACCGGTAATGCAGCCCGCACCGTAGCCTTCTGGCTCAATGCCAACGCCACCCAGACTTCTGGCACGCGTCCGACTATAGTGTCATGGGGCGCAAGCAACTCGGGCTCGGCCAGCGCAACAGGTACCCGTTTTGATATTAACCTCAACCACAGCAATGGCTACAAACTGCGGACCGAGTTCAACCTTTCGGGGGTTAATTTCACTACTCCCAGCCGCAGTGATTTGCGCGGTGCTGGCTGGGTTCATTGCGCCATTGTGGTGCCTGCTGGCGCTACAGTGTCCCAGTTGCGGGGCTATATTGACGGAGTTCTCGCGAGTGCCGTCTTCGAACCCACAACGTCCGGGCCAGTTGCCATCAACACAGGAGCCGTCAACAATGTCGCTATCGGTAGCATCTCGGACTCAACCAGCTCGCGCGTTTTTGCCGGCAAGCTCGATGATGTGCGCATCTACCCGCGGGCGCTGACCGCTGCTGAAATCGCCACGCTGGCATCACAAACACCCGCCGCCAATCTGCCGTCCCAATGGTATTACCGCTATAGCGGTAATAGCCTGACTAACAGTAATAACTGGTCTGCGGTCCCCAATGCCGATGGCCTCAGTGCGCGGCTGGAGTATGCTCTTGGCGGCAATCTGACCGTACCTTCCCCCCGCATAATTCCCCAGATAGTGAACGGGCAGCAATTCGTTTTCAACAGGCGACGCGACGGCATAGCGGCCAGCTCCTACATCACCGAGTTTTCTTCTAACTTGAAAGATTGGACGCCTATCCTTGACTCCCCTCTGGTGGTGCCTCATCCCGACCTGACCGGCTTTGATCGCGTCACCGTCACCTTGCCGTCGACTACCATTCCGCAAACATTCTATCGCTTGCGGGTCAATCCGTGACGGGAAGCGAGTGCATCTCCGTTGCCCAGTGGTCCACGGATTGGGTGGTTTGCGGTGAACTCCATGGGGGCGGACAGGACAACGTTTGATCCTGTCCGCCTCCAATCCGCGGTTCTGCATTTCTTTTGCGGTAGTCAGGATAGCATCAACCTGCACCGATTTCGAGCAACAAGGCTGAGCAGGGAGGGAGGTCGGGTAGGGGAAGACCTTCGTGTTCTAGCAAGAAGCGGGGGATAACTGTGGACCAGCAGGAATCCAGGCGGTCGGTGAATGACCAGTATTCGTCGCCGGTGCGACCGAGAAACATCTGGGGATCATAAGGGATGCGTATTTTCACCCCGTGCATGGCTTGCCAACCGTGGAAATTGGCAACGACCAGACTGGCCTGGCCGGTTTTCGGGTCGCAGCGGAGGAAGGCATAAAGCCAGTGCCCGGAGGTGGTTTCACCGTCCAGCCTGCCGAATGCCGGGTTTTCTTTGTTGGCGTGGTTGAGTCCGTAAAACTCGCCTGCTGTGAAAGCGCGCGCCTGCGTGGCACGGATGAGTTTGCCATACCAGACGCGCAGGGACTTCTGTTCGTCACGGAGCTGCCCGCCATCGTATTTCCCCCCGTTCACCCATTTTGCGAATTCCGGCATCGATCCATAATCGAAGATGCTGGTGCGTCCGTCACCTCCGCCGAATCCCAACCTATCCGAGGCGGTTTCGCCCACTTCCTGGCCATGATAAAGCATCACTGGCCCGCAGCCCAGTGCGAAGAGCACCGCACTGACCGGCCTGCCAACACGCATACCGATGCCACCCCATGCTTTAGGGCTGGCGAGGCGGATCTCGTCGTGATTCTCGGCATAGCGCAGGGATTTGTGAAAGCGCCTGCCGATGAGCGTCAGGGGATCAAGATCATTGGCCCATTTGCCCGATTGATAGATTCCGTCTAACGACTTATAGGATGGGTCATCATACACTGCGTTGAAACCCGCGTGAATAAGCTCCTCTAGCACATGGCCACCGATGAGTTTTGCCGGATCATTTTCATAGGCCTCCGCGCAGAAAAATACGCCGGGGTCTCGTGCGCGGCAGCGTTTGACCACCCAGCGCCAGAATTCCAAGGGCACCATGTGCGCCATATCGGCGCGGAATCCATCAACACCCATCGCCTGCCAGTAGCCTAGGATTTCATCCATGGTGCGCCAAGTTCTCGGCACCGCATCCGGAGCGGTGGACGGCCCCGGAAGATGGGAGGTGTCGCGTCCGGTGGTGAAATCGTGGCCGTAGTTGAGTTTCACCGTCTCATACCAGTCATGGATGGAGGGTGCCCATGAAACCACGTTGTTGCCGGTGACACGGCCGAAGTCCGTTTCCTGTGGGAAACTGCCATCGCAACCGGCTTGGCCGACAGTGGGCAGCTTGAGCGGTGGGCCGCCACCAGGGTGATTGTCTGATAGATAAAAAAAATGGTTATCGCGATCAAAAAATACACTGCGATTGTCATCCTCGCCAAAGGAGAGCTCTGGCCGCACATCAGAGCTGTAGGAACGAGCGACGTGGTTGGGCACGAAATCAATAATGACCTTGAGTCCGTGTTTCCGGCACCTTTCCAACAGTGTCTTGAACTCGTCCAGACGTTTGTCTGGTTCAAGAGCGTAGTCCGGGCAGACGTCGAAGTAGTCCTTGATGGCATAGGGGCTGCCCGCGATGCCTTTCAGGATGTCCGGGTCATCAGATTTCCTGTTAGGGTGAGCGGTGCCGCTCGCCTGTTCGAGCACACCGGTGAGCCAGAGATGGGTGAACCCCATGTCCCTGAGGGAAACGAGTGCGGCAGGCGTGATATCGGCGAACTTTCCGCAACCGTTTTCGGCAAGGGTGCCATTGATCTTGCGGGTTACGTTGGTGTTCCCGAAAGTCCGCACCATGAGTTGATAGATCACGGGGCGGGGCGACTCACCGGCACGGCAGGAGTGGCTCATAGCGGAGAATGGGATACTACCGGATAGGCGGCTTGCCAAGCCATGGTTTGCGGGACGGGTCCGTTTCCAGACGACTGGGGTGGGAGGTGGTCTTTCACAGTGGATCAACGGGATTTGTCACGTTCCTCGCGTAGCACGGCCAACGCATCGTAGAGCGCAAACAACAATACCCCGCAGGTGACCAGACCGCAGGCACCCCACCAGAGCAGGAACCACCATTTATTAGATTCCAGCCAGCCATTGATCAGCCACAGCCCGGCGGCCATGAGGAATAGGGCAAGCATCAGCATCCTGGCGATCAGTTTGCGACGAGCTGCACGATCGCGAATGATCGACCGTGCGACCAGTTTGTGGTCATTCCATCCTGAATCGCCGTCCACCATGAGAGGATTCTACATCCCAAACTACCCATTTCCAAGGCACAAACAGCAGGGTTCCTAGGATAATCCGTTTTTTCCCTGCACGTGGATGCTCAAATTCGCTAGGAAACTTTGCTTGCCTAGTATGTGTTCCGCCGCCAACGATCCGTGTCGTGACGCACCACCGCACTGATGACCTCCGGATTACTGGCCTGAACCCGCTCATTTCACCTGCGGTTCTGGCGTATTATCTGCCGCTCACCGAGCGGGCCTCCGAACTGGTGGCGGGCGCACGCGCCCAAGCGGCAGCCATTTTGCGGGGTGATGATGATCGTCTGATGGCGGTGGTCGGCCCCTGTTCAATCCACGACCCCGAGGCAGCGCTCGAATACGCTGTGAAGCTGAAGGCGGAGGCCGATCGCCTCAAAGACGATATTTTCGTCGTTATGCGGGTCTATTTTGAGAAACCCCGAACGACAGTGGGTTGGAAAGGACTGATCAACGATCCACATCTGGACGGATCGTTCGACATCAACCACGGGCTGCGGGTCGCCCGTAGGCTATTATTGGAATTGGCCAATCAGGGATTGCCCGCAGGCACAGAATTTCTGGACACCATTTCCCCGCAATACATTGCGGACCTAATCACTTGGGGGGCCATCGGTGCCCGCACCACTGAGTCCCAGATCCACAGGGAACTGGCGTCGGGCTTGTCCATGCCTGTAGGTTTTAAGAACGGGACGGGTGGTTCCATCCAAATCGCCATAGATGCGATACAATCCTCCTCGCATCCTCACCATTTTCTTTCGGTAACCAAACAAGGAGTTTCAGCCATCGTTTCCACTGCAGGAAACGAATCGTGTCACTTGATCCTTCGTGGCGGAAAGAGCGGTCCCAACTATGAAAAACCGTTCATCGACGAGGCTGCAACTATATTGCGTGAGCAAAATCTGAGCGAATCCGTGATGGTGGATTGCTCTCACGGCAATTCCCTTAAGGATTTTCGTAACCAGCCCTTGGTTGCTCGCGACCTCGCTAACCAGATAGCCGCAGGGTGCAAAGTCATCACCTCGGTGATGATCGAGTCTAATCTCCTAGAGGGGAATCAACAATTTACTGACGACGGTAAAGCTTTGGTCCATGGCAGGTCTGTCACTGACGCCTGCCTTGGTTGGGACGATACCGTGGAAACGCTGGACCTGCTGGCGGAAGCCGTTCGCAGGCGGCGCTGTCTTTGACTAAATGGCAGGATTTCTTGCCGACATGGGTGTGCGATAAACACATGGAGGGGGACCGCCGGGAGACCACAAAATGGCTCATGGCTCAGGGTCCCTCCATTAGGGAAATACCACAGAGCGGTTTTCTAACAGCCTTGTACACCCTATCTTGCGCCTTCAGCTTTCCTGAATGCCAAGAAATCCCAACAAAACCGACTATTCCCAAGGCTTTCCCGGAGGCTTCGAAGTCTTCGCGTCCATCAACGACCCGCGT
>Ga0118677_10004656_pt1 | contig 24752 bp, 17 predicted proteins | sample AliMusrvi5mmetaG_FD_86154 | JGI IMG/M metagenome (GOLD analysis project Ga0118677, IMG submission 86154)
CGAAACCAAAGGTAAAACCCTGGAACAAATTGAAAAAGAAGTATTTTGTTAATGCTGAATATCGTAATGGTTAATGCTGAATGAGAAAATGCTGAATATCGTAATGGTTAATGCTGAATGAGAAAATGCTGAATGTCGTAATGGTTAATGCTGAATATCTAAGAGGAAAATTTTAACCATTAATACATTAACCATTAATACATTAACCATTAATACATTAACCATTAATACATTAACCATTAATACATTAACCCTTAACGCATTCACCATTAAGCATTAACCCTTAACACATTAACCATTAATATCATGACCCCAAGAGAACGAATTTTAACCATTCTTAAAGGAGAACTGCCCGATCAGGTACCATGGTTCGGAGATCTTGACTATTGGGCAAATTCGCTGATCAAACGGTGCATAAAACCTAATGGATTTATCGCTTCCGATGACTATATCCGGTGGCACCGTGATTTGGGAGTTGGCTTCTATTTGCAGGGATACTTTCCTTATAAACAGATCCTCTCTGATTGTACGGTAAATGAGTGGGATGAAGGGTTTAAACATTTTAAGGAAATAATTACACCGGTTGGTTCAGTGTGCGAATGCTGGGAATATATACCCACCTCTTTTTCAGAAGGTCCCGTTGAGCATTTTATGAAATCGGAGGATGACATCCCCGTGATGAAATTCATCTATCAAAATACCCGTTTTGAACCCGAGTATGATTTAGCCTGGCAACGACTAAAACAAGTTGGTGATCAGGGCATTGTGCTGTGTTACCTGCCCAAGAGCCCATTTATGCACCTGCTTGCACTCGAAGCAGGAGTTGTTGCGGTAACCATGGCTGCTCTGACAATGCAGAACGAATTTAAGGACTTGCTCGATACCATGAAAACCGCCTTTGATCAGGCGGCCCAAATTGCTGTTGACAGTCCGGCTGAGGTATTAATGATCCCTGAAAACCTCTCATCCGAGATGGTTGGTCCGGAATTATTTCAACTATATATGCATGATTATCAAACTGAGTGGACCAGTAAGATTAAAGCAAAAGGTAAATACTCGTTTATTCATATCGACGGAACACTTGGCGGACTGATTCAGCAGGAGTCGAGGGTCGGTTTTACGGTACTCGAAGCGCTGACTCCACATCCTGTGGGCGATTTAAAGTGGGAAGATCTTGCCCGAATCTGCAGAAATTCAGAAAGCATCCTTTGGGGTGGCATCCCGGGAGTCTATTTCACCGCAAGTGTGAGCGATGAGGAATTTGACCGGCATGTAAAACAATTGCTGTCCATCATGGTTAAAGAACCCCGTTATGTGCTTGGCGTTGCCGATCAGGTCCCTCCCGATGGTATGGAAAGCCGGGTGAAGAGGGTAGCGGAACTTGTGGATGAATTTGGGAAATACAGGAATTAGTTCAAAATGTAAAGTATAAAATGCAAATTGCAAAATCGGGGAAATAACCCTCAAATCTTAAGACACTTTTAAATTTACAATCTTTATTTTGCAATTTATCGCATTTAAAGGATAACAACTTAAAACCAATAATAATGAGATTCACACACTTTTCTGTTGTTTTGACAACCCTTATTGTTTTGTCAGTTAATAGTTTCGCCCAACAGCCATTTTCTCCTGCCGATCCCGAATATTATGCCATGGAGCGACAGCAGATGAGGTTCGACGATCAACAGGTAATGCTTTTCAATTACCGTGGATTTGTCTGTCCTCGACAATATAGTATGACTAGCTTTACAAATGTTCAGTTCCTCCCCCTTTCCGCTCCAAACTATACCTTCAACCTGAATTTTCTGGATCACAATACCGGTAAACTTGTCAGGGATGACGTCCCGGCAATCTGGGATAAATGGATCAACGAGGGGAAAGGTGAGGATCCGCTGGGATGTAATTTCCGGTCCAATTCTTCTTACCTGATGGTAACCCAGGAGGAGAAATGGCAGCCCAATGCCTGTTTCAGATCGGGTACTTTTCATAAGGAAATAGAGAATCAGTGGCTGAGCTTTTCTGTTCGAAGCTGCACCAGTGTCTCTTATGCAAATGATGAGGTGTTTGTAAAACTGGTTCTGAAAAACAGGAAGGATAAACCGTTAAAGCTGACCCTAATCCCGCAGCAAATAGCCGGACAGATGAATTGCGACGGGATGAAGGGCTCTGCAACACCCCATCCGGTTGATCCTTTTACTTTTGGAAGCGACCAGATGCAGGCCCGGATTTCGTCAGATATCGAAACCATCAGCGATAAGGGATTTGAACTGACCCTGCCACAGGGTGAATATGTAACCGTTTATTTTGCAGTTCAATTTTATTCAGCAAATACGCAGGCACCTCCAATTGTACAGAAAGATATTCAAATCCGGATGAAGTCGGCTGATCAGGTAACCCGTGAAAAGCTGAAATGGGCCTACGAAAATGTCCCTAAACTCGAAAGTACCAATAAGAAACTTCAGGAATATTATTACCGCTGTCTGCTATCTGTTTTGATGTGCAGGTATGAAAATCCGAAATACATCACAAATCCATTTTGGGCTGTCGGCTACTGGCCATTTACGATCAGCTGGGATACCTCCTATGCCTCGGATGTCCTGGCTATGCTTGATCCGAAAAGCCTGAAGGAGGCGATCCTGACCGATTTCCGGGAAGTGAAGATGAAAAAAACCTATGTGAGCTGGAAAGGGGCTGAGTGGGAAAATCTTTATATCCAGGAGCCATTCGCCTTACAGATTATGATTGAGGCTTATTTGAGACACACCGGTGATTATACGCTTTTTTCGGAAAAGGCAGGAGAGGCCACAGTATGGGAATGGATGCAACGATGGGTCACAGAACTGAATACCAATTACAGGAACAAGGAAGGTCTGATGGATGTGGGCTACGACACTCAAAAAATCATTGAGATCCGGTCCGATGGCTATAATCATGTGGTGCCGATCGTGAATGTTCTGACCGTTCACCTGCTTTACCGGATGTCGGAATGGGCCGATAAATTGAATGATAGGAATGGAAAGGAGTATCTCCTGGATGCGGATAAACTCAGGGGATTGATGTATGAACGGCTCTGGAATGAGCAGGAAGGGTGGTTTGATAACCTTTATCCGGACGGTACCAAAGAGGCTATCTGGACCGATCACTTGTTCGATGCACTTGGGACCGACTATTTGACAGGCAGCCAGGTGAATAAACTGGTCAGCCATTTAAGAGAAGGGGAATTCCTGGGTAAATACGGCATCTATTCTATTGCCAGAAAAGATAGTGTTCATTGGGATCTGATTGATGCAGACTGGGGTGGAGGCGGACAATATGCCGGCATGCCGGGTAGGATCTCCCGTAACCTTTACAAACAGGGATTCCCTGAACTGGGATGGGAAATGCTCAAACGAAATATGGGATATATTGAATTCTTCCCTTATCTTCCTCAAAATCCACGCACAGATGCACCAATTCAGGACCGCTCCTCGATGCCGCTGGAGATCTCTGCCGGTGCAGGGATGGAAGCCATTATTTTTGGAACTTTCGGAATAACCATCGATAAAGAGAGGTTGACCATCAAACCAAACACACATGAAGAACTGGGAATCTCCACACTTCGTGATTTTAAATTCAGAGGAAAATCTTATTCTATCCAGATTGACAAGCGGACTTTTTCGGTTTTCAGGGATGGGAAGCCAATTGCCACAAAGCAGTTTGGTGAGTCAGTTGTAATCCTTTAACCTATTGAATTAAATAAGGATTCAAAGAAATCAAGGAGCTAAATTTTAACCAGTTGGGAATCGGCTTTTTTAAGCGGACACTGATAATATTTTGACTGAATTAAATTGAATAATAGCTTATAAAAACAACTAATCTTTTAATTTATTATTTTGTCCCGCAATGAATGAACGGAACGTTCGCCAACTAAATTAAACGATTATGAAATCAGTTAAGCTCAATCCTGGATGGCGTCTTGGAACTATTTTTTTGGTCGGAATTTCGCTCTCAATTGGTTGGGGAATCAGGGGAAATACTGGCCATTGTGGAGCTGAATTTGCCGGATGCCTTGCGGCAATCACTGTTGCTGCACTTTCAGGCAGGGAGGATTGGCGGAATAGGATTCCCTATTTTGCATTTTTTGGAGCCTTAGGCTGGGGCTTTGGAGCTACCCAATCTTATATGCAGGTTCTTTCTTATACAGATAGCGGGCACGCCCTTTCTCAGTGGTATGGCTTTATGGCTATTTTTTATATCGGGTTTTTATATGTAGGATTGGGCGGGGCCGGCACCGCATTTGCTGCTGTGGCTTCCAGGGAGAGGATATTGAATATTTTTAAGCCAATATTATTTGTTTTCGGTGCCTGGCTTTTTTTAGACCTTATCGAAGAACCTCTTGCACACCTGTTGCAATCGGCTGCATTTGATGCTAACGCGTTACGGCATAATAACCCTTTATACTGGTTCGATTCGCACTATATGGAAACGCTATTTGCACTGTTTGGTGTTGCAGCATATGACCTTTATGAACGTAAGGGAGTGCATGACCGATTATTACTCCCTGTTTTTGCAGCCATCGGAGCACTGTCAGGCTGGATAATTCAGTTGTTGATAAGTGCTGCCGGCATGATAGATAAGCTGGCATCTTTGCTGACCTATCAGTTGGGCGATCCGTCATATCTTAATCCTGCCACTGGTCTGCCTGCTTATAAGGCCTCCGATTTACTGAACAACTGGCCTCAATGGTTTAGCGATTATCCTCAGCATCTCGGATGGTTTTTAGGTTTATTGCTTGGAATATTAATTTATTTCCTTAATTACGGAAAATTTAGAAATGGGGCTTCCTTAATTACTTATATGTGCAGTGGATGGTATATTGCTTTTTTGGCACTCCCTGTTTTAGGCAGCCTCTTCTTTGTCCATTATGGCGGTATTCGGATGACTCCGCCCAGATCCGATAATTGGGCGGGTGTTACAGGCCTTTTTATCGGCACCAGCATTTGGATGTGGCGCAATAATCTGCCTCCTGTAGCCGTTGCTTCTCTTATCAGCGGAACGATTGGAGGACTTGGATTTGCGGGGGTGCAATGGATCCGGCAAATATTGGTTTCCTTTGGAAATCCCCGGATCCTTGAATATAAAGGTGTTCTACCCGGGAGTGAAGAATTTAAATCCATTGCCTCATCCTGGGCCAGATGGCAGGGACAAAACTGGCACAGCTTTTTGGAACAGGGCTATGGTTTTGTGAATGGTGTTGCCATTGCTGTCGCCCTGGCTTTTCTGGCTTCACGGGTAAAACTTCATACTGATGATAAGGATTCTGCCGGACAAAACAAAGGCCGATGGACCCGGGCTTTCGCCGCTTTATTTGTCATTCTTGTTTTAACCTATTATAATGTACTCAAAAACGTGGAGGTCTGGAGTAACCAATTAGACCAGAATGTTTGGAAAAGGATCATTACACATGCAGGAGGGGCGACGGAAACTATGCCTGCACTGTGGGATTTTCCCTACATTGGACGTTTACCAGGTATTGATTTTTTAAACATGACACCAACCGGATGGTTTAACTTTACCTGGTTATTATTGGTGATCGGCTGCATAGTGATCGTTGTGCGTCACTACAGGTCACCGCTGGCCATTATTCCCAAGAGTTCCCTGGCTAAAGGACAACTGATTTTCCTTATTTTACTTTGGATTATGGTTATTGGTAATTTCGAAATGGCACTAACCGGATGGAATCCAATACGGATGATCACAGAATGGGTGATTTTTGTTAACGCTTTGATTGCTACAGTGCTCGTCCTCCTATTGCCAAGGGAAGAGGAAACCGTTATCAATATCGAGGAAGAAAATTATAAGCCAATCTACAGACGATTATGGATAAAGGCAGTTGCGGCTCTATTGATTTCAAGTGTATTGTTTTTTACTACAATCCGAATGATCTATCATTATCCGGCCTATGAAAAATTGAATTTTAAACAGTATCAAACCAGATTTGGACCTGAAGCGAACTGGAGAAGAAAGCCACATCTTAAAAATGAGAAAGAACACTAATATTAGGGTAAATCAGTTAAAATAGAGTTGTATGATTTCAAAATTAATGGTCTCCCTGTTCATTCTCCTGGTAAGTTCTGATTTAATTGCATCATCATCAGATACTCAGGTATTCGTCTCAGGAACGGATGGTCATAAAAGTTACCGGATACCGGCAATTATTTCAGCTCCTGACGGGACCTTGCTCGCCTTTGCCGAAGGGAGGATGAATGGCTCCGATGATTTTGGAAATATCGAAATTGTTTTAAAACGAAGTACGGATAGCGGGAAATCCTGGGGCCCTATGACCGTTGTTGCAAAATATGGTGAACTCCAGGCGGGCAATCCGGCACCCGTGGTTGATTTACTGGATCCCCGGTTTCCCAAAGGGAGGATTTTTCTTTTTTATAACACCGGGACCAAAAGCGAAGGTGAAGTCAGAAATGGAAATGGAGTTCGGGAAGTTTGGTATAAAACTTCGGAAGATAATGGCTATTCATGGTCTGAACCCGTAAATATCACCCTTCAGGTTCACAAACCGAATCAACACGGAATAAATCCGGCTTATCATTTCATTGAAGACTGGAGGTCATATGCCAATACGCCGGGACATGCCATACAATATTCTGCTAAACCCTATCTGGGACGAATTTTTGTAGCCGCAAATCACTCGGAAAAAAATTCGAAAAGCTCTAAAGTAGATTACTTTGCCCATGGATTTTACACAGATGATCATGGAATATCCTTTAAACTGAGTGAAACAGTTCCGTTGGCAGGGAGTAATGAAAGTAGTGCTGCTGAGCTTTCCAATGGCGCCCTGATGCTGAACAGCAGAAATCAAAAGGGTGACATCAGGGAAAGAATTGTGGCAATCAGCAGAAATGGCGGGGTGTCATGGGACACCGTCTATTTTGATCATCAGCTGCCTGATCCGGTCTGCGAAGGGAGTATCCTCAATATTGGGAAAATGAGCGGAAAAAACAGGTTGGCTTTTTGCAACCCCGCAGAGCGGGATGACCGCAATAACCTGACTTTGCGAATCAGTTCGGACGAAGGGATGACATGGACCCAAACTATTCCCGTCGATAACAATCCGGAACAGAAAAAATTATCTTATACTGCCTATTCAGATATCGTTTCAGTCGGTAAAAGCAAAATTGGGGTGTTGTATGAGAAGAGCAACTATTCACTGATTGTGTTTAAACTCATAAAATGGAAATAGTATTTATTATAACATATTGAAAATCAAGTAAAATTAAAATATTTTAAAGCAAGATAATTTTCTATTTCAAACCATACTGTTTCCGATAGTTCTAAATGCCGTCATTTAACCCCGTATATATTACAAATAATATAAAATATAACCATGTAAATAATACAGATATTTTATATATTTACCCTGTAAATAAAACAATTTGTTGTGAATTTTGAACGGAAAGCATATCGTTATTTATTGGACTGGAAGGAGCGATCTGACCGGAGACCCTTGATTATCAGAGGAGCACGGCAGGTTGGCAAATCTACCTTAGTTGAGGATTTTTCAAGGGAGTATAAACATTTTATCTCACTGAATCTTGAAAAAGCTCAGGCCAGAAGGATATTTGAAGATCTGGAAAACACCAAAGATATCGTAGAGGCAATATTTCTTCAATCCGGTACACCTTATAACAGCGAATTGACCTTAATTTTTATTGATGAGATTCAGGAATCTCCTAAGGCAATACAACAATTACGCTACCTGTATGAAGATTTTCCTCACTTGCACGTTATTGCTGCAGGGTCTCTTTTGGAGTTTGCCCTTCGAAAAGTTGCCTCTTTCCCTGTTGGACGCGTAGACCAAATGTTATTGCATCCGTTTGATTTCGAAGAATATCTGATGGCTCTGAACAGAAATGACCTGTTACGGGAATTGGAAAATATTCCCGTAAATAAATTTGCTCACACCATCTTACTCGATCTTTTTCACCAATATGCCATTTCCGGAGGAATGCCTGAAATTGTAAGATGTTATGTGTCAGATAATAGTCTGGCAAACTTAGGTCAGATTTATAATCGTATCTGGCAAAGTTATCGTGATGATGTTGAGAAATATGCATCCAATACCACAGAAAGAAAAGTTATCCGGCATATTATAGATACTGCTGCATCGGAGAGAGACCGGATTACGCTTGCCGGATTTGGTCATTCAAATTACCGGTCCAGAGAAGTTGGGGAGGCAATCAGGGCATTAGATTTGGCAAGAATTATCCAATTGGTTTATCCCACGGTTTCCCTTCAGCCACCGGTTTTTCCCGATATAAAAAGAAAACCCCGCCTTCAGTTTCTGGATACCGGACTGCTAAATTTCACTCTTGGAATACAGGCTGAGATGATTGGTATAAAAGACTTGAATAATTTCTATCAGGGGAAAATCATTCAACATCTTGTTGCCCAGCAACTGCAGGCTCAAATGAGTTCTCTCCTGTATAAACCGTTGTTCTGGGTACGGGAGGAAGCTAATAGTACATCAGAGGTTGATTTGGTATATCAATACAATCAGTATGTCATTCCCATTGAGATTAAATCGGGCGAACAAGGCAGGTTAAGGTCTTTGCATCAGTTTGTACAGCGAACGAATCATCGGTACGGCATCCGTATGCTGGCCAATAATTTTTCAATTGAAAATGTAAAAACTCCGGACGGTACATCTTACCAATTAATGAATATGCCCTACTATCTGGCGACCAGAATACCTCAATATATTGAATGGTTTATCAACCGTCAAATGTTATGAAATACCATGATTTTAAAAATACAAAACGAAATGAATATTTCCTCAAGGCGATTCCATTTGGCCACTAAAAAACAAATTATCTACAAATGAATATAATTAGCTCTTTATCCATTTTTGTTCTATTTTTTGGCTTATTCCCCGAAATAACATCGGGGCACCGAAAAAGTCAACCGGCCGATTCGGTTAGCTTTGAATCCATCTTTCCCTTCCAAAAGCAGCATTGCCATGGTTCAACGATTGTGGAGCTTCCAAACAAAGACCTGCTGGCTGCCTGGTTTCAGGGAAGCGGGGAGCGGACTGCGGATGATGTCGCGATTAAAGGGGCACGTTATAACCATAAAACAAAAAAGTGGGGCAACCCCTTCATAATGGCTGACGTTCCCGGTTTTCCCGATATCAATCCTGTACTCTTTGTCGATAACCAGAAGAGGCTCTGGCTGTTCTGGTACACCGTAATGGCTTATCAATGGAGTACTTCGCTGCTGAAATACCGTTACAGCGACAAATTTATGCAAAAAGAGGGTCCCCCTGAATGGAAATGGCAGGATGTCCTTCACATGAAACCCGACGGTGGTATGGCAACCGATGGGATCAACAAAAATGACTCCTTCGTCGTAAACCTGACCAGAAAATTTGACGAATATTATGACTACTTAAAACAATCCGGACAGGTAGTCGAAAACGGGGCCAACGGAATTACCGTTAAAGATCTGGAAAAAGCCAAAAGTCTCTATCTTGAAATTGCCAAAGGGAAAAACCTGATCAGCGACGGTAAGGAAATCAACGATAAAGGGGTCAAAGTTAAAGCTCAGCTGGGTTATCCGCTGCTACGACGCATTGGCTGGCAAACCAGGAACAAACCGCTTCAAATCGGCAATCGGATGATACTGCCGCTTTATTCAGACGGATTAAACCTCTCGATTATGGCTATTACTGATGACCGGGGTGAACACTGGTCGTTTAGTGAACCAATATTAGGCGGCGGAGCAATCCAGCCTTCGCTGGCTTTAAACAAGGATGGCTCGCTTACAATCCTGATGCGCGATAATGGTCCGGCTCCGAAGCGATTAATGAAAAGTGTCTCCAGGGATGGGGGATACACCTGGAGTTCGGTGGTCGATACCGATGTCCCCAATCCGGGTACTGCCGCTGATGTGGTAGTCCTGCAAAGTGGAAACCGGGCCCTGGTGCTAAATGATATTGAAGAGGGGAGGCACCGGCTTTCGGTATGGCTCTCTGCCGATGAGGGGAAAACCTGGCCCTACCGGAAGATATTGGTTAATGGAAAACCGGGCAGCGTCGTAAGGGGGCATTATCCTGCAATCATCCAGGGAAAAGACGGGCAGATTCATGTCTCCTATACCAACCAGATTGCCGCTCCAGATGGACATGGTGAGCTTAAAAATATCATTCATGCCAGCTTTTCGGAATCCTGGCTTACGCATTGAATTTCGAAAAATATTTTCTTGATTACTGTAATCTTTATTTAAAGCATGCCACCGCAATTGTGGAAGTTAAGTCCGAAGGACTTTAATTTAATTGACCTCCGGTGCAACCAGAGGTTGTAATAAGCGCATGAACAGGAACCCCGAAAGGGTTCAACCTTGGAGTTTTTAAATTATAACCTGTTTTAAAAGAATCACACTATGACCAGAATTAAACTAATCCTGTTATTGGTATTCGGAGTCGGGAGTATCTCCCTTTTCGCACAATCTGCCAAAAATCCTCAAAGATTACGCCGGGCAGATTGTTTCTTTGGTATTCATTTCGATTTGCATGCGAGCGAAGACATTACCGATGCCGGTAAAACCCTCACCCCTGAAATGGTCGATACTTTCCTGACCAGGGTACGTCCCGATTTCATTCAGATCGACTGCAAAGGTCATCCCGGAATATCGAGTTATCCGACCAAAGCAGGTTACCATGTTAAGGGATTTGAAAAGGACCCGTTGAAACTGTTCCGGGAAGTTACGGCGAGAAACAATGTTGCCCTTTTCATGCATTATTCGGGAGTTTTGGATGCCAAGGTGGTCATAGAGCACCCCGATTGGGCATTGATTAAATCCAACGGGGAGGCAAGTACAGAGAAAGCATCTTTCTTCAGCCCCTATCTCGACAAAACTTTAATTCCCCAGTTAAAAGAAGTCAGCGATTACGGTGTTGATGGCGCCTGGATTGACGGAGATTGCTGGGCCGTGGAACCCGATTGCGGGGTCGCATCATTGGCTCGTTTTGCAAAGGAAACAGGGATCACCGAAATACCTAAAAAACCATCGGATAAAAATTATCCCGAATGGATGGAATATACCCGCCAACTGTTCCGGGAGCATATGAAAAAATACGTTGATGCCATCCATCAGTACAATCCTCAATTCCAGATCACCAGCAACTGGTCTTACTCCTCGATGATGCCTGAGCCGGTGAATAATAATGTGGATTATTTATCCGGTGATGTCACTCCCCAAAACGGGGTTTACCGTTCAGCTTTTGAAGCGCGGTGCATTGCCCCGCAGGGGAAACCGTGGGACCTGATGGCCTGGGGGTTTTCATGGAACGGGGGAAAGATGCCAATGAGCGTCAAATCGTCTGTTCAATTGGAGCAGGAGGCTTCTGAGATCATGGCAATGGGGGGCGGCGTGCAGTTCTATTTTCAGCAAAATCGTGATTTATCCCTCAAACCCTGGCTGGCAACCACCCTTTCCGAAATCGGGATCTTTTGCCGGGCAAGACAACCCTTTGTTCATAAGGCAAAAGCGATTCCCCAGATCGCCCTGCTTTATCCAACTTCCTGTTATCAAAAAAACACAACCCATCCATTTTCCGGATCTACGGCAATGCTGCAGGGAGCGCTGAATATGGTCCTGGATGGTCAGCATCCGGTTGAAATTTTAATGGAACATCACCTTTCTGGGAAGATGAAACAGTACCCGTTAATCATTATTCCCGAATGTAATTATTTAGAACCCTCATTTAAAGATGAATTAGACAACTATGTCACAGATGGGGGCAACTTAATTATTATAGGAACCCAGACAGCCAAATTATTTGAAAAGGAGCTGGGGATTCAATCCCTTGTTAATTTGGAAGATAAACCGGAATTTATTGCAGAGGGTGATAAACTTGGAGGCATTGGCAGCTCTGTAATATCGGTCGGATTATTACCCGGGGCCCGGTCAATATCCACTTTTTACAACAGCAGTGATTTTAAGGATAAGGGAAGCATTATTTCTGCTTCGGTAAATCAGTATGGAAAGGGGAGGGTTACGGGCATTTATTTCAATGCCGGGACAACCTATCTTGATTTCAAATCCCATGTTCTTCGCGATTTTTTAAGTGCCCGGATCGGGGAATTGTTCCCAAATCCGATTGTGCAGGTAACCGGATCCCATCTCGTCCATGTAACAGCGAATCAAATTAATAATAAACTATTTGTGGGTCTGGTAAATGTTGCTGGTGAACATGCCAATCCAAAAGCGATTGGATTTGATGAGATTCCACCATTGCAAAATCTGGAAGTTCGGATCATCACAACTGAACGACCGTCAAAGATTATTTTGCAACCTGAAAATAAAGCACTGGAGATTGATTTTCATAACGGTATTTCAAAAGTAGTGGTTCCTGAATTGCCCATTTATTCCATCCTGGAAGTGATAAAATAAACCTGACAAGTTTCCAGATCCTGTCAGGTTTTTTCTAATTTTAGCCATTTAAAAATTCAATCCATGACTTCAAGAAGAACGTTTTTAAAGAGCAGCGGGATGGCTGCTGCCGGTCTGGCTCTTATTGCTCCACTTTCGGAGAGTATGGCTTCATGTTCAGCCAATTCAAAGGTAAATGTGGGTCTCGTTGGCTGCAATGGGATGGGATTTGTTGATTTAAAGACTTTTCTGGAAAACCCGCAGGTTGAATGTATCGCGTTGTGCGATATCGATGAAGGTGTACTTAACCGACGTGCAGCTGATGTTGAAAAAATCAGGGGGAAGAAACCGGCCTATCTTTACAAAGACTGGCGTAAACTAATTGAAAACAAAGATATTGACGTTGTAATTATAGGAACTCCCGATCATTGGCATTGCCTGATTATGATTGCTGCATGTGAAGCCGGAAAAGACGTTTATTGTGAAAAGCCGTTAGGCAATAGTATCGAAGAGTGTAACCTGATGGTGAAGGCAGCACATAAACATAAAAGTGTGGTACAGGTCGGGCAGTGGCAGCGAAGTGATCCACACTGGCTAAGTGCTGTCGATTTTATCCGTTCCGGTAAGCTGGGAAAAATAAGGCTGGTGCGTGTCTCCTCCTACCAGGGTTGGTGCCCGTCGATCCCAATACTTGCAGATGAACAGGTACCCGCTGGAGTTGATTACGATATGTGGCTGGGGCCGGCTCACAGCCGTCCGTTCAACAGAAACCGGTTTCATTTTACCTTCCGTTGGTTCTGGGACTATGCTGGCGGCCTGATGACGGACTGGGGGGTTCACCTGCTTGATTTTGCCTTGTATGGAATGGATGTAACAACACCTAAATCGATCATGGCAATGGGGGGTAAATACGGCTATCCACATGATGCCTGCGAAACGCCCGACAGTTTGCAGACCATTTATGAATTTGACGGGTTTAATGTGATATGGGATCATGCCATCGGAATCAACGATGGTGGATATGGAAGAACTCATGGATTGGGATTTGTAGGTGAAAACGGAACCCTGGTGGTTGACCGCAATGGTTGGGAAGTAATTCCCGAAATCGTAAACAAGGAGAAGAGAATGGAAGCTGTCCTTCTTGTCAAAGGCACTGGTGAGGGATTAAAAAATCATGTGAAGAATTTCCTCGACTGCAGACTTACCCGAAACCGGAATACCAATGCAAGCGTAGAAATTGGGGCTCATATCGCCAAATTCTCCCAGCTTGGAAATATTGCCTACCGTTCAGGTAAAAAACTGATCTGGGATGGGACAAGATTCACCAATGATGATGAGGTAAATAAATACCTGATTCCAAGCTACCGTGATCCCTGGAAATTGCCAACAATTTAGCTCCTGGAAAATGCTGCTTCGGCAAATAAAAATAACCGGGAAAGAATTCCATTCCCGGTTATTTTTTCGTAATTAATAATTATTTGATATTCAATAGTTTTTATCTTTAATGACCAATTTAACCGGAATGAGAATTAAAAATATCAAAATTTCGGGGGGACGAATTAATTCAATTTCCCTGATTTTTTTCTTGGTTCTAAGCTTTGTCATAAATCCGGGTTATGGACAGGCGGTTAAAGCCTGGCACAATTCAGTCGTTAAACCAGAGGAAAAGACCCATCCGCTGCCCCATATCATAGAGAAAGATGGTCGCCATGCGCTGCTTGTGGATGGACAACCATTCCTTATTCTCGGTGGTCAGGCTCATAATTCAAGTGGCTGGCCTGGAATGATGCCACAGGTGTGGTCCGCCATTGAGAGGATGCATGCTAACACACTGGAAGTGCCAATTTATTGGGAGCAGATCGAACCCCAACCTGGAAAATTTGATTTTTCAATGGTGGATTTGCTGTTGAAGCAAGGGCGCGAACGCAAAATTCATCTCGTTTTTTTGTGGTTTGCAACCTGGAAAAATGGCAGTAACCACTATATGCCGGAATGGATGAAACGTGATTCAAAAAAATATCCAAACATAACGGACAGGAACCATAAACCGGTGGATTCACCATCACCCCATGCAATGGCAGCACTGGAAGCGGATAAAAAGGCATTTGTCGAGGTTATGTCCTATTTAAAAAGGGCAGATCCGCAGCATACTGTGATCATGGTTCAGGTAGAAAATGAGCCTGGCGCATGGGACAGTATACGTGACTATTCCGATGAGGCTCAGAAACTTTTTGAAGATGAGGTTCCTGCAGAATTGCTCCGTCCGGAAATATTAAAAGCATTAAATACACCCAATGCAACTGAAGGTAGCTGGCAAAGAGTATTCGGGGATAACGCCGATGAGTATTTTCAGGCCTGGTCGGTAGCCAATTACGTTGGAGCAGTTGCAGCGGCCGGAAAGGCAGTAAATCAGTTGCCTTTGTATGCTAATGTGGCACTTCGCGATCCACTAACCAATCCCGGCGCATCAAACTATGAAAGCGGTGGGGCGACTGACAATGCTATTCCGATCTGGAAGGTGGCAGCCCCGTCAATTGACTTACTGGCGCCAGATATTTATTTCCCTGAAAGCGATCGGGCATTGAAGGTGATGGAGTTATATGACCGTTGTGACAACCCCTTGTTTGTTCCGGAGATCGGATCAGGCGAGGAATACGCCAGATATTTTTATTCAATGCTTGCCCATGGAGGTATTGGCTTCTCACCGTTTGGGATAGATAACAATGGAAAAGATCCGGAAAACAGAGAGAATGATCCCGCTCTGATCGCTGTTTCACGGGAATATGCAATAGCGGCTCCGATGATGAGGGACCTTGCCAGGTGGTCTTTTGAAGGGAAGATAAGATCTGCCGTTGAGCGTGAGGACCATTCAGAACAAAAGATTGAACTTGATTCCTGGCGGAGTACGATAACTTTCGGTGATTTGAAAAGAGGTAATCATCTGACTAATTCCATTCCCCTGGGTAAAGCCATGATTATTCAACTGGGAGAGAATGAGTTTATCCTTACCGGAACACATTGTCATTTTACTTTTGAACCTTCCGGAACAAATGCCGGAAAAGCGTGGCAATACCTCAGGGTGGAAGAAGGTACGTATGAAAACGGTTCATTTAAATTGTTGCGAATCCGTAATGGGGATGAAACCGATTGGGGGGGGCCTGAAATTGGTCCAGTACCTGTGATTCTGCATCTAATACTAATCACACGTTAAACGAAAATCAGATTACGATATTTTATTTTTGCATACAGGGAATGGAATTAAATCCGGATGTGATTATTCAGAAATTATATTGCTGATTATATGATAAACTTCATCGAAAGTTTTTGTTTCCATCAATTCTGCCCTTAACCGGGCTGCGCCGGGAAAATCGTTAGTATATATCTTATAAAATCGTTTAAGGATGTTGAAATTCTTCTTCCCACCCCAGTTTTTTTCAAAAATTTGAGTGTGGAGCATCAGTTGGGCTAATTTATCCTGAACTTTTAAAGAGATAGCCTCGGAGTTGAACATCCACGGATTATGAAAAATTCCCCGTCCGACCATCACTCCATCGAGTCCATATCTGGATGTAAGTTCCACTCCTTGAGCATAGGATTCTACATCTCCATTTCCCAAAAAAAGAGTGCCGGGATTAAGCTGATCCCGAATCCGTGCCCCTTTGGCGATCTCTTCCCAATCTGCAAGCCCGTCTGACTGTTGTTTTTGGGTCCGGCCATGCAGGGTGATGGCAGCTGGTTTGGTCTCCAGTAAATTGGCGATCCACACTTCCGTGTCATGGGCTTTTATACCAGTCCGGGTTTTTACAGATACCGGCAGCTGGGTCGCTTCCATGGTGGCAAGAATGATCTCCTTAGCCAAGGTTGGTTGGCTGATTAAAGCCGAACAACAGCCGTTTTTAACTACATTTTTTACCGGACATCCCATGTTGATATCGAGTCCGTCAAAATCATATTCATCAGTAATGTCACGCGCAACTTTATGAAAAATCTCGGGATTATTCCCCCAAATCTGGGCAACAAGATTAAAATTCTTCTGTTTCATGAGCTGCTTTTCAGATTCACTCACCAACAAACGTTCTGCTACACGGGGTTTACCTTTGGGATGGTTCATCCCGTCAACCGATGTGAATTCGGTGAACAAAACTTGAAGAACCAGCGGATCAGACACTCTTTCAATAATTTCGCGAAAGGATGTATCGGTAACATCCTCCATTGGAGCTAAAGTGAAAACTGGTTTCTGAAGGCTTTTCCAAAAATTGGACATAATCAACTACTGGTTACTGACCTGATTCTGAATTTGAATCTGCAAAAGTAGTATTTTTAGCAAGCCTGAAACTCTTGCGGTAAACACTTCGGTTTCCAAATTTGGGGGCTATCGTATGCCGGTAGCGTTGTTTTTCAGCCTCAGAACTGTTTTTCAGATCACGACACTCAATTGAACAGCAATGTTCAAATTTTCCGGCACACTCTTCACACTGTATAAACAACAAATGGCAAAGCTCATTGGCACAGTTCAAATGGACATCGCATGACTTCCCGCATTGATGACAGTGTGATATAACCTGGCCATCTACTGTTTCTCCCATCCGTTCATCAAACACAAAATTTTTTCCGATAAAGTTTGATTGGAGATTTAATTGCTTAATCTTTCCGGTATATTCGATAATCCCGCCATGAAGCTGATTTACATCTGTAAAACCATGGTGTTTCAGGTATGCACTTGCTTTTTCGCACCGAATTCCTCCCGTACAATAGAGTAGTAATTTGGCCTCTTTTTTATCCTGAAGCAAATCCGTAATCATATTTAATTCTTCCCGAAAGGTATCAGCTTCAGGACAAATGGCACCCTTAAAGTGCCCGATCTCCGATTCGTAATGATTCCTGACATCCACAACAATATGCTCACCACTCTCCACCAGTTCATGAAATTCCCTGGCATCCAGGTGCCTGCCAACATTCGTGACGTCAAACGCATCGTCGTTTAAACCATCCGCGACCAGCTTGTCCTTCACCTTTATCGAAAGTTTATAGAATGATTTCCCATTGTCCTGGATTGCATATTTTATCGGTATATTTTCGAAGACCGGATGATTTTTTAACGACAACAGGAAACTCTCCAGATTATCTTCCGGAACACTCATCTGTGCATTGATCCCTTCCCGGGCGATATAAATCCGACCGAAACAGTTTAAGTCAGCCCATTCATGATAAAGCTGGTCCCTGAATTCCTGAGGATTATCAAGGATAAAGTAGCGATAAAATGAGATTGTTTTCCGGACAAAAGGCTCAGCCAACAGGTTTTCTTTTAATACTTTCCGGTCAATTGAATTGTAAAGCGGCATTATTGTTGTAATTTTATTCTTGCTATATTTTGCAACAGGTTGATTTAATTATTGTTTGGGACCCCGTACCTCGGGATTTGGTTTGCGGTGAAACCTCCCGGGATTTTTCTTCTGATTTTTTAAAAGAACCGGTTTGGTAAAGAATTTCTGATCTAAAATTCCAACGTTCATCATATTCACTTTGGGTGACTCCTTTTCAGCAAAACTGTCGATTGATGGTTTTTCACCATGCTTATTCATATTCAGAAATTTAATGACATCAGCCAGATCAAGTTCAAAAGTCTGACCAATATTATGGTCATATTTATACCATATTTTCTTTTGAAGAATGTCGGTCTTTAAGTGACGGGCAATCCCTTTGTCAGTTTCAATAGATAAAAGCTCATTCGGAAAATCTTTCAACGCTTCGAGGTACTGATCCAGTTCATAGGTAAGGCAGCATTTTAGTTTACCACAACGTCCGGTCATCTTTTCAGCATTGGGTGATAATCCCTGTTTAATAGCCGAATCCGAAGTGATACTCGAAAAGTCTGTACGCCACGTTGAACAACAAAGAGATCGTCCACAGGAGCCGATTCCGCCGATGCGGGCTGCTTCCTGCCGAACACCTATTTGCATCATCTCGACTTTAATCATAAACTCCCTGGAATATTGTTTGATCAGTTCCCTGAAATCAACCCTTCCATCAGCAATGTAGTAAAAAATGGCCTTGCTATTATCCCCCCTGAACTCCACATCTCCAATCTTCATATTCAGATTCAGTTGGTTAGCAATTTGTCTGGAACGAATCATTACCTTGTTTTCGCGCGCCTTGGCTTCTTCCCACTTAACGACATCAGCTGGTGTCGCTTTTCGGTAAACCTTATTCCATTCGTACCGATCCTTCCTTTTTATTTTCCGATTAAACTGAAGTTCAGCCAACCGTCCTGTCAAAGAAACGGCACCTACATCGTGCCCTGGGTTACACGAAACTACCACCAATTCATCCCGTTTCAGGTGAATCCCGTTTTCATTCCTGAAAAACTCTTTCCGGGTCCCTTTAAACCTAATTTCGACAATATCTGTTTCATGTGTTGTATCCGGCAAATCGTTCATCCAGTCAAATGTGCCAAGCATTGCTGGCCGATCTAAATCAATATTTGTATTGCATCCGTTGCATGCCATCTCTTTTAATATTTTATTTCAAACCGACAATATTATCAAAATTTGCTTAAATTTACTATTTTTATTAGATCTAAATAATAATAAATCTTTAAAAATGGCATTAAGTTATATATAATCAGATAGATAAATGAATAAGTTAACGAACGGATAATTTTTAATTATTCGGTGTTTTGAATTACTTTTGGTCGGTAAATCGGTATTAATAGTTTTCAAAATATGACTTTGAACCATAAAATTTCTCCTTCAATATTAGCTGCGGATTTTAATAATCTGGGAAAAGATATCCTGATGATTAATCAGAGTGAAGCCGACTGGATCCATTTTGATGTGATGGATGGAGTGTTTGTTCCGAATATCTCCTTTGGATTACCGGTAATTCTGGCGGTTAAGAAATTGGCTGACAAACCTTTGGATGTTCATTTAATGATTATCAACCCTGACCCTTTCATTAAGCCTTTCCGGGATTCAGGGGCCGATATCCTGACCGTCCATTATGAAGTCTGCAATCACCTTCACCGGACAGTTGGTGCGATAAAAAATGAAGGGATGAAGGCAGGTGTTTGTCTCAATCCTCATACACCGGTACATTTACTGGAAGATATTATCAATGAGATTGATGTTGTACTTTTGATGTCGGTTAATCCCGGTTTTGGAGGTCAGAAATTTATTGAAAATACCTACCTGAAAGTGCTTAATTTGCGTCGTATGATTGAGGAGAAAGGAGCAGACACTCTCATTGAAATTGATGGTGGAGTCAATCTGGAAACGGGGAAACTTCTTTTTGAGGCCGGAGCCGACGTTCTGGTTGCTGGAAGTTTTGTCTTTGATTCCAAAAATCCTATCTTGACGATTCATCAATTGAGGAACGTTTGAGAGACCAACAGGCTGCAACAGATTTAGGATCTAAAGGCTTAACGAATGACTGCTTGGAAACGCAGAAACTACAGAAACTGGCCCCAATTGCCAACCGCAAAATAAAATTAGCTTTCTCTTCACAACCGAACCCTTATTGTGGTAACTTTGTGCCGTAAACATACATGGGGCTGACCGGTTTTGACAGCGGGCAGAAGAGGTATGTAAGCATGCCGGGCATTGGATTGTTGGCCCGTAAATCTTAATATCCAAACAATTAATTGGCGAAAATAATTTTGCTCTTGCCGCTTAATCGAATCAAGTAGATTACGCTAATCCGGCATTAGATGCTGGAGTGGGACATCTCCCGGGTGCTGTAGATCCGAAGCGGCCCGGTCCGGAGGTGCAGTAATATCGGAAATAGTCGGCTAAATGCTCTGGTAAGTCGATGAAATTAAGGAGATAAGGTGATGATCGGTGGCCTTGATCCAGTTATCATTCGAAAATTAAATCTTGGATAAGCATGTAGAAAGCGTATTGCTTCCTCGTTTGGACCGGGGTTCGACTCCCCGCAGCTCCACTCTAAAGATTGAATTTCAATTCATTGCAAAATTTATGCACCTATGCACTCTTGATAGAAGTTGGATAGGTGCTTTTTTATTAAAACAGATCCCGGATAGCTATGTCTGTTAATTTAATCACCTCTTGCAGATTCAAAGGATATTCTGAATCTGCCTTAGTAGTTGTTTTTAATTTGATGAAAATTAGTACAAATGGAAATTTTTAAAACTCAAATGGGAAGAAATACTCAAGGAATATTTCTTCCCCGAATGAAAATCATTCAAATTCTCTCCACGCTGTTTATCTCTATTTTGTTCACTTTCAGTGCCTCCCTTGTCGTTGCACAAAATCAGGAACAAATGAATAGTGCACCCCCATCCTGGGCCCCGGATTATGATTCTAAAAATCCGGCACATTATTATTATCTGCCTGATATTGAGTGCTATTATGATTTATGGAACCGTGAATTCGTTTATCTGGAGGATGGTAACTGGTTGTTCAGTTCCACGTTACCCTCTATTTATTCAGGCTACGATCTAAATAATTGTTTCACTGTAATCCTCAATAATTCGGTGCATGAACCCTGGATGCACTTCCATTATTATGTGGCTCATTATCCACGTTTTTATTATAAATCAATAAACCGAGATGGTTATCACGATAATGTACGTCCGTTACGTGGATTTAATGAAAATGCAAAAGGTCTGATTTATAATATCCGCGTGAATAATGGTTCAAATAACAGAAATGAAACAATACCATATCAGGAAGCTAATCGTGTGCTGCCTGCTAAATCAGGCCGCCCGGCACAAGCGATGAAATACTACGGTAAACAAATCGGTCAGCCCGTGAAAGTTCAAAGAAATATGATGAAACCTCAGGAAAAAAGAAACAAAGAAAGATAAATGAAAAAATCCGGATTGCAGTTCATTTCTGCAATCCGGTATAAAACAGTTTAAAATACCAGATTCCGTGACTGTTAGGCATCCCTGAAATTGGGGATCGACCCATATTAAAACTTTAAAAATCTGATAATTGATGCGAGTGAACACCTTATCCCATCAAATTTGTTATTCCTGACCAAAAAGACAGACATAATGTCTGTAGCCTATATCAGTGCAGATGAAAACCAATTATATTTTATAAAATGATCAAAAAAACCTGGAAATGTCTGCTGGCATTGGCCCTAATCATTTTCCTTTCTGGCTTAAGTTTCTCCTCTTACGGAAACACAGGTAGGTTTAATCGGCCGACAGGATTGTCTGTTAACTTTTTAACCCACACTAATCTGGTGTATATAAATGGTTATCTCACCAATACCCTTTTGGATGACTCCTTAGCAGGGAAGGATAATTATCAGTTTACTGAAATTGCACAACGTCGCCCTTTCTTAGGCTGGATTGTCAATTCGGATCAGGATAATACCCTGCAAACGGCTTACCGGATTTTGGTTGCTTCAACGCCTGAAAAAATTCGGAATAACATTGGTGATTTCTGGGATTCCGGAAAAATTGAAAGCAATCAGTCTCTAAATGTAATTTATAACGGAAAGGTGCTTGTTCCGGGGAAGGTATACTTCTTTAGAGTGAAAACCTGGAATAATCATGGCATTGGATCTGATTTTTCTGATATTGCCCGGTTTAAAATGGCATCCAAATTATCTGATTATGCGACTGCACGCTATCCGTTACAAAAAGAGGATGATTACCCGGTGTCGGTAAGACAATTGCCCGGGAACCTCACGTTCATCGATTTCGGCAACGATGCCTTTGGTCGTTTAAAATTGACTTTACAGGGGAAAAGAGGTATCGACACCCTAACTATCCGACTTGGAGAAGCCCAAAAAGATGGCAGGATTGACCGGAATCCCGGAGGTACTATCCGTTATTCCGAATATAAACTCGGAATGGAAGAAGGTTGGAAAACATACCTGATTGAAATCAGACCTGACAAGCGTAATACTGGTGCCAAGGCCATCAAAATGCCTGATTATACTGGGGAGGTTACCCCATTCCGGTATTGCGAGATAGCAGGGTATGACGATCAACTTCTTAAAAAACAGGTTGTAAGAGAAATAGTCCACTATCCGTTCGATGAAACCGATTCCTATTTCAGGAGTTCTGACACCTTGTTAAACCAGGTTTGGAATTTGTGCAGGTACACCATGAAGGCTACCTCTTTTGCCGGAATTTATTTGGACGGTGATCGCGAACGTATTCCCTATGAGGCAGATGCTTTAATCAATCAACTTGGGCAGTACAGTGTTGTCCGTGAGTACAGTATGGCACGTTATTCTCAGGAATACCTCATTAACCATGGTACCTGGCCTACCGAATGGGTTTTACAATCGGTATTGTTAGCCTGGAACGATTACCTGTTTACCGGAAATAAAGCATATCTGGAACAATATTATGATGATTTGAAAGCTAAAACACTTTTGCCATTGGAAGATGGATCAGGCTTTATCAGCACAACCACCGGAAAACAAGCTTCTGCATTTTTGACATCAATCCATCTTGAAGACAAACTTCGTGATATTGTTGACTGGCCTCAAGCAGGTGGCGTATTGTCCTTGAAAAAAGAGCAGGGAGAAACCGATGGCTTTATTTTCAGGGATATAAATACAGTTGTCAACGCATACCACTACCGAGCCTTGATAATAATGGCTCAGGTAGCCGGACTTATTGGAAATGAGCGCGATAGTAAAATATTTGCCGGAACGGCGGAAAAATTAAAAACAGCTTTCAATGATAAATTATTAGATAAAAAAAGGAAAGTTTATGTGGATGGAATTGGAACTGATCATGCATCCATTCATTCCAATATGTTTCCGCTTGCATTTGGTCTGGTGCCGGAAACCTATGTGGATAAGATTATTAATTTTATTCAGTCAAAAGGAATGGCCTGCAGCGTTTACGGTTCACAGTTTTTACTGGAGGCCTTATATAATAGTAATAGCTCATCTTACGGGCTGGAACTTTTAACCTCTACCAGCGACAGGAGTTGGTTCAACATGCTTAAGTCAGGTTCCACTATTACCATGGAGGCCTGGGACAATAAATACAAACAGAATCAGGATTGGAACCATGCCTGGGGAGCAGCTCCGGCAAACATTATCCCGCGTAAGCTCATGGGTATCGAACCACTTCAGCCGGGATTCAGCAAAATTCGGATAAAGCCACAGCCGGCCAGCCTCGAATATGCCGAAATCAAATACCCAACTATTCGGGGTGAGCTATTTATTTCATTTAAAAATAAGCCTGGAAAATCATTTTTGCTGAAAACAACGATTCCCGCCAATACAACTGCTGTTATTTATCTCCCATACAGGTCAGAATCACAAAAGGTAACCATGAATGGCAAAGCAGCTTTATATTACAGGGAGGGGAATTATATAATTTTTGATCGGATTGGTTCCGGAAGCCATACGTTTGAAGTAATAAATTAATAAGGCTGGAACGGCTGAACAAGAGAATCGGAGACCTATCCCAGGAATGAGCGCAAGGGATTATTTTTTTGGATATTCTTTAATTTTTTGAGCGCTTTCATCTTAAGTTGTCTGACTCTTTCACGAGTCAGATTCATTACAATAGCGATTTCATCTATCGATAAAGCGTGTTCGCCAATTAACCCAAAATTATACCTTAGGATTTGAGCTTCCCTGGCTTCCAAGGTTCCTAATGCTCTCTCAATTTCAACCTTTAATGAATTGTTTAACAGGGATATATCAGGACTTGGTTCATCATTGTTAATTAAAGTATCCCAAAGCGTATATTCATCACTGTCACTTTCGCGCAACGGGGCATCCGCAGAAATATGGAAAGTAGATGATTGCAAAGCCTCCTGTATAATATTGGGTTCAAGTCTTAACAATTCTGCAATTTCGTCAGGCATAGGTTCACGCTGATAATCCTGCTCAAGTTTGATAAAAGCAGTGTTAATCTTTAACAGGGATCCTATCTTATTCAGGGGCAATCTGACTATTCTTGACTGTTCAGCTATTGCCTGTAAAATAGATTGTCTGATCCACCAGACCGCATAGGAGATAAACTTAAATCCACGGGTTTCGTCAAAACGTTGAGCCGCTTTTATCAACCCCAAATTGCCTTCATTGATTAAATCGGGTAAAGTCAAACCCTGATTTTGATATTGTTTTGCAACAGATACAACAAAACGAAGATTCGCCTGGATTAGTGTCTCAAGAGCTTTTTGATCTCCGCTTTTAATGGCTCGTCCCAGGCTTACTTCCTCCTCTGCAGAAATAAGACTTAATTTACTGATCTCATGGAGGTAAAGATCCAGGGATGCAGCATCTCTGTTTGTAATCTGTTTTGAGATTCTTAGTTGTCTCATAAAAAATATCAGGTTAGGTTCTCCCAATGAGATCAAAGATAGAATATATTAATT
>Ga0118677_10004657_pt1 | contig 24748 bp, 20 predicted proteins | sample AliMusrvi5mmetaG_FD_86154 | JGI IMG/M metagenome (GOLD analysis project Ga0118677, IMG submission 86154)
GCAACTGTCTGGACCCGGTCGGGAATGGCTCTTGGGCACGAGTACGATCGAGCAGACGTTGGGCACTCAGCGTGATGCTTATATTTATCTGAATAAATATTGTGAAACTCCGTTGCAAAGCGTCCTCGATCTTCCGCTCGACTGGGAAACCAAGGACACTGCCGCCCAGCATCCCCGGCTGTTTTTCGGGCGGGAGGATTTGGCCAGTGTCAAAGAACACTATCCGGAACCCATGCCGTCGACTTCGCCGGGTACCAAAGAATCCATGTGGAACTTCTTTTTCGCTCCGTCGCCGAAGGTTGACGGTGTTTATCGCTGGGAATTTCTGCGGGACCTGGCTGCCAGTGTCGGCCGGTTCACAAATCCGGAGCCGGGTTACTCGTCCGTAAATGGTCCGACCCATCATGTGGTCCAGCCGATCATGGACCTGGTATTCAAGGCTGACATTGCTTTGAGCCGCGACGGCCTGTTCACTGAGGCGGAACGGAAGCGCATCAACGCGCAACTGGCTTTCCTGGGCTGTCGGGTTGCCGCGCCAGATTTCTATTCGAATGAACGCAATTACCGCGCGACAGCCAACATGACAACCATGCGCTACACCACCACGCTGCTCCTGGGTTGCCTGTTGCCGACGCATCCGCAGGCGAAAACGTGGGTGCGCGAGGGGTTGGCCGGCGTCGAAAATATTTTTGCGAACTGGATCGGGCCGAACGGGGAATGGCTGGAAAGCCCCCATTACCAGTGTGTGAACGGCGATCTGTTGTGCATGCTGATCGCCGCCAACCGGGCCGGCCTCTCCGACCTGGTGTATGACCGGCGTTTCTTAAAGAGTTGGTTGTATCTGGCGCGCATCAGCACGCCACCGTCCACCGCTTGCAGCGGGAAGATGTGGCCGGGTTGCACCAGATCGGCTGGCACGGCATTGCGGGCCACCGCCGCCTGCACGGTACGGGCGCGGTCGGCGGCTGAGATGCCGGTGGTGACACCTTCGGCTGCTTCAATGGAGGCGGTAAACGCCGTACCTTTTTTGTCGCCATTGCGGGCCGTCATGGGCGGCAGTTGCAGGCGTTCACAACGTTCGCGGCTGAGTGTCAGGCAGATCAGTCCACGGCCAAATTTGGCCATGAAGTTGATGGCCTCTGCCGTGACATGGTCGGCAGCCAGAATCAGGTCACCTTCGTTTTCACGGTCTTCCTCGTCCACCAGGATCACTATTTTGCCGGCTCGCATGTCGGCGACTATGTCCTCGATCGGTGAAATAGCTACTGGGGCGGTTACGGGTGCGTTCATGGAGTTCAAAAAGGGAAAAGTTAAAACAGGGGGCCGACCTATGCCGTCTGCGCCGGGGCCGTCAGCATGCGCTCGACATAGCGCGCGATCAGGTCAATTTCCAGATTGACGCGCGAGCCTGCGCTTAAGGTGCCGAGGGCGGTATTTTCCACGGTGTGCGGTATCAGGTTGATGCGGACCTCGCAACCATAGTCCAAGTCGCTCACCTTGTTGACGGTCAGGCTGACGCCATTGATGACGATGGAGCCCTTGTAGGCCAAGAACTTGCCCAGCTCCTTGGGTGCCAAAACGCGCAGATCCCAGCTTTCGCCGATCTGGGCAAAGTGCGTCACTTGGCCCACGCCGTCTACATGGCCGGATACCAGATGGCCGCCCAGGCGGTCGTTGGCACGCAAGGCCTTTTCTAGGTTGATCGGGCCTACCTGGTCCAGCCCGGCGGTCTTGTCCAAAGACTCGGCTGAAATATCGACGGTGTATTGATGGGCTGCGGCATCTAGCGTGGTGACCGTCATGCAGGCGCCGTTGAGCGCAATGCTGTCGCCCAGACTCACGTCGTCCAGGTAATGTGCAGGGCAGGAGATGGTCAGGCGCTTGCCTTGCGATGAAGAGCCTTGGGCGTGAACGGCGGCGATGCGCCCCACGCCGGTAATGATTCCGGTAAACATCCGTGTATTTTCGCAGGGATTGGGCCTGCGGCCTTAGTTGGGGCTTAATCAGGCAAATTAAAAAGCGCCAAGCTCCGCAGTGCGCGCCAAGATCCGCAGGTCAGGCCCGACCATGGCGGTGGACTGGAAGGTGAGTGGCAAGGCCTGGGATAGCTCGGTGAGCGGTCCGAAATTCGCCATGTCCGCGCCTTGGCCCATGAGTTTTGGGGCCAGATAGACCAGGAATTCATCCACCAAGCCCTCGCGCACCAGCGAGCCATTGAGCTTGTGGCCGGCTTCCACATGCAGTTCATTGATCTCGCGCCGCCCCAGGTCCCGCAGCAGGGCGGCCAGATCGACCTTGGCCGAGGGCGCGCCGTTCGCGTCGCTACCGGGCAGGTAGATGACCGTGGCACCTTTGGCGGCGAGCGCTGCGGCCTTGGCGCAATCTTCCACGGCTGCATAAATAAACAGCTTGCGGCCCGCCATGAAGATGGGCGAGTTCAGCGGGGTTTGCAAACGGCTGTCGACCACCACCAGATGCGGCTGGCGCGGTGTTTCCACCAGGCGCACATCGAGGCGCGGCTTGTCACTCAGCACCGTGCCGATTCCGGTAAGGATGGCGCTGGCGCGGGCGCGCCAAGCATGGCCATCGGCGCGCGCCTCTGGCGATGTGATCCACTGGCTCTCGCCATTGGGCAGGGCGGTCTTGCCGTCCAGCGAGGCCGCAATCTTCATGCGCACCCAGGGCGTCTTGCGCAGCATGCGGCTGAAAAATCCGATATTGAGTTCGCGCGATTGCATGGCCAACAGGTCTTGCGGGTCGAGCACTTCCACCTGAATTCCGGCGGCGCGCATTCTGGCAAAGCCTTGACCGGCTACCAAGGGGTTAGGGTCGGTGTGCGCGGCATAGACCTTTGAAATACCTGCGGCAATCAGCGCGTCGCAGCAGGGCCCGGTGCGGCCAAAGTGGGAGCAGGGCTCCAGCGTGACGTAGGCGGTGGCACCTGTGACGGAATGGCCACGCTCCCTGGCGTTACGCAGGGCCATCACCTCGGCATGAGCGCCACCGGCTTGCTGGGTATGGCCTTGGCCCAGGATGCTGCCGTTGGAGCCGGTGATGACGCAGCCGACGCGGGGGTTAGGGTCAGTTAAATACAAGCCAAGCGCGGCAGTTTGAAGCGCTTGTTGAAGTAATCCCTTGAGGTCGTCATGCATGGGGACTGAATTTACCCTACCAACTGGTGCCTCCCCACACTTTTTGCCCCGACTGGGTGATGCTGAGGCTGCCATCCCTGGCCTGCGACTGTCCGGGGAGCGGCGTTGCCGTCAGCGTAAAGCTCTGGTCGGTGGGCGTGGAAAGGCCCAATGCATATTTTCCGTCCTTGCTGGTCCCGCTGGAGCCCAGGCCATTGGTGCTGGCGTTGGTACCGTTGTAGGCATTGCTCAAGCTGGCGCTGTATTGGGAAGAGTTCAGGTAAATCTTTTCCTGCAAATTGGCCAATTGCAGTAGCTCGACCTGGACCGCCGCGCGGGACCCTCGGATGACATAAATCTGATAACTGGGTATTGCCATGCTGGCCAGAATTGAAATGATTGCCACAACCACCATGAGTTCAACCAAGCTAAAGCCTGTTTTCTTGTGCCTGTCCATGTGACTTGATGCCTCTCTGGTATTGAAAATAGCTGGCCTGCGTAGCTATGCTTGTCGCGGACTATTGACCCATCAATTCGCGCCAGGAAATACGTTTGGATCGCAGGTTGATTCCGCGTTCATCACCACCCGAGAGGGTCGATCCGTTGCTGTCGGCGATTACCATGGTCTTGCTGGTGACCAAGTTTCCAGATGCCGTGTAGTCGGTAGTTGTGATACTCGTCTTGTTGCCGGCCGTGGAAGTCACGATGACGGTGTATGAGTTATCCGCATGGGTTGTTTTTATGCTGCTTATCACATGGTCGGGGTTTGTCCCAAGTGCATGGCTGGCATCCGGGTTGTGGTTCATCAAGGTCGTGTTCAACTTCATCGATGCAAGCAGCAGCGGTTGGGATTGAACACCAGTTGACATGAATTTTCCGACAGGAATCCCTTTTTCATTTGGGACGATAATTGGACTGCCGGAACTGGATCCGCTTGGTATGGTGTCACCGGAACCGTAGCTTATCCGGTCCTTGTTGTCCAGAATATGGTCCGGATAGAGGTCAAAAATGGGCGCAGAGCTGCTTCCACCCGTCAGTGCATTGAGTTCCATCAGCCAGTTCTCCCCAAATATATCGCTGCTGCTTCCGGCAATCAGGAGTGGTGCGACAGTGGGGTTGTAGCTGGTGAAATAAAAGCGTCCATTTTCTACAAAGCTGCCTTCTCCAATTATTCTTTCTCCGACTGGCAAGGCGAGCTTCCAACCCCTATTTTTGGTCCAGTCAATGGTGTTGGCAGAGGCGCGTCGCACCCTTGTGCTGGACGAGGGTGTGGAATGGAGGCGTTCCTCCAGCGTTTGAAGCACCAGGTCCGAGTCGATCACCGCCGTGCCGGAGCCATTGTCCCAGATGCCATACACGTAATACGTGGCTGGTGAATAAGTCGTCAAGTCACCGGTGGCATCCTTTGTCCATGTGCCACTTGTGTGGTTATATGTGCCATACGCACCCGATAAGGTGCTGCCCGTGCCAAAGTCGATCATGTAGCCGCCATTGGGGTGTTTGATGATACCCAGGGTGGAGGTAACGGGAAGGTGGTTGGCTGTGCTGAACAGCGACGTCACTGACCAATCGGAGGCCGACGTCGAGGAAAGGTCAAATTTCCACAGGTTGCCGTTCAGATCGGCGGCATAGACGCGATCAACAACACCCTTGCCGCTGGTATCCAGTGCCTTGGGTTCAAATATGCCATTGGCGCTACCTGCAGCTGGGATGCCTGAACCGGCCCGAATGGCGGCGATTTGTGCACCCGTGGCCGCATTGATCACGTACAGATACGCATAGCCGGCAGTGTTGTATCCATTGCCAATGATCAATGCATCGCTTGCTGCGCCACCTATATTCAATTTGATCAGCAACGGCGTGCCGTAGCTGTAACCCAGATTGGCATAGGCGCTGCTGCTTGATCTGGAACCGCCCGACTTCATGCTGTCTGGCGTTATCTCCCACAGTACTTTGGACGCCACGTCGGCGTCACTGCTGGCATTCAGCTGGCTGATGTCCAATGCATAGATTCCCGGGCCACCACCACCCAGACTACCAAACAGAACTTTTTTAGCCCCTCCGTTGATCAACCCAACATTGATTTGGCCATCCACAAAATAATCATGCTTATAGGGATTGGATGCATCCAGGGGGTTGTATGCAAGGGTTTTCAATTTGCCCTGCAACATGGAAGGGACATAGGCCCAGCGCTCGCTGCCCGTGCTGGCATCAAACGCATGCAACATCCCGTCATTGGCTCCGACAAAGACTGTGGCATAGTTATCATCACGTAGATAATAGGGCCGTGAATGGATGATATCGCCCAAGGGTGACGAACGCTGCCGCAAACCGGAACTGCCTTCATTTGAAGTATCTCCGCGCAAAAAAGCGAGCAGATGGGCTCGGCTATAGGTTTTGCCACTGATGGCGGGTGGCGTCGGAAAACTAGTGGCACTCATGCTGGTATCCCGGAAAGGGACGCCCACACCAGCATCATTCATGGTGGCTATGAATCGGCCGGTGTCCCAATTTTGAGCAGTCAAGATGTTGGCCGGCGAGGCACCGCCGGTCCAGATTTCCTGGGAACTGCCTATGCCAGCGGTGCTAGTGATCGAATAGGCATGCAAATCACCCGACCAATTCTGGCGATTATATTCAGGCCGATACACGACTACGGCGCGTCCAGTGAGATCAAAGCCAGTAAGCTCGTCTTGCGCAATATAGCCCACCGGCTGGTCGAGTGGCAGGGGTGCAGTTGTAAATCCTCCAGAATAGGCGTAAATGCTCAGTGGCATTGCAATGATGGAGGCAACCGCTAGCATTCTCGAGCGATCCGAAAGGCGAGGTGGTTTGGTCATAAAAATTCCCGGCTAACAAGGAATCGAAACCCTGAAATAGGACTGAATGAATTTCACCGATCCCCGTGCGCCGGTACCTCGCGCCGTGATGAGATAGGTATTGACAGCGTTGGGCGGTGTGCTGGGCCGTCCGCCGACACCAAGGCCGGATGCATCAGAAACTACGTTTTCCGATATCAGCTGTATCATGTAGCGCTGGCTGTCATCAGTGACCCGCCGCGAGCTTGTATCGTCCCAGCTCATGGTCGATGGCGTGAGCGCAGCATGGATGGAATACTGCTCCGGCGTTGCTGCTGAATGTGCATCAGCAGTAAATCCGATCGAAGCACAATATCCGACGCTGGCCAGCGCGGATTCTGCCGTGGCGATTCCAGATTCTGCGTTGTTGGCTGCCGTGTCTTCAAATTGCAAGTTTCCCGATATTTTTAATTGGGTATCGGAAGTGACCATGGCGCTCATGCCCATCATCATGATAAGAATCAATACAATGATGCTGGTCACCAGCGTTGAACCTCGCTGCTTAAATTTTCCATGGTTACGATGCTTGTTCTGCATTTTATACTCCAAGTCACATCAGCTATTTATTGACTTTTGTTTCTCAAGTTAACCGAGGTGCTGAACAGTTGCCGTCTATAGCCATCTGCTACGGCCATGCTGGAATTACCCATGACGTAAGTTTTTGTATCGGCGTAAGCGGGTTCTACGTTTGCGTTGCGGGCAAGCAACCAGATTTGCACCGCATTGACATCATTCCATGCGGTTGCTGATGCTGTGGATAAATAGGAATTGCCAATGATGCTTCTTGCATCCAGATACTGATTGCTAAGGTCGGAATAGTTGATGCTATATTGAATCTGCATATTTTCTATGCCGCTGGCTATCAACTCACTGGCCATTGAACCATCGGACTGCAAGGAAATGCGCGCCAGTGCTGGAATTTTTGGGTATTCGCTGTTGGATGCGGTGTAGGATCGGATGTAATAAATATGGGTAACAACAGGAAAGTTCAATACATCAATATTGGCAGTTCCAGTAATACAGGGATATTTGTTATAGGGAGCAGTATATGCTGAGCTTGGAAATGTACTGGTATCGCAGGTGCTATCAGGTGAACCACGAAATAATTCTCCATTTTTATAACTTGTGCGGTAATAAAGAGTGCCTGCTTCCAGCGAAGTGACCGGTTTGGAGCTGAGTCGCCTGACCACCAGTACATCGCCACGCAAATAGTCAGCCAGGCAGTTTTTTCCCTTGGAAAATGGATTGTAGTCATCGGCACCCCAAATTCCTTGCCAAATATTGGATATGAAGGAGCCCGCAGCAGCGCCAGGTTCAAGGCACTCGTTGCCTATGGGCGTAATGACCGTACTGAGTGGGGAGTTTAGTGGATCGGGCGGCATGTACGTAAACCCCATAAAACCAGCCTGGCGCACATCCGCCTTCATGGTGTTGAGCGCGTAGCGTCCATTATTGATTATTTCCGCCGCGTTGTTATTGGTGCTCGATGCGCTGTTGCTATGGAGATACAGTGTCAGCAAGGCAGAAATGATCAGCAATCCGATCGCCAGCGATACCATCGACTCAAGCAGGCTATAACCCCTCCTAAAGTTGGTGCGATGCTGCCATTTTATTTTCCTGAAAAAAGTGGAAGGCATGGTGATTAATAAATTGTTCGCGTGGCCTGATAACTCGCCGGCTCCATACTGCCAGCCGTGGCATTGTTGGTATGTGCTTTTCGGTCATTCCAATGGATTGCAATCGTATAAGTGCTTAAACCGTTGGCGTTGCTGCCTGCGCTCACGGTCCAGGTGCTGGCCTGCGGCAACAAAATGGGAATTTGAGAATTCCAGATACTCAGATCGTAGGCCGCGCGTTGTGCGTAGCTGCAAAGGCTTGCGGCACAATCGGCAGCCAGTGCTGCCGGATGCGAACTATCAAACTGGTAGGCGCCAGGGTTAAGCGCTTCCACTGGTTTATTGGCCTCTATTTTTTCAACCAAATCCGAGGCCAACAGCACGGCTTGCGTGCGGGCCTGGCTGCTTTGTCCGGTTTGCATGGCACGCAATTGCAGGTCGGCCGCACCCAAAAGGGCGAGGGCCGTGATGGTGAGGGTGATCAGCACTTCCAGCAGGGAAAATCCCTTTTGCCGTTGATGCAGGCTTGACCCCAGTTGCTGGATGGTTTGCATGCGGGCCATGCTAGTTGCGCGCGCATTCGCCGTCTTGCGATATCCGATGTGTGCGCATGCGCCTTTTATCAAGCTTTTTCTTGCGGGAAGTGGGAAATTGGCACGCAGCATAGGAGTATTGCAATGCGCATGAAAAAAAAGAACTGTGGAACCACCTTGGTCGAGTTGCTGGTCGTGCTGGCGATTGCAGCGATTGTGTTGTCAATGTCCGCACCCTCGTTTCATTCCTTGATCGCCAGCATGCGGCTGAAGGCGGTAAGTGAACTGATGGTGGCTCATCTGCATTTCGCCCGGAGTGAGGCCATCAAACGCAACGCGAGGGTGGTCTTGTGCAAATCCACCGACGGTAAGCAATGTGTCTCTATGGGTGGCTGGGAGCAAGGCTGGATTGTGTTTCACGATGCCAATGACAACGCGCAGGTAGACAGCCAAGAAACGATTTTGTTGCAGCAGTCGGCGCTGGCGGACACGATCCGGTTTTCCGGCAACACCAACATCGCCAGGTATGTGTCCTACACGCCCGATGGCCGCGCCAATCTGCTATCCGGTGCTTTTCAATCGGGCACATTCACCCTGTGCACACACTCGGATACCGCCACGCAGGCCATGCAAATTTTCATCAGCAAGCCAGGCTCAGTCAGAGTGGCCAAGGTCAGTCTGGACGCATGCCCATAGGCTTAGCGGTTCACCTCATCTACCAGCGTCCTGAACTCGTCAATGTCTTCAAAATTGCGGTACACGCTGGCAAAGCGCACATAGGCCACCTTGTCCAGTTTTTTGAGTTCGCGCATCACCAGTTCACCGATGCGGGTAGATTGCACCTCGCGCAAACCAAGATTGAGCAGCTTTTCTTCGATGCGCTCAATGGCACCGTCCACCTGTTCGGTGCTGACCGGGCGTTTGCGCAGGGCCAGTTTCATGGAGGCGATCAACTTGGCGCGTTCGAACTCGATGCGCCTGCCGTCTTTTTTGACGATGGTAGGAAAGTTGACGTCCGGGCGCTCATAGGTGGTGAAGCGCTTTTCGCAGGAGCCGCAACGGCGGCGCCTGCGGATGAAGTCCCCGTCCTCGGACATCCGGGTCTCGACGACCTGGGTGTCCTGGTGGCTGCAGAACGGGCACTTCATAGGACCTGAGCAGTTTTACTTGTAGACCGGGAAACGCGAGGTCAGCGCATGGACCTTGGCGCGCACCGCCTCGATATTGGCCGCGTCGCGCGGGTTGTCTAGTACATCGGCAACCAGGTTGGCGGTCAATCGTGCTTCCTCGTCCTTGAAGCCGCGCGTGGTCATGGCCGGTGTGCCGATGCGCACGCCGCTGGTGACCATGGGCTTTTCCGGGTCGTTGGGGATGGCGTTCTTGTTGATGGTCATGTGGGCGCTGCCCAGCACTGCTTCGGCTTCCTTGCCGGTAATGCCCTTGGAGCGCAGGTCCACCAGCATCACATGGCTTTGGGTGCCGCCGCTGACAATGCGCAGGCCGCGCTGGGTCAGGGTGTCGGCCACGATCTGCGCGTTGGTGATGACCTGTTGTTGGTAGACCTTGAAGCCGGGCTCCAGCGCTTCCTTGAAGGCCACAGCTTTGGCGGCAATCACATGCATCAGTGGGCCGCCTTGCAAGCCGGGGAATATCGCGCTGTTGATGGCCTTCTCAAATTCGGCCTTCATCAGGATGATGCCACCGCGCGGGCCGCGCAGGCTCTTGTGGGTGGTGGAGGTGACGACGTCTGCGTGCGGCACCGGGTTGGGGTAGACGCCTGCGGCAATCAGGCCAGCGTAATGCGCCATGTCCACCATGAAGATCGCGCCCACGTCCTTGGCCACCTTGGCAAAGCGCTCGAAGTCGATGTGCAGGCTGTAGGCGGAAGCACCGGCAATGATCAGCTTGGGTTTGGTTTCGTGGGCACGACGCTCCATGGCATCGTAGTCAATGGCTTCGTTGGCATCCAGGCCGTAGCTCACCACATTGAACCACTTGCCGCTCATATTGAGGTGCATGCCGTGGGTCAGATGACCACCTTCGGCCAGGCTCATGCCCATGATGGTGTCACCAGGCTTCAAGAAGGCCAGAAACACGGCCTCATTGGCAGAGGCACCGCAATGCGCTTGCACGTTGGCGGCCTCGGCACCAAACAACTGCTTGACGCGGTCGATGGCCAATTGCTCGGCCACGTCGACAAATTCGCAGCCACCGTAGTAGCGGCGGCCGGGGTAGCCTTCGGCATACTTGTTGGTCAGCTGACTGCCTTGAGCCGCCATGACAGCGGGTGAGGCGTAGTTTTCGCTGGCGATCAGCTCGATGTGGTGTTCCTGGCGTGCGTTTTCGGCCAGGATGGCCTTCCACAGTTCGGGATCGGTTTGTTCAACGAGGATGTTACGGTCGTACATGGCAGTCCTTAAAGACATTGGGCCTGTGAAGGGTGAGGGAACACAGGGCTGCCCAGGCGAACGGCTGATCGCAGCGACTAAATTAAATCGTGCGGCAACGCTCCCCTGTGGTGTCCCACATCAACCCCGGTATGGTCCGGGGCCTATCGCCAGTCGCGTGCGCTTGGAGTTTAACTGACAGCCTTCAGGAGTTGCTCAGGCTGGCAACGACTTCGATGGCTGGCTTCACATTTTGGGCTGCCTTGACGGGCACGGATTGCGGCACCAAGGTCGGTACCAAGCGTCCGGCTGCGACCTGTTTCAGGCGGTCGTGTTCGGCTAGAACTCTGCCGGCATAGCCACCGTCGTCTTCCATATTGCCGGCACCGACATAAAACTTGAGTCCCCCTTCCAGCGAACCGGCGCGGGCAATGCATTCCTGCAACACCTTGACGCCGACGCGTAGATTGGTCAGTGGATCAAAGGCCGCCAATTTACCGCCGAAGAATTCGTATTTTTCGCTGTGAACCTTGGTCATCACCTGCATCAGACCCTGCGCGCCCATCGTGCTTTGGGCAAAGGGGTTGAAGCCCGACTCCACGGCCATGATGGCCAGAATCAGCGTCGGGTCCAGTTTGGCTCTGGCGCCGGATTCATAAGCCTCGGCCACCAGTGCGCTCAGTGGCTCCGGCGCAATGTTGTATTTCTTGCTCAGCCAATAGGTCACGGCTGCTTGCTGTTTGGGCAAGCTCTTGGGGTCGGCAGCCGTAGCGCGCTCCACCGCGTCGGTGTTGCTTACAAAGCCGTTAATAGCGGTTTGGCGGTCCTGCAGCCAGGTGATCAATTGGGCTTCGCCTGCGTCGCGAAGTTCCGGGCGTGCTGCCAGGGTAATCGTGGCAAACATCACGGCCAAGCCCAGCAGGGCAAAACCATTGTGGGTAATTTCAAAAAATCCTTGGGCAATGTCGCTTACGAATACGCGAAGCCCACGGCTGAATTTCTCGGTCGTTGTCATAGCTCTTCCTTCTTAGGCGGGAGCCCATTCCTTTCGTTCCAGCAGAATCACTGGTGCTCAGGTGGGTACCACGTTTGAGTTGGTACGCTATCAATATCCTGCGGCGTCTTCCAGACATGTGCAGCGATTTGAATATGCCGGGTTCGGCAGCGGATGCGGGTTAATCCCTAGTCGTGTCAGGGATTCGCGGATTTTAGGGGGATGCAATATAACTAGTCAACCATATCAAATGCATTTGATATAATTTTGTTGGATTTCTGGCACAAAAATCCTGTCTCTAGGTAGCACAGGTTCGGGTAGCGGAGCTGGTGAAATTTCCCAATCATGCGCAGGATTCCCATAAAAACAGCAACTTGAAACCGTGCGTCGCTCTGTCTAGACTTTCCTCACTCGTGCACACGGGTGTTGTCGGCAGTAGCCAGTCCGTATGTTATGGATACGTGATAAAGCGGCCCCGACATAGCTTGAGGCAATCACTTGCCTCTGGTCTGCTTCAGGACGTCAATCTCTTGAGGTAGCGAAAAATGGTGGCATGGGACATTTGGTCCGCCATCGGGCCCGGATTTCCTCAGAAATGCTGGAATCCGGGCTTTCTTTTGCGCCTTAGTTGTAGTCCTGCCGCGAAAATCAATGTTTGTCCTCAATTAGCGGCGAAAATAGCAGGCTGTCTTACCCTCTTACCCCGACTCGAGCCTACTGTGACGTCATCTCATTCAGCAAAACACATCGACATCTCCCAATTGGACGCAATGACCAAGGGTGCTTTTTCTGCGCCTACAGCAGGTGAGCGGGCGGCACGGGTCCGCGACTGGCTCGCCGGAAAGCCCACATCCGACCAACTGGCCGAGGTATTCAAGGAGCTCAGTGTCAAAGACAAGGGCGCCGCCAAACTGGTGCGTGAGAAGTTGGATGAGATTCGTCGCTCCAAGGGGCAGGAAACCTTGGCCGCCGAGTGGGCCGCCAAGGCACAGGCACTGCTGGCTGTGACCAAGCTCAATATTGCCGATGCACTGGCCTGGCAACGCGACGCCGCGAAGGCCGGTGCGCCGCTGAGCAAGGAGCCGCTGGCAACCTTGAAGCAGGAACTGGCGGAGCGGGTGCGCAGCATTGAAGACCTGCAGCACCAGACACAGGTGCAGCGTGAAGCCGCCGTGCTGCTGGCGCAACGCATTGAAGTGCTCTCCACCAAGCCCTGGAAAGATGCTGAACAGGCGCTGGAAAGCCTGCACGCCGACGTGGGCCATTGGCAGGAACAGGCCACGGCCTTGGTTTCCAATCCGGGTTGGGCCAGCGTGGATCTGAAATTCCCACCGCTGCTGGACGCCTCGCGTGCCCAGTTGCTGGTGGTGTGGGAGGCCTTTCAAGCCGCCGTGGCGCAAGCACTGCTTGCCTCCAGCGATACCGGTGCCGCATTGCCACCGGTTCCGGTCTGGGCCGATGAATTGCGGATTGCGCGCGGTGTGCCAGTGGAAGCCGCGTCCCGCCCGGCCAAGCACCAGGTCGACCCCGAAGTGCGCGCCAGTGCGACTGCCGCTGTCAAAGAGGCACTGACCAAGCTGGAAGCCGAAGTCGGCGAAGGCCATGGAAAGGCCAGTGCCGGTGCCGCAGCGGCATTGCGCCAGGCCTTGAAAGAATTTGGTAAATTGATTGATTCGACCTTGGAAAATCAGGTCCATGCCGCTTTGGCTGCGGCCGGTGAGTTGGAAGGCTGGCAGCGCTGGCGTGCCGATCAGCTGCGTGAAGAGCTGGTGGTCAAGGCCGAGGGCTTGCTCAAGCGCCCGGAAGGCCAGGCCATTGGCGGACGCAAGATGCAGGAGAACCTGCGCACACTGCGCGAGCAATGGAAGCAGACCGACCAGGGCGGTGTGCCCAACCATGGCCTGTGGAAGCGTTTTGACGAGGCCTGCAATGAAGCCCACAAGGTGGTTGAGGCCTGGCTTGAAAAGGTCAAGACCGAGGCTGCCGAGCACAAGGCCCAGCGTCTGGCGCTGATTGAGGAGATCAATGCCTGGGCTGCTGACAACCGCAGCGCGCTGGACGATGACTGGAAGGGCTTTAGCCGCATCCTGCACCAGTTTGGCGACCGCTGGCGCGATGGTGGCCATGTCGGTGAAAAAATGTTTGCCGAGCTGCAGCCGCTGTGGAAGCAAGCCATTTCCAATGCCGCAGCACCCCTGGAGGCGCTGCAGGCCCAAAGTCTGCTGGCCCGTCAGGCCATGGTGGAAGAGGCCAAGCTGCTGGGTGCTGCACCCCTGCTGCGAGTGGACGCCGTGAAGGCGCTGCAACAACGCTGGCAGGCCGAGGCGCACACCGTGCCCATGGACCGGCGCCAAGAACAAAAGCTGTGGGATGCCTTCCGCAAGCCCATCGATGACGCCTTCAATCGCAAGACCGAGGAACGTGAAAAGGCCCAGACGACGCTGAACGCGCGCGACCGCTCGGTTCTGGATGCTGCCAAGGCTCTCGAGGGCGCCAATGCCTCGGGTGATGCCCAGGCCATACGCGCAGCGATGTCCGCGCTGGATGCCGCGCTTAGCGGCCAGGCCCAGGCTCAGGCCGAGGTCAAGCAAGCCGGCGTGCAAGAAGATGCTGCCAAGGCAGCCACCGCCAGCGAAGCATTGCCCGCAGAAGCTGGCGAGGCTTCCATGGAAGCGCCAACTGCGGATGTTCCTGTAGAGGAGGGCGTCACGCCCGTGGCTGCCGAGCCCGCACCGGTCCCCGTGCCTGTAGCACCCAAACCCAAGCCCGTCATTGCCATGCGCGGTGATGACCGCCCCGGCATGAAGAAGGAAGCACCGGCACTGCCGGCCCGTGGCGGCAAATGGAACGAGCGCAAGGAAGCACCACGTGGCGGGCGTGATGGCCGCGATGGCAAGCCGGACTTCGGCGGCCGTGGCGATGACCGCCCCGCGCGCAGCGCCGCCTGGCAAGAGGCTCCACGTCTGGGCGATGCTGCCTTTCGTGCACAGCGCGAGGCCTTGGAGCATGCACAATTCGTGCTCAATAAACTGGCGGCACAAGCCCATGGCGAAGCCCTGACGCACCTGCTCACGGCCTGGGAAAAGCGCGATGCCGCGCTGCTGCCTTCCGGGCAGGAACTGGGGCCACGGGTCACCGCGCCCACCCGCAGTATCTGGCAACAAGCCCTGACGGGCGCCTTGCCTGCCGCCAAGGGGGCCGATCCGGTCACCTCTCTGTTGCGGCTTGAAATGGCCGCCGAGGTTCCCACACCGGCCGAGCACCTAAGCGCCAGGCGTATGCTGCAGCTGCAGTTGTTGACGCGCCGCAACGATCCGGCACCAGCACAGACCTGGGGCCAGGATGCGGCCCAGGTTCTATCCGCTGCCTTCAATGCCCAGGACGCAAGGCGCCTGCAAAATGTGCTGAAGGTTCTGCTCAAGCGCTAGGCGCCACCCAAGCTCCTGCATGCGCGGGAGCTTGGCTTGTCAATGCGTGGCTGGTGCGCATCGCGCCTGGGGTCCATGGTGTGAAAAGGAAACAAACCTGAGGTATTTCAGGGTTCCCGCCCTATGGCAATTGCCATAGTCAATAAACCTCACTACAGTCGGGCAGGAACATCCGCTGGATTGCGGAGCCAACACAAATTAACTAATTCACCATGCAGCCAATGAGCGATCAGTCCTTTGACGCGAGCTACGCGCGATGCGTACAGCAACTGAACTGGGCCGTTCAAAGGCTGGATGGCGTGGTGAATCAGTCCCATTCGGAAAACACGGCAGAATTGATCATTCAAAGCATGACCGGTGCCTGGCGCTTCTTTCATACGCCCGAGCATATTTTTGAGGTCGGTCGCGGTGGCGACGCCATTGAGGTGCTGGCGGCTCTTTTTCATGACGCGGTCCATATCCAGGCGGACAACGGCGTCAGCGTCAACATCGGCATGCTGATTGCGCCCTTTATTCGGGAAACCGGCAAGGCATTGAAGATATTGCCGTCGGAGCAAGCGCAGTCAGACCCTGTGTTTGAAATGCTGTGCCTGATGTTCGACTTTCCACCGGGGCAAAAGCTATTGCCCACAAAAGGGCAAAACGAGTTTTTGAGTGCCCTGGTGGCTGCCAAAAGCATGGAGCGGGTGCTGGACCTGCAGAGCATCACGCAGATGTCAGCCTGCATCGAGGCCACCATTCCCTTTCGCAAGGCTTCGGCGGACGGACTGAATCCCTCGGACCTGCTGCGACAGAGAATGTGCCGAATCAATGAGCGCTTTGGTTTTGGCTGGGATGTACCGCAACTCGACGCTGCCGTGGCTCGTGCGGTACGCCTTTCCAACCGCGATGTGGAAAACTTCTCGCACCCGGCATCGGCGGAGTTTTTGAATAACACCTGGAACCTGATGCCAGAGACCAACCACGAGTTGCTGGGTTCCTATTCGTACACGGTGTCCGGCTATCGCAAGTCACTGCAGAAGATGGAAAGCTTCATGCGGGAGCTGACACCTGCGGCCGTGTTCCATCAGTACCAGCAGGATCCCCCGGACCCGGCGTTTGCGGAGCTGTTGGAGCGCACCCGGAAAAATCTGGCGATCGGTGGTTTGTATCTTGGCAGCAAGTTGCTGTCCATCGCCATCATTGAGGCCGTGTCGCTGCGCCTGGGCTCTGAAATTCCACTCGCCACCATGATGGGTGAGCTACCCCAGCGTGGCACGATCGACGCGCAGCTGGAGAACTTTTTGCCTACGGTAGCCTGTCCGTTTCAGCCGCAAGGCGCTCTGGAAGAAGAAGTGCTGGCACTGCTGGAAATTGGCCGCACCTTGGAGTCGGATTACGACGTCAAGCACTCTCCGGTGGCCAGCTTCGTGATTCGGTTCATTGGCTTTGAGCAGTCCCGACAGCTGTTGAAGCAGGCGCGCGCTTTTTTTGACCAGAAGGTCAGCGGTGAGCAGTTCCTGCAGGCCTGCAACCCGGAAATCGTAGAAGCCATTGTCAACGCAGCCCGACAGGTTTTTGAAATCCGGCGTGAAGTGATCTGCAAGCGTTTGGACTGATGGCGAAGGTGGTAAATTAGCAATAAATGAAATACCCCTCCGTGCACAAGCACCCTGTTATCGCGTCGCATCCTGCGCGAGATGCTGAGCGTCCATGAATACGCCGGTGCAAGCAACTGTGCCAAATGTGCAGCCCATAGACGGTTTGTTGGAGTGTCTGTTGATTGTGGCGCGAGCCCATGGGGAACTGCCCACGCGCCAGGCCGTAATGGCTGGTTTGCCTGCAGAGCAGGCTCGACTGACGCCGGCCCTGTTTGAGCGCGCTGCCAAGCGAACGCGCCTGAACAGCCGTCTGGTGAAGTGTCCGCTGGCCGATCTCAAGGATGGCCTGCTGCCGGCGATTGCGCTGCTGCAGGGAAATCAGGCGTGCGTCATTCTGGACTTTCAGGGCGACCGAAGCGAGGTCCGCGTGGTCTATCCGGAGCTGCCGGAGGCGCCGGTGAGCGTGTCGGTCGACGCCTTGCAGGCTCAGTATCTGGGCACCTCTATCTATGTTCGACCCGCGCACCGCTTCGATGCGCGCACGCCTTTGGTACGCAAGGGCCGCCAGGGCCACTGGTTCTGGAGCGTGATGGCCGATAGCCGTCCGCTCTATTTGGATGTGCTGTTTGCCGCCCTTCTGGCCAATCTGTTTGCCCTAGGCATGCCGCTGTTCACCATGAATGTGTATGACCGCGTCGTACCCAACCATGCCTTCGACACGCTGTGGGTGCTGGCCTTTGGCCTGTTGCTGATGCTGCTGGGTGACTTGGTGCTGCGCACCATGCGCGGGCGCTTTGTCGATCTGGCCAGCAGCCGGGTCGATGTGAAGCTATCGGCCTATATCATGGAGCGGGTGCTGGGCACCCGTATGGAGCAGCGCCCGGCGTCCGCCGGTTCTTTTGCCTCCAACCTGCGCTCCTTTGAGTCGGTGCGAGACTTCATCAGTTCGGCCACCGTGGTGGCCTTCATCGACCTGCCGTTTTCGCTGATCTTTTTGCTCGCCATTGCCTGGGTTTCCTGGATGATGCTGATTCCGCTGGTGCTGGGCTCGCTCATCATGCTGCTGTATTCCCTCTCGGTGCAGGGTCGCATGCACGAACTGGCAGAAACTACCTACCGCGCCAATGCCCAGCGCAATGCCACCCTGATCGAATGCCTGGTGGGTTTTGAGACCATCAAGGCCTTGTCGGCCGAATCGAGCATCCAGACCAAGTGGGAAAAGAGCGCAGCGCTGTTGGCAAGGGTTGGCGCGCAATTGCGCCTGCTGTCTTCCACTGCGGCGAGTGCATCGGCCTTTGTCCAACAGTTCATCAATTTGGCGATTGTGGTGATCGGCGTCTATGCCATCTCCGAGAAGGAGCTCACCATGGGCGGCCTGATTGCCTGCACCATGCTGGCCGGACGCGCCATGGCTCCGGTGGGGCAGGTAGCGGGGCTGCTGGTGCAGTTTCACACCGCCTCCACGGCGCTCAGCTCGCTGGACGAGATGATGAAGCGCGACATTGAGCGTCCCGCTGACGCCAACTACCTCAGCCGTGGCCGCCTGCAAGGCGCCATCGACTTTCGAAACGTCAGCTTCAGCTACCCCGGTCAGGCCGCACCATCCTTGCGAAACCTGAGCTTCAAGATCAAGCCGGGCGAGAAGGTGGCCATTTTGGGGCGCATAGGTTCCGGCAAGACCACGTTGGAAAAACTGATCCTGGGCCTGTACCTGCCCACCGAAGGGGCGGTGCTGGTGGACGGCATTGACCTGCGCCAGCTGGACCCGGCCGAGCTGCGCAGCCAGATCGGCTATGTACAGCAGGATGTCATGCTGTTTTACGGCACGCTGCGCGAAAACATCACCCTGGGTGCGCCACTGGCGCAGCACCAGGACATCGTCAGGGCGGCTGAAATCGGTGGCGTGCTGTCGCTGGTCAATCAGCACCCGCAGGGCTTTGACATGCTGGTGGGCGAGCGCGGTGAATCCCTGTCTGGCGGCCAGCGCCAGGGCGTGGCTATTGCCCGCGCCGTCATCAACGACCCGCCCATCCTGTTGCTCGATGAGCCGACCTCAAGTATGGATTACTCCAGCGAGGAAGACATCAAGCGCCGTATGACCGAATTCGCCCGGGACAAGACCGTGGTCTTGATCAGCCACCGCACGGCGCTGCTCGATATGGTTGAGCGCATCATCGTCATGGACGGCGGGCGCATTGTTGCTGATGGACCCAAGGAGCAGGTGGTCACCGCCTTGCGCCAGGGCCGCATTGGGAAGGCCGTCTGATGGCCTGGTTCAGCGAAAAAGCCTTTCACCGCACCGGTCGGCTGATGCAAAAGGCGGGCGCTGTGAGCCAGTCCAGCTTTGGCCCTCTGGTCAAGCGCCTTACTCCGGTGGAGGACAGCGAATACAGCGACTGGGAGGGCGAGGCCGACTGGGCCCGTCTGCAGCAAGACCCCTTGCGCGCCCGGCTGTTGATGCGCGTTGTGGGTATAACGCTGATCGTGCTGATCGTCTGGTCGGCCTTTGCCAAGGTCGACGAAGTGACGCGCGGCGAGGCCCGCGTGGTGCCCACCAGCCAGGTGCAAATCGTGCAGAGCGTGGACGGCGGCATCGTCGAGGAGCTGATGGTCAAGGAAGGCCAGGTGGTCGAGGTCGGGCAAATCCTGATGCGGGTGGACACCACACGCTTTGAGTCCAATTTGCAGGAAAGTCGGGTCAGCCAGGCTGCCTTGAAGGCCAAGCAAATGCGTTTGAACGCCCTGACCCGTGGAACGGCTTTTAATCCGCCGGCCGACCTGATCAAGGAGGCGCCCGAAGCGGTGGCCCAGGAGGCCCGTTTGTATGAGTCACGCAGGGCCGAAATCAGTGCACAGGTATCGATTTCGCAGAACCAGTTGGCCCAGCGCCAGCAGGAACTCAATGAAATGCGGGCCCGCAAGGACCAGGCAGACCGCACTCTGGAGCTGATGACCAAGGAACTCAGTGCCACTCGGCCCATGATTGCCAGCGGCGCCGTCTCCGAGGTGGAGGTGCTGCGGCTGGAGCGCGACGTAGCGCGTATCCGCGGCGACCGCGAGCAGGCGATTGCACAGATTTCGCGGGTGCAGTCGGCGATTCTGGAGGCCACGCGCAAGATCGAAGAGGTCACGCTCGCCGCGCGCAACCAAATGAGCGGTGAGTTGTCCGAGACCATGGGCAAGCTGGCCGCCATGAGCGAGAGCGGCAAGACGCTGGAAGACAAGGTCAAAAAGGCCGATATTCGCTCACCCATGCGCGGCACCATCAAGCGCCTGCTGGTCAACACGCTGGGCGCGGTGGTGCAACCCGGCAAGGAACTGGTCGAAGTGGTGCCGCTGGACGATGCCCTGATTCTGGAGGTGCAGATTGCACCCAAGGACATTGGTTTTCTGCGCCCAGAACAAAAGGCCACAGTTAAGTTCACGGCCTACGACTATTCGATTTATGGCGGACTGACGGCCGACGTTATTAATATCGGAGCCGATTCGGTGCTGGACGAAAAGGGCAATGCCTTCTACCACGTGCGGGTGCGCACCCATACACCCAGCCTGGGTCCGGGCCTGCCCATCATTCCTGGCATGGTGGCGCAGGTAGACATTTTGACCGGTAAGAAAACCGTGTTGTCCTATCTGCTTAAACCGGTGCTGCGCGCCAGGGCTAACGCCCTTACCGAACGATGACCGGTCACCACTTTTTTTTGACCAGTACCCCGCGTCAACCCAGTTCGCGATGGTTGGAGGCTTTTGCCCGGGGCCAATGTGTGCTGGCTACAGATTTAGCCACGGTGCTGCAGGGGCTTCAGGCCACACAGTGCATCGTTTGGCTGAGCAACGACGATCTGCAGTGGCGCCAGATGCTGGCCTTGGCGCGTGCGCTGCAGCCTGCGGCGCGGGTGGTGCTGTTGTCGGGAGCGCCCGAACCCGCGGAAGGTCTTGCCGCGCTCGACGCTGGCGCCATGGGCTACACCCATTCCTACGCCTTGCCCGAGTTGCTGCAGGAAGTCGCGACCGTGATTGGACATGGCGGTCTGTGGGCCGGTCCGGACCTCATCAAGCGCCTGGTTGCGGCCACGTCGGCTGCATTGGCAACACTGCCCGCGCCAATCGGCGCACCAGGCGCCACCGCGCAAACCTATGCCAAGGTCTGGGCCAGCCTGTCGCAACGCGAGACCCAGGTGGCCCAGTGTGTGGCGCTGGGAAAATCTAACCGGGAAGTGGCCGAGCAATTGTTTATCTCGGAGCGCACGGTCAAGGCCCATCTGGGCTCAATCTTTGAAAAACTGATGGTGCGTGATCGATTGCAACTGGCCCTGCTGGTGGCCAGCGTCAGCGCCGATACCCGTGCCATAGTGGACGCCACCACATGACAGAAGCCAAGCATCCCGAGCGCGGCGATCAAGAGGCCCAACCATCACAGGCATTGAGCGAGTCGGACGCTGCCATCGCGCGCGTTCTGGAAGACCTGATCGACACCTTGATTGGCCGTGGCGTGATCCAGTTTACCGATCTGCCCGAGGCGGCCCAGGGCAAGCTTCTGTGGCGGCGCAAAAACCGCGCCAAGCTCCAGGATTCACTGCAATTGCTGCCGGATGATGGTGACACAGGCCTGCTTTAAGCAGCAATGCGGTTCGCGTGAAAGCACATTTCAGTGCCAAATCGTGCGTTGCAGCATGATTCGTTGAATTCACGGTAGTATAGGCGTGCACCAGAACTTGTGCCGAGTTCGTACAAGCTTCTCCTAACCTAAAAATTCAGGCACATGTCCTTTGCATTGAAACTGTCACTCCTGCTTGCCGCAGCAGGCATTTGCTTCACTGCCTCTGGTCAAAACGCTGCAATCCAATCCAAACTTCCAGACGCGAAGCTTCCAGAGGCCATGCTGCAGGCGGTGCGCAAGGCATTGGCCAGCAACCCCGAGGTACAGGCCAAGTGGAACGCCTTTATGGCCTCGGATAGCCAGCGTGACATTGCCAAGGCGGGCTTTTTGCCGCAGCTTGACCTAACGGCCTCCGTCGGCAATGAAAGTCGAATCACGGGTGGCGTCAATCTGGGTAGTTATGGGCTGGCCTCGGCACAGCTCAGCCTTAATCAGATTTTGTTTGACGGTTATTTCACCCGCAACGAAGTCAAGCGCCTGGACGCGGCCAAGCTCACGCGCTATTACGAATTGCGGGAGGTGGCCGAGAACACCGCGCTCGAGGCCACCAGAGTCTATGCCGATGTGGTTCGCTACCGGGAACTGGTGGAGTTGGCGACACAAAACTATGTGGAGCACAAGCAGTCTGCACTTCTGGTGGAGGAGCGGGCCAGTTCAGGCGTAGGCCGTCGAGTGGATGTCGAGCAGGCCAATGGCCGCCTGGCACTGGCCGAGTCCAACCTGCTGACCGAGTTGACCAATCTGCACGATGTCAGCGCACGCTACCTGCGCGTGATTGGTGAAAAGCCACCCGAAGGCCTGCCCAGCCTGCCGGAACCGTTCCGCCTGGGCGGCTTACCGACGTCGGTTGAGCAGCTGTTGCACGAGGGCTTGCGGCACAGCCCCACGCTGTTGGCCGCAGTGGAAAACGCGCGTTCCAACCGCATGGCGGTGGACACGGCACGGGCCGCTTATTTGCCCAGGTTTGATTTGCAGGTGTATGGCACGCAGGGCACCAATAGCGGCGGCGTCATAGGCGACAGCCGCACCACGGGTGCTGCCATTGCCTTGAGCTATAACCTGTTTCGTGGCGGCGCGGACAAGGCCAAGGAGAAACAGGCCGTAGGTCTGGCGGACCAAGCCCGCGACCAGCAGGAAAAGGCCTGCCGTGATGTGCGCCAAACCTTGTCCCTGGCCTTTAGTGATGTGCGGGCCTTGAACGAGCAATTGGTTTATATCGACCTGCACAGATTGGCAACAGAGAAAACGCGGGAGGCCTATCGACAGCAGTTTTACATCGGCCAGCGCACCTTGCTTGATCTGCTGCAAACCCAGAACGAGTTTTTTGAAGCCTCGCGCTCCTATATCAACTCGCGCCATGAACAGGCCGCGGCGCAGGCCCGCACGCTGGCGGCGATGGGCAAACTGATGTCGACGCTGGGCGCCAACCGCAGCGACATTCCGGCTTTAGAAGACCTGGGGGTGCAAGCCGACGGAGTCGGGGCTGACGATCTGTGTCCGCTAGAGGAAACCGTGGTCGATACGCTGGAGAAGATCAAGGCCGAGGTGGCGCCACTCCCGCGCGCGCGGCCCTAGACCACCGCTAGTAGCGGTTGGGCCTATTGGATGCCGGGGCCGGTTGCGCCGTCAAAGCCCAAGCGGGCCAGCAGGGGCAGGTCTTCCTGGTGCTCCACACCCAGTGCCACCACGCTTATGCCAATAGCGTGGGCCACCCTGCATAGCCCCATCAGGAACTCCTGATTGCCAGGGTTGTCGGCGATGCCACGCACATAGCTGGGGTGGACCTTGATGTAGTCCAGCGCCAGCTCGGCCAGCTTGTCACTCTCGGCAAAACGCTGGCCGAAGTATTCGATACCGACGTGGCAGCCCAGTGCCTTGAGGCTGCGTGTGAGATCGCCGAAGGCATCAAACTGGCGGAATACCCCATACTCCGGCACTTCAAACCACAGCCGTTTGCAGACCTGCGGCTGGGTCTTGAGTAACTTGGCCAGTTCATTGCGGAAGTGGAAGTCGGCAATGGTTTGCGCCGACAGATTGACTGCCACATCGCCGCTGTTGCTGTGCAGGTAGTCGATCGCCATTTTGACCACACCCAGATCCAAAGGCGCAGTCAGGTTGAGCTGAGCTGCCATGGGCATGAAGTCGCCCGCCGTCATCAGTGTGCCGACATCGTCCATCTTGAGACGAATCACGCACTCGCGGTGCAGCGAGCTTTTGCCATCTGCGCCTACCACCGGGTAAAAGCTCAGGGCCAGCCGTCCACCACTCACCGCATCACTCAGCAGGGTACGCCAGGTTTCCGCCGCAATGGCGGGTTTGGCATGGGCATCATCGAGCGCCTCATAGGTGTTGCTGCCCTTGTTGGCGGCCCGGGCCAAGGCCTCGTCCACGCTGGACAGCAGGCTGCCCAGGTTCTGTGGATTTTGCACCAGGTCGAGCGCCAGAACGAAGAGCGGTTCGGCGCGCATTGCGGCCCGCTCGAGGATATCATCCAATGCGCTGTACGGGTAGCCGCTGGCTTCCAGCGCCACCCCCTGGCCGGTCACCGCCAGCCCCGGCGCGGACAGCTCGATCGCCACGCGCGCGCCTTTCTGCACCAGGGTGGGCCGCATCAGGTCGATCGACGACAGCGGCTGGCCGGCCGACACCGTCCGCTTCAGCGCCAGCCCGACGGCATCCGCCGCGCGGTGCACGACGGCGTCGCGCAGCCCGTCGGAGCGCACCCGCGCGCTCGACAGGTCGCCGGCCTGCAGCACGCTGCCGGCCGGCAAGGTGCGCGCCAGCACCGGCAGTTCCTGCATTTCCTGCACCCGCCCGGACAGCCGCGCGCGGATGGTCGGCAGGTCGGTGCAGGTGACCACCATCATGGAGGTGAACCGGCCGGAGGCGCCGTCGTAGTCGACCTGATCGATCGCCACCTCGGTGCGCCCCCCCGCCGGCACCATCGGCGCGGCGAAGCCGGGCAGTTCCACCTCGCTGCCCGCCGGCGCGCCCACCGCGGTCAGCGCCGCGCGCAGCGGCGTCAGCACCTCCTCGCGCGGCAGCAGCCGGCCGGGCCGGTCGAGCACGCTGCGCTCCGCCGCCGAGGCCGGTCGCCAGTCCACCCCGAACTGCCGGGCGATGGCGGCCAGCTGCGCCGCCTCGACCACGATGCGCTCGCCCGGCGCCGGCCCCGGCCCGAGCACGCGGTCGGCGCGCTGCCCGGCGTCGTCGAACAGGTCGGACAGCCGCACCACCGCGGAGTCGAGCGTGCTGGCGTGGCGCAGCGTGGCGGCGGCGGACGGGGAGGCGACGAGCAGGCCGGCGGCCAGCACGGGGAGGAACGGATTCATCGCGCGCCTCAGTGCATGTTGGTCAGGGTGGAAAGCATCTGGTCGGAGGTGGTGATCACCCGGCTGTTCATTTCGTAGGCGCGCTGGGCGCTGATCAGGTTGGTGATCTCGGTCACCACGTTGACGTTGCTGGTCTCGACGAAGCCCTGCATGACCGAGCCGAAGCCGGGCGAGGCCGGGTTGCCGGTGGTCGGCGAGCCGCTGGCCGCGCTCTGCAGCAGCAGGTTGTTGC
>Ga0118677_10004658_pt1 | contig 24746 bp, 15 predicted proteins | sample AliMusrvi5mmetaG_FD_86154 | JGI IMG/M metagenome (GOLD analysis project Ga0118677, IMG submission 86154)
CAGAGGGCGCGGCATCAGCAAGCGCAGAAACGAAAAAGGCAAGAGTTTCATAGTTCTTATCATTTTATTGGTATAAATATCAATAAAATATAATAAGAATAGTGAATATTATGCAATAAAATAGATAAAGATAGGATAAGAAGAGTGTGGGCGCGGGGGAGTAAGTTATGTGCCGTTAAATTTCTCAATGATATTGGTAGAGATCAAAGCATTCAAATGATCTTGTAGTCTTATTGGAAGATCTCCTCCCTTAACAAGAACACCTGCTTCCATGTTTAACTCCATGGCTGCTCCAGTGATGTTAGCACTGGTAATGAAAGCTAATTTACCATCAGCTACGGCACATTTAGCATGAACTGCACCAGATAAAGAGCCGGTTTCTGATTGTTTCCCTGAATACCATGTATATATGTTCAAAGGTGATAACTGGCTTAAGACCTTGGCTGAATTATGATCAATTCTACCACCATGTTCAGAAGTGGTTTCAATCAGGACATTTATCTTGACTTTTCTTTCTATAGCATTGCGCAGCGCTTTAATAATAGATTCAACCTTATAAGCCACAAAGCTCACTATAAAAAGATTCTGTTTTGCAGAATTGATTACCTCACATAATACTTGCTCTGTATGGCGGGCAGCAAGCAGGCCCGTAGAAGGACCTGTCCATACAAGTTGAATAGATTCTCTTTTTTTACTACGATATGCTGTAGCTGATGCACCTCGGAGCGAAAACGCAACATCTCTTGGCGTTGCTTTATTTTCTTTTCTCCAGGCTTGCCAAAGCCGATCAATCATATCCTTGTCAGTATTGGGCCCAAAACTCAATTTACGGCTATCAAACTCCTCTACCGAGACCATAGTTTCAATGATGGAGGCGATTACAGCAATTCGGTCTGGATGCAACTCTAGAGCAAATTCTGCGATGACTGCCATGAGTTTATTCATGAGTCACTCCATTCGAATCGAAGAACGCTGCTTTTTGCGATTCAAAAGTATTGACGATCAATGCTCTATCAAGGTATCGATTCCCTCGTTCGCATGATGTTTCCGCCACAAATGTACATGCATGACATGCCGAGTTATGTAAGGAACTATCCTTGCCCGGATTATGCTCTGAACAAAGTGGATCGGAAGAACAAATCGTTGCCCGATCAATGGCCTGTAAAATCAGTCTTCCGAGATTTTCGGGTTTTCCAAGCTCAACCAATCCACCCAACGTACCGTCAGAGTCCGCTGCGGCAGTATAAAGCAACACTCCCGCCATAGGAGATTCAGTGTCGCTATTAGCGTAGATTCGTTCCCTGATACTTGCAGCATTGTAACCGCATTCAAGTGCAAGCTCACGAATGAGGAGGTGTGCGAATGTATGCAGCATGACATAGCGTATACCGGGATAGCCCTGATTCGGATCAAGATTTCTTGAATTGCGCCATCCCTGATGTCCCGCCTCAAGTTTACGACTCCTTGATTGAACAGATTCTTGATGTTCCCATAGAGCAACAGCTTTTTCATCGAATCTGATAAAAATCCCTTCACCATGAACTTCGCTGGCAGTAACCCATACTGGTTTTCCTCGCGTTAGGTCGGCCATAGGCGGGCGATCGTCTGGGGCAGTTGACTCTTCAGGCGCTTCGACACGGGTAAAGCCAATGAGGGCATTCACTTCACGAAGCCTTTCCAAAAGCAACACATCAGCCAGCACTCCTCTATATTCGATTGGTGCATCTGTTTTTTTGCCCATGAAGTGTGGCCAATCGGTCGGTGGATCGTTGGCAGTGAGTACATTCCATTCAGGTGTTTTGATATCACCCTCGGTGATAATGGTACTGCTGGTTTTTCCTTCTCTCTTGTCTTGTATTGCTTTCCAAATTTCCTGGTAGTCCCATTTTTCAATACCCGGTAGACCACCCGCTTTAGTCAAGGTCTTGATAGTAAATTTGATTTCATCTGCCGATTCGGCATCCGAAAAATATTCCCATCCATCAAGGATAAATTGCCCAATCAGATCCTTCTCAAGAGGAATGGCAAGCACGGATAATGTTATTGGAAACCATCCGTTGGTCGCGCCGAGAAGAATTGTTCTGGGTTCTTCGTCACAATCCTCATAACTGTTGAGGTGGGGATGTCGGCCTCTACAGGCCGGTAAATTATCCTTTGAATCCTGACCAAAAGCATGCACCATTGATCGAGCTGCTCCGCAGGTATCACATTTTACCCAAAGATTTTCAGTTTGAAGTGAGGCTCCTCTTTCAAAAAACCGTAGCGTCCCATTGCAATCGGATGGACCGCCATGCACAAACCACCGCCATGGAAAGTCATCTAAATGACCGTTTCGACAAGCAAGCAAAAAACGGGCAGGAACGGCATCTGCGTTTCTGCCTTTTTCGCAGTTCGAATGAACGAAATGTGTTTGTTCTGGTCGAAACGGATTTGCTTTTATATCAAACAATCCTGAATCATATTCGGCAAGCAGTCCACATTTAACACATCTGAGCCAACGAGGGAACGGGCGTACAGGAACACCAACTTTCCCTTCCGCTGACAATGGGTCAGAACTTTTTTCAGTTTGAAAAGGGGACATCCGAAGCCGATTGACTTGAGGCCCAAGTACTCGACGAACTTCAGCAAGAAGACGTGCCTCTTCAATAGGCATACAACGGTCTATGTTCCAGCGATCCAGCCCCATGGTGATCACCGAAAGGTTCGGTAAATCTATCAAGGCACCAGGCCCATACGACCATATCAATTGACTGGGGCGTACCTGTCCAACGAGATAAGTGCTCATGCGACGCCTCCTTTTGTTATTGATGATTTTGTTTTTGCATGCCACAGCGGAGCATCTTCAAGTTTTGTCGCATCCATAACTAACTGCACGCCAGGCTCGACTTCTCGCAGTGACATGGGTACAGTAAATGCATCCCAAGCCAAAGCGCCAGGCTTCTTGAGAAGAGCTGCAAGGTCACCTTGCCCACGTTCGGTTTCATAACCCAATCTTCGACCTGGCTTTATGGACTCTTTTACCCATTGGTCGATCCGGTCAGCAGCCATATTGTCGGTCGTTGATTTGGAGGCTTTATCGTTCACTTTCCAAGCCCTATCAGAGAGGACACTTCTGACTTTCATGGCTTCATCTTGCCCGGAACTATCAAGCGATTGGGCCCCTGCATTAGGGGTCATCACTTCGTTTTCAAGTCTCAACAGACTCACCATAGCTCCTGTCAATCCGCGATCAAGGGCCCGAGGTGCAAAAGGTGTCACCGATTGTGCCTCAATATGCTTGTAAAATGTTGCATGGTAATGTTCGAACGTTTCGTAATGCGATAGATCGCGAGGCCGTGACCAGGTCAAGACAGTACAAACTAGTCCAGGGAAAAAACGACCAATACGGCTTGTCGCCTGTATGTATTCAGCAGTGTTCTTCGGCTGTCCATTTACCACCATCAGACCAATACGATTGATATCTACACCAACCGAAAGCATGTTGGTCGCCAAAACGATATCTATTGCTTGGGTCTCACCCTTTTCCCAAGCAGGTTTAAATTTGACCTCCAGTTGATCAAGTTTCTTTGGAATCTCCTTGTTGGAGACTCTGGAGGTAAGTTCATCAACGTTGCGAACGCGTCGTTGAGACAATCCAGGTCGATTCACATCACTCATCTGGACACGAAATGCACGTGTCTGGACATCATCCTCAGCCAAACGGCGCATACCACCAAGCTCACGCAATGAATTGAAGTAGCCGACAACAGACATGTAGGGATCTGCGACGAGTCCGAAATGCTCAAACAGCGATTGTGCAGCGGTAAGCAATGCGACATAAACTCGAATCAACACGGCAGGCCGTGAACTTCCCAAGGAACATATCCCCATGTAAAGACGACCTGGTTTATCCTTTACAGAGCGCTGCACAGAGAAGAAATTGTCTTCCACATCAAGGCCATGTGGTGGAAAAATGGCAACCTTCCGAAGAAAAACATTGTTCACTTGCTCAGCAGCCTTTCGTACCGTAGCCGTCGAAGCAATCACCTTGGGTCTTATCGACTTGCCTTCAATCGACCACGTAGAAAGTTCATCCACGACAGTCTCATACAATCCAACCATCGTCCCTAATGGGCCGCTGATGAGATGGAACTCATCCTGAATGATCAGATCCGGAGGGCGTATCGGTATGATTTTCCTAACACCGACACTCGGCAAATTACCTTTTTTATTATGGGTTCCGGTACACTCGGCTCCGGGCCAAAGCAGTCCATGCCGGGGGCACTCCTCACTGACCTTGCCGAAAAGTGTTCGGACTTGACCACGCCAAGCCATCATGGCGAATTTGTCAACAGTGGCGATCAGCATCGAGGGTGGTCGGCGATAGATCTCTTCATCGACCCCGATGACAGGCAAGCCCAAGCTATCTGTAGCCGACCGCCGGAAATCACAATCGTATTTGTCTCCGCAATAGATAATTGTCCTACCGACATCATTATTGTACCGCTTGACTTCGATATCTCTCGTCTCAACAATCTCAGCACCACACCAAGGACAAAAGGTCAATTGTGCCGGTGAACTCATTGTTGGCCGTTGCCCATCTCGAGCCGCAACAATGGCGTCATGGCTTTCGTCTGTCGTATTCGGCGTGACTCGCTGACCGACCCATAAGCCGATAGAAAAAGGTTCTTCTCCCCAAACCTCCAGTTTATCCCTGCGTAACACTTCCATGGCACAGAGCAATGCCGTTGCACGCTGGAACTGCTGGATGGTAAGAAGACGTAACGTATAACGCATGATGACGGAAAGACCACGACTACCATCAAGTCCACCCAGGTTCCCTTGCAGTCGACGAATTCCCATCGTGAAGGCAGCAACGCCAAGGTACGCTTCTGTTTTGCCGCCGCCGGTCGGAAACCAGAGGAGATCGGCGAAAGCTTCCAATGGCTGAGTTCTGTCACGATGGCTCGGATCAGCAAGTGCTGGTATTGATAGCAGCATGAATGCCAACTGAAACGGTCGCCATGATCTATTTTTTCTGACGTTCAAATCATCAAGTGTGACTTTGTCTCCACGACGTCTCGCCAAAGCGTAGATACTATGTACGCGCTGGGATGCCATTGCTTGATTGGCGAAACGAAAAGCAGTCAATGCACGCTCGTCGTTTTCCAAGACATTGATACCGTCATTCAGTCGGACAAGGATATCGTTACAAGCCTCAATGGAAACATTGGCTGCATTTTCATAACCGACCAAATCCGTTTTGATCTTTTCCTGGTTCTCAGCGATCCATACGGCATAGTCATCGGTTAGAATACGTAACCCCTTGACAAGCTCATGACACTCAAGTTCAGCAAGTCGCCCCATATCAAGCCACCCATCGTCAAGAAGTTGACGCATGGCAGGGCGGTCTTCCGATTCCATACCAGGTGTTTCGGTGACCTTTATCTCGTATTCTGGGAGAACAGTCGTCTTTACCTCCAAAGCGAGTTCAGCGTCGCGTTCAGATACCTTTGCATGAACCGATACGCCGTGTCCAACCGCAAACTCGACTCTGTCCCGATAAATCATCTCCAGAGCTTCGCGTTCATCATCAAAATTTTCATCCTTTAAAATCGGACGACGGCGAAATATTGCATGACCGTTTTCATCACGAACGGTGAGTTGCGGCTGAAAGATCCAATACCGATCCTGATTTTTCTTTTCAGCCATAGTCTGCGTGTTCACCAAAAAGAGCGTAACCAAACGATCACCGTTTTCGAGTGGTGAGCTCACCGTCCCCTGCACGATAATTTCCGGGCATTCACTATCGATCATAATAGGCTCAATAGCTCTTCGCTTCAATGAAACATTGGTTGAACCTCCGGACGGTATGCGCTTCCAGCAACGTCTGGTGTTACCCGTTTTCTCATCTATAATTTCACTTTCAGTTCGCTCGTATCGGCCCCAATTGGCAAAAAGTTGCACTCTCTCCAATGCGCCATCAACACAGAACGTGAATCCCATGGATGAAGGAACGAGCGATTGATTGACCGACGTGTCAACCTCTTTCTCCTCATCATCATCTGTCGAAGATGATGGCACCTTATCTCGCGAGATATGATCCGGATTGACAAGGGGGGTGAGATCGGAAGGAACTTCGCCATCTTGAATATCTTCTTCAGTGAACGGCGAAACAGTTGACTCTCCATTACTTCGAGACATTGGTGCCAGTTTTCCTACTAAATATCGATCACGCACACTCATACCCACGATCTCTTCATACGGCCCATCAGCAGGGCCTAAAAGATCATCAACGACAGCGTTCTGTAACAATTCCCGTACATAAGCTTGTTCATTTGCTGTTTCACCGGAAAATTTCGGAAGCGCGTTGAAGTTGAATCCACAGGCAATGGATAATGCCTTTTCGAAGCCTGCCCATTCCAATCGCAGAATCACTTCACTTGATTCATCTACCGCAATACCGAGTTCAAGGAGGGTATTGTTTGCCTCAACAGAGACGATACTGTCAAAGAAAAAGGTTGTATCGCTAATTCCTTCTCTAATTCGGTAAACGCGAGCGAATGCTACTGCTTGGAAAGAATCGCAGGTTGCAATCAGAATACCGTCGCCCTTTTCAATTCTTTGACAGGACGATGAATCTTGTTCGATGGTCACTGAGAATTGGTGAAATCGCACTTTGTCGCCGATACAAATCAACCATGAGTTTTGTTGGAGTTGTTGACTAGTCATAATGGATCTTCAGTATCAATATTATTCTGTTCGGCTTGTAAAAACACACGGACTTTATCCTGAGTATTAAACCCGTTTTTGATAAGAATGTCAACTATATCTCGGCCACAGCTTGGTTTGCCTGATTAAAAAACGGAAAATACCATGTTTTCTTTCACCATTCTCAACATCCCGCACAACGAGTCTAGGCTTCATACTTCGTTGCATTGTCGGATGAGAAAAACGCTTCCAGCTAAGTCGTTTTCAGTTTCAGTTATCCTGAAACAACCCATTGCATAAAATCTCGTTTCATTTCGTCAGCTTGGAGTCGCGTTACATTCTTCGTTGAATATTTACTAATACGAGTTTCTCTACCGGTAAACTTATTTTTCTTTACTGCTATGAAATCAAAAAGTCTGCCCACCTTAGGCTGCTCTTCAAAGCGAAACTCGTTGTTTGCGATTAGTCCGATAAATCCACCGGATGAGTCACAGGTCCAGTACCCAGGATAACTCAGTCGTTCCAATGCCCTACGCATTTGTAATGCGGATTGAAAGCGGCTTGTAGGATTAACATGGATGGCTTTGTTGATGACGCTTTTCAAATTTCGTGGGATAAACGGCAGGTAATCAGCGGATTGGACGACCTTACCCTGTTGAACCAGTTGGTAATAATCGGATTCTCCAAGGCTATTGAATTTGTCACGGATCGTACCGAGACCGTTAAGCAACCGGAAAGTTGTTAATCCAACCTGATAGATGTCGGTTTGAACACTTACCTGCCCGTTTTGTAAAACTTCTGGTGCCGCATGGAGCTTGTAAAATCCTCGATGAGGCGCAGTGCATCCAACTGGCGAATGGCACGAAATACCATAGTCAGTAAGAACCCCTTGATTACTGGTACCAATCAGAATGTTCTGCGGTTTTATATCGCTGTGGTATAGGTTCAGCTCATGGAGGTATTCCAGCCCGCGCAGGATATCGATCATAAAACGAATAACATCGGGAATGGGCATGAAATTACAGGCATTGATGCCATTCATGATAGAGCCATTAGAGTGATAGTCCATTGCAATGATGACTACATCAACGCCGTTGTGCTGTACGATATCGGCATAATGCATCTTGACCAGATTTTGATGATCTAAGTGATTCCCTATTCGCGCTTCTTGTAATCGTTCATCAATGGTGACGTTCAATGCCAGAATTTTGACCGCCACATCCCTGGAAATACTATGATCATGTGCCAGCCAAACATCTCCAAAACCGCCCCCGCCCAGCCGAGCTTGCAGTTGATACTTGTAGAGCTGGTCTCCTGAATTGAGTAAAAAAGAAGGTGGTAAAGTCAATTCCCCCTCCCTGACCAAGCCGCTGAGACCGCGTCTGCCATTTGTTCATTCCAATAGCGATTTGAAGTGCCGACGTTAGCCTGAGCGAATGTCTTGACATCAATGCGACGAGTTCCGATTGTTCTGTAAAGTTTTACATCAACAGGAAGCTGCCTCGCTCCTGCCGTCATCAAAATTATGGCATCATAATAAGCGGCTTCGCGAGATGCTGCCTTCTCACCACCTCGTCCATATTCATTGGCCTTGATGACGATCCTTTCGATATCTGGATACTGGCGCAATACTCTACTGAGCTCCTGATGGAGCCAGTGAAGTTTCTCTTCTATGCTCCGGCAATCTGCGGGAAAATCAAGTTTGTTCTCCGAGTCTGAATTAATAAGGGATATAGTTGTGCCATTGTGCTCAAGCACTGCATAGCGAACTGTTGTCGGGGATGTGCGTACTCCGAGAATCATCATTCAACACCTCCTGTTTTCACGGCACGGTATCGCATACCGCGTCGCTCCACCAAGCCATTGGCGAGTAGCTGATTAATGCTCAGTTCCCAATAGCAGGAAGGAATACCATATCCCGGAAGTATGTTATCTTTAGATAGCCAACGGTTTGAGATGGTCATAAAATGTATTATTGACGTGTTTAATCCTTCGTATTTCGCAGGACTCGCAGGATGTTAATTTTGGAAGTCAAAGAAACTATTGTTATCAGATGTGTTTCTTCTTTTTTGTATATCTTTCGAGGCCATTCTTGATGTGGCTTTTTCATGAAGCCCCTTAATAATTTCTTCTTTATATCTTTGAGCTCCTAGATCAAGAAGCCTTTTGATTATTTTTACACGCGATTTTTCCGATATATTAAATCTGACTCCTTGTTTAGTCTCGTAAAAATTATGATTCAGCAAAACATCATTCCAGCCATATATGTTTATAACATGTTTATCCATATCGACATGTAGCTCGCGTAAATTTTTAATTTCAAGACTATTTTCAGACTGATTGTGTAGGCAATTATAAAGCTCAGTCATTCCAATATTATGTTTCTGCATCACTTGAGAGCGAGTTTCGTAGTATACCTGTCCTATTGTAGACAAATTAGCAACAGATTCTGGAAACGGGAATGTATCAAAACAATCCGAAACGTTGTATCTTGGGCGATCTTCAAGTTTTGATCCTTGTGTCAAAGCCCATATTGAGTGTATCGAGGATTGCAGTAGCGCAAAATAAGAGAATTCGGCAAAAGCAAAGACATTGAGTGCGTTTGAATAAATGTAGTTAGATGGAAGAAAGGCCAAAGCGTGATATTTGCTGACAGCCGAGGCCACCAATACGCGATTGAGATTTTTTACTGTGTCATATAGATCAACAGTTGGTCCTGTGAATTTCCACCACAGTTCTTTTCGCTGTTTAGCCATATTGTTTTTAGGAATAATCTTATCTCTTTCTGGCTTCACTCTTTCTGCTAAGAATCTAAGGGCATTTGGGTACAACAGACATTCCTCAAGAGTCCAGTCCCTAAAGTAAATCACAAGTCGGCCAGGCAAAAGGTTGGGTGATTCATTAAGCTCTTTACCGTTGATATATGGGAATATAACGTCACGGTATTTTGATGAGTGTGCGATTAATTCATTCGCTTCTGCCGTGCTCAAAAAAAAGCCGTCACCAAGAGGAACCGATCCTTTAAAACACTTCTTGATATTTTCAACCAATCTTTCGGGAGAAGGACGATCTTCGTATGGTTCCAGTAATGTAGAAATCTGTAAAACTTCCTTATCATCAAGAACAAATTGACCCATCCACCCGCCACTGAAAAAAAATACGTTGGCAACCCTAACATTAGCAGCACCGGGCCATACGACATTCGATTTTGCTGCGAAGATAGTTAAGCCATGGCTTACAAAATAATCAAGGGTCGTCGCTTTTGTGTCCGCCTCTGAAATAGTGTTTGTGACAACAAACCCCATACCTCCATGTTTTTTTAGCAAATAATGTGAACGCAAAAGAAAGTACGAGCATAAGTCAGCGTTCTTTTTGGCATGCGGCCATTCCCACTTAAGGAAGTGACTGTATTGAACAGAAATTCTGATGGAAATCCTCAATGCCCATAAAAAAGGGGGATTTCCCAGTATGCAATCAAATCCTTTTTTTTGAAAAACCTCCGGAAATTCAAGTGGCCAATGGAAAGGGTTTCTAAGTGGTTTATCTTCAGGCAAATCGGTCGATAGAGCTATCCTTGCCTCACTAGAAAGTTGCTCTTTGAATTGTTCGTTACCGCCGAGATAATCACCTGCAATTTCGGCAAGAGAGTCAAGAACGTTGTCAAACGCGTAATTGTAGCCCCCGCTGCGGAATGCTTTTCCGATCAAGGAGTCAGCAATCAGTTGAACGGACTTAAGCTTTTTTTTAGCTTCCAAATCCAAACGTGCCATAGCTTCCACATCGCGAATATCCCTAATTGGAATTGAGCGTAGTTTCTTGCGAAGTTCAATCGTTTCCCTTACTGCAGCCTCAATATTCTGCCCAAAAATCCGAAGTTGATGCCGGCCGTTCTCTGGATTCATCGTCAAGTAGGTAAGCTGATCAAGACGGTGAATGCCAAGCAAACTATCGCCAGAACGAAGATTGTGATCAAGAAAACCAAAAGGCCGTCCCTTAGCCAAAGTGACGAGCCAAATGGAGAGCTTGGCCAGTTCGACAGCCAGCGGGTTAATATCTACGCCGTATAAGCAACGTTCTGCAACTAAGCGGCGGGCGATGGTCAACCGCTCATCAAGAGCAACTGGCATCGGTTCAGCGAAACCAAGGTCATCAAGAGCCTCACCGTCAATAGTGATCACCTTACCGGAAGTCTCTTCATGCAACCATGCTTCGACAAGCTTTTCACCGAGGTAGCGGCATACCTGGACAAGAAAGGCTCCAGACCCCATAGCGGGATCACAGACCTTGAGTTCGAGAATCTCTTGGGATGACTTGAGTGTCCAATCTTCACGAATTCTGCCCTCGGCAGGACCAACATACACGATTGGTTCGAGTGTGGTGGTTACAATACTCTCGGTGAGTGATTTTGGTGTGTAATGGGTGCCGGTTTCCCGACGGTCAGCCCCAAGTGTAACCATCAATGAGTTGGCGCGGTAAACAATCGGATCTTCCCAAGCATCTGCACGAATAAGGTTTGCGAATGGTCTGATTCGGTCAGCAAGTTCAGAGTCTCCTCCGCATACACCCTGCACTTTTGCAAAAAAAGACTCATCAATTGGCTTGGTCAGACCTTTCCGTATGGCCGACTCGCTCCGTTTTGTTATTTCTCCGATCAGATTTATTAAAACGTTATCACCTTCCAGCTTAGCCGACTCAAGTTTGGTCAGTGAGACATTTGGGTTTTTTGCCTTCTGCGAACCGATCAGCCCAAGGGTTACACAGGGTACACGAACAACGGTATTTTCAAGCAAACCTTCGTATACATGCCCTATCTGTTCGACATCAAGGGCTCTATAAGAGAGTAACATCGCTCCTCCTGTCTGCTCAAGTATCTGCAAGGAGTTCAAGAGCAACAATACTGTACGGTTATCGATGGGCAATGGGGCAGAAGTGGTTTCCAGCCAGCTCGTCCCTTTTGCCCGTCCCTCAAGGAACGGAAAACGATCAGGATCAAAGAGAGAACCGCCGAGCGCAGGCATCCGTAAGGTTTCATGCTCAATACCACCATAGACGGCACGAAAAACCGTCAATAATCTCGCCCATGCGTCATGTCGAATATCAAGCACTTCTGGACCGTGCCGATCAGCATCTTCCTCCAATTGCCCGCGTAAGGTCGATACGGCATAGCTTTGATCATAAACAGAATCGCCTAAAAGCAAAAGGCCTCTTTCTTCGGCACAGAGTATGAACACCAGCCGCATCATGACGGTCAACCCTGCTTCATAGAGTTCCGTTGGCTTGACCTCTTTGAGCAGTTCTCGGTTACGATCTTGGTCGGCCTTATCCAAACACTGCACAAGCACCTCAACTGCTCGACGAACTTGTTCTCCGAGAGTATCGGTAACCTCATCATGATATTTGAGTGATTCTTCCAGAAGTGCCTCCAACGTCTCTTCTGGCGGGCCGAAACAACGTCTGACTCCAAGCAGGGATTGAAATGCCTTGAGCGTGATCGGCTCCTGAAACCATAAGCGAGCATACCATGACGCGTGACTTGACGTTGAACCAACCGGCGCATTGACAAGCATCCAGCGTTCACCGTCGGTCAGTAGACCAACGCGAACACCGTGCTCACGGCAGAGCAGAGTCATCCGTTCTTGCATTGATACCGGCCAACTATCACCTTTTTTTACCGATTCAAGATCGGTGTCTGGCGGCATAACCGATATGAAAAGCCTTGGCTTATCGCTATTGGGAGCACAAACAATCCAGTCCGGATTGAACGATCCAATGTTTTCCTGCGACCTGATTGTAGGAATTTCACCAAGCCATTTGTTTGATGGCACAAGAGCTACGTCGTCATATTCAAGCATCTCAACAAGCACAAGGCGTACCCACTCCCTGTGCAGTTCAGGTAACAAAGAGTCATTTTCATCAACAGCCTCTCGCCACTCATCATACGCTGCACGGAGATTCTGGCGCCTTAGTGTTTTAACTGCTTCCAGTCCTTGAGGAAACGCTTTCTCCAGTATAGATATGGTAATAAATGGCCCGGAAATATCAATCAGTGAAAGCCATTCGGAATGTGGGGATAATTTCTTCATGACTTCCTGAACTTTTCAGCTATGGATTGTGGAACTAAAAATACGATTGCCACGGGGAAGGTTCGATCCTCAGGGTTTGCGTAATGTTTTTCTATTGACGCCTCTTCCTTCTCACGTTCATCTGGTATGCGAGATAATCGAGCCTCTAAAGCCTGGTAATCTTTCTTTACCTGAGCCATCTCCTCCGGGGAAAAACCAGGCAGAAAAAGTTGGCCATCTTCTTTATCATGATTCAGCTCCTTTCGAATGCTTGACTCAAGCTCATCCAGAACGGTCTGAATGTCCGCAATCTCGCTTTTCTTTCGCCGTTCCAATGAGCTCTCCAAAAACTTCAAACGATCACGAGAACGCGCTTCAACAGCAGCCATGACAGCTTTTTCCTGTTGTTCAAATCTCTCCTTAAGGAGACCGAACAATGCTTGACTGGGTTCGATTGGCTTACCAGTATTGATCATTGATTCAATCTTTCCAACCTGGGTTATCCGATTGAACCCGTTATATCGGAGTTCACCGCCGCAAAGTGTCAGCTCCTCATGCAGTCGATGATGGTCACTGCCGGTAATAAGAAGGCGTGACCACACCAAAACAACAGGATTGGTTATTTCACCATCAGGGATGATGCGCACCGTTATACGGTGAAGACGTTTTATATCGTCAAGCCGCCATATCTCTTCACGAAGAAGTCGAAGACATCTCTGAACAAGTGGATGATTGAGATGTGCCAACACGACATCGTCTCTATCTTTGGCTACTTCATGGTCGAAAGTGATGGGACGCCGTTTGCCTGTATGTGGATGCTCAAGCCCAATAGTCGTTTTGCCCCAAGAACCTGGCAAAATCGAAACGTCAAAGACGGTTCCGTCTGGCGCTCCATGCAAAGATATCGGCTTTAGACATGGTTTTTCAGCAAGTTCCAGTGCGACAGAAACCGCCCGTTCGATGTGGTCAGGGGAGAGATTGTAATCGGTTTTAGCTTCCATAAGCCGTTCGTGCAACCGGGCGATACGTTCCTGAAGTCGTTTTTCAGCAGTAACAAATTTTCTTGCTATTGCAGCTTTCGCCTCTACTGATGCAGTGTCCATATAATTGCGGCGACCGAGCATCGCCTCGGTGATTTGCTGCGCAATGACTGGGCCAACACTGCCGAGATCTTCACGAATGGCTTCGATTTTCAGTACAGCACGCATCAGGTACTCATGGTCACCAGCAAGATTCCCGGGTTTGGTTAAACTGGCATCTGCTGTAACTGAAAACCCTTTCCCGACCGGATGCCAAATAAAAACTTCATGCTCTTTCTGACCATGTCGGTCGATACGTCCATTTCGCTGTTCCATGACGTTCGGATTCCAGGGTATCTCAACGTGAATGAGATAGTTGCAGTGATTCTGCAGATCAATACCTTCGGAAGCCGCATCGGTAGCCAACAAAATGCGAACAGGTGAAATATCGGGGTGAGCCTGAAATGCCGCTTTGACTGGTTCACGTTCGTCCTGTTTCATTCCTCCGTGGAGATACATAAGTCGATCCCCACCAAAACCGTGGGTGCAGAGTATCTGTTGGAGCCATGCGTGGGTAGCCCGATACTCGGTAAACAAGATCACTCGCTTACCGTTCCATCGACCATTCGTTTTCAAATGAGTTTCGAGCCACTCAATAATAGCCTTAGCTTTCGAGTCAACTTGATTGCGAGCCTTATCCGCCCATGTTGTAAGACCGTCGAGCATTACCCTTTGCTCTTGAGTAAGTGGAGCAGCAAATACATTTGCAATTGCCAAGGCCTCATGCTGAGCCTGTTCGGCTTGGCCATCATCCGAATACTCTTCTTCAGTTTTCAAAATTGCTTTACGCAAAATCCGGTCATCAATTACCTCTGGCTCCTTTTTCGATCGACCTCGTTCAAGTGTTTCTCGATGCTTGGCCAGGGTGTTCGCGAAGGCCATTGGCGAAGAAAAAAGCCTTTTTTTGAGGAGAATATGAACGAAATCAGAGCCATAGGCAAAACGGGTCCCCTTAACGCTTTTCGATCGATCAGAAGTGAACTCTTTGAGCAGTTTTTGTATCTGTCGCTCCTCTTCTGTGTAGTCAACTTCAAGACATTCAAGTTTTCGCGCAGGAAAAACAGGATTCCCATCCTTATCGACGATATCACTCTTGAGCCGCCGTACCATGACCCTGTGAAGCTGCTTTTCATCCGGCAAAACCGTTCTTGCGAATCGTTGGTCATCAAGCAGTTCCAGCAGCGACGTGAACGAAGCCTGATAGCCGTTGTGAGGCGTAGCACTCAAAAAGAGATGATGGGTAAAATGAGGCGCAAGCATTCGCACCAACCGAGTTCTTAAGCTCTCAATAGCGTAGAGCACTGAAGCAGCAGGGGCGATGTTGTGTGCCTCATCGACTACAAGGATATCAAATTTGCGAGGGTAGGTGTTATGGAGCGGGAGCACATCTTTCAGTAACCGGAAGCCTTCTCCGCTCTTCATCCAATCCATAGACGCTATCAATCGGGGATATGATGTCCAGGGATTTACATGAATTCCGCGTTCACGGCGAAGACGCTTGACATACTCCGTGTCGACGATCCTGAATTCCAAGCCAAACTTTTCCTGCATTTCTCTCTGCCACTTGATGAGTAAACTGGCAGGTGCAACGACTAAAACAGTCCTCGCTCGATGGCGAACCAATAACTCCTGTATCACCAGGCCAGCTTCTATCGTCTTGCCAAGACCAACGTCGTCAGCAATCAGCAAATTGACTCGAGCCATATCCACTGCGCGAACCAAAGGGTCAAGCTGGTAATCTTCAATAGTGATTCCGCTTCGAAAAGGGGATTGCAAAAATGAACGATCCGCATTGGTTACGGCCCCCCATCGTACTGCATCAAGAAACGCATCAAGTCTTTCAGTGGTATCCCATCCTGTGATTGATGGCAGTCCGGCTTTGTCAAGAATCTGGGCGCCCGGTTCTATTTGCCAAACAACTTGAATTTCTTCCGCTATCGAATCTTCATCAAGTGAAGAAAGTGCAACTATATGGTGACCGCATGAGCCGGTAGCAGACAATGCTCCTCCCGATATATCAGTGACGACCCACTGCCGGCGACGAACTTCAACGAGTTGACCAGGTTCCGGTAACGTGCTGTTTATAGACATAATATGCGCAGGCAACTTTAATTGATATAAACAGTCGTCGAATACTTCAACTCAACGATATGTGGCAACATGTGCCTGCATACTCTCACCGATAAGCTCTCCAAGTTTGACCGGCACGGCATTACCGATCAACCGGCCTATAACTTTGATATTCACATTCCCATCCTCAGGAATGAATACGTAATCGGCAGGAAAGCTCTGGAGAATCGCTCCTTCACGCAAGGAGATGGCTCGATCTTGATCTGGGTGACCAAAACGCCCACTACCGTAGCCATAAAACTGCGTTGTCATTGTTGGCGCCTGACTATCCCAACCCATTCTGCCATAAACACTGGCATAAGTTTTTCCAGTACTACGCGCATGACAATCCGCGACCAATTCGCTTGGCCATTCACGCCAGGTACCACCAGGTCGTGAAGCTCGAATGCGGCGTAGATTGGTAGCAGATAGAGTAGGAGATCGATGTAAAAAATCGTTGTCACAAATGGAGCCCGCAGCTAAAGGGGGTAAATGTCCGATCGCATCTCTGACTGTCGTTTTTTTAGCTCCAAATATGTCGGGTGATAGTAACTTTATTGGTCCTAACCTTGAGGCTAAAAGAACTAAGCGCTTACGAAGTTGAGGAATACCATATTCCGCACAATTGACGACTGTATGAGATACTGAATACTTTTGTTTTTTTAGGTTTTCCACAAATGATTTGAAAACGGTCATCTCTTGGAGACGAGGTACGTTTTCCATGGTAACAAGGTCAGGTTCTATATCTTTAACAAGACGGGAAAACTCTTCAAGCAAATGCCATCGTTTATCAGTTATAGATGCTTTCTGGTTATAGCTTGAAAATGTTTGGCACGGGGCACATCCTGCCAATAATTTGAGACCATTTTTGGGGTAATATGAGTAAAGCTCTTCACCCTTCATGTCCATTACAGATTTTTGCAGAAAGTGGGCTTTATTGTTAGCTGTATAAGGGTAAGAACATGCAGGATCAACATCAATACCTAGCTCAACATCTATATTTGCTTTCTGCAGTCCATGAGTTAGGCCTCCCACGCCGCAAAACAAATCAACAGCATATATTTTCTTTGTCATTTCCTTATGTAAGGTTTAGCGTAAATATCGAGTATAACAAAAGTTTATCCGCTGTATTATAGCTGATCTGCTACAGCTTTTTAGTGCAAACCTATATGATCAACATTTTTTCCGGAATATGATATACATGATATTTGAAAGATCATAATAAGCTCGCAAGACGTTGAAGCTACTATCTGATTTATGAAGCTGTAATATATTCTATCAGGGGTGATAACACATTATAGTGATAAATATTTTGTAACTTAATTGTAAGCTTTTTGGGTTATCAAATCCGCGTTGTATCCTAATCACTTGTCTGGCTCTTGCCTTGCTGGTTACCGTCTTGCCAATCTCCGCAGACTCAATAAGTCAACAACCCAGCCTTTTTGCTGCTGAAGAGCAAGTCAAAGAAGGAGTGATGCCTACCGAATATTTTGAAATCCTTTTTTTACCTTACAGCTAGTCAGTTCAGCAGTTACAGCAAACAACCTTCAAAGAAATGGATGCATACCAAGTAGGGAAACTTTTCCCCCATGAAGAGTACTGTACTGGCCGGGAAATGAATGTTGCGATCCCGACAGAAGGTTTTTTCCATATCCTGATGTCACTCAAAAAGATTTCACGCAAAGAAAGAAAACTGTTTACAAGAGGAACAATCACCGCGTCACTCTTTGAACAGCGTGATATTCCTTTTCTGGTCGTTGATTTCGGAGAGAATTTCAGCATTGATATCTCGTTTGATATCTCCCAATTCGATGATGAAACCCGCAGAGTTTGGTTGGCTTCAGAAACAAATGCAATTGCAATTTTTCTTGTTGAAGCAACTACCGGTATAATCGAAGGCATGCGCCTCATTGGCGTAGGATTTGCTCCCGAGTTGCGTGCAATCTGTGCCAGGCAAAAAGGTCAGAAGGGCATTGCAGAGCGTGTTCTCCTCATTCATTCAGCGTTTACAACCAAGGATATGGTCAGGCATGCTATCGCCAAAACAGTCTTCAAACAGCACTCTTAGCCGGGCGTTTCTTACCTGCTGCATCGGTCAGCAACCTTTTGCATATATTATCCATAAGCCGAGATAACCGCGGCTGGAGACCTTCCCATGTTTGCCCTTGTCGACTGCAATAATTTTTACGCTTCATGCGAGCGCACCTTCAGGCCTGAGCTGCGCTTGCGCCCCGTTGTTGTTCTCTCGAACAATGATGGCTGCATCATTGCACGCTCGGAAGAAGCTAAAGCGCTCGGCATCAAGATGGGCACACCTGAATTCAAGTGCCGCGATCTGCTCAAGAAGCATGATGTTTCAGTCTTCTCCTCAAACTATGCCTTATACGGGGATATGTCCTCGCGGGTTATGCGGCTTCTGGGCAAACTTGCACCTGAAATTGAAGTCTATTCTATTGATGAGGCCTTTCTCGATATGTCTAGCTTTACGCGCTTTGACTTAAAGAACTACGGCCAGCACATGCGAAAGACTATTCGTCTGCATACTGGTATTCCTGTCTGCGTCGGCATCGCGCCGACAAAGACGCTGGCGAAGATTGCCAATCGCATAGCGAAAAAGAATCCGGAGTATCATGGCGTCTGTGTGCTCAAGAGCCACGAAGAAATCTTCAATGCCCTTGAACGAACAAAAGTTGAGGACATATGGGGAATCGGTCGGCAATGGAGCAAGCTGCTGCAGGCAAAGAGGATTGAGACTGCAGCTGATTTTGCTGTTGCTTCTCCTGCATGGATTCGCAAGAATCTGCATATTGTCGGTGCCAGAATTCAGGCTGAGCTGCAGGGTACATCCTGCCTGGCGATGGAGCTGGTAAGGCCTGCAAAGCAAAGCATCTGCACATCGCGTTCGTTTGGCCGCAGCGTAGGTACTCTTGCTGAGCTGCAGCAGGCAGTAGCAACATTCGCAGGCAAATGCGCGCTCAAGCTACGCACGGAAAATGCGCTTGCCTCAATGCTGACGGTTTTCATTGCTACCAGTCCGTTCGATGAATCGGGCAATCGCTACTGGGGAACCCGCACGGCAGCACTGCCGCATTCTTCGCAGGATTCCATAGCAATTCTCAGGGTAGCTGAGGCAATTCTTGCCGGAATATTTCGTGATGGTATGGTCTATAAGAAGGCAGGCGTTATTGTCAGCGGTCTTGTGCCAAAAGAGCAATGCAGCAGAACCCTTTCACTCTTTCCAGAGGAAGAACCTGCAACGAATGAGCGTGATGCAAAGCTTATGCAGGCCATGGATGCCATCAACAAGAGGTATGGCAGGGGGGCTGTGCATCTTGCTGCTGAAAACTCTGAAGCATGGAAACCAAATCAGGAGCGGCTTTCGCCATGCTACACCACGCGGTGGGATGATATTATTGAAGTGAAAAGGTGAAAGAATAGTGCTGTTGGTTGAATGGTTAGAATTCAGTTTCTTTTAATTTTCACACCCATTATGTTAACCCATTCAACTCCATTCTCGTCTTTAGTTATTGTAATTTTAGGTTCGGGCTGTGGATAAGCCAGAGATTTTATGTTGGTGATATAGCGTTCCATGGAGTGTGCGGACACGCTAAGAAACTCAATTTTAGAGTCAGTATGTCGAAAAAAAGCACTGCCTTTTTTAAAGTTCGGAATAATTGATGAGCCCTGCTCTGATAGGCAGTATTCATTGTCCATCTTTGCATCCGAGTAGCCGAATAAGCGTGGCGGTAGTGTAGGGACTCCATCTTTTACGTTATAAATATGATAGGGATTTGCAAGGTCTTGGATTGTTGTGGTATTTCCATAGCGAGGCATGCCAAAAACATAACATGCCACAGGTTCAATTAACCCAGGTTTATAACTGAATTTTTGATAACCTTTGGCACGTAAAACGTCATCGCGCCACCGTGCATTTAATATTGCAGCCATTGCTCCTCCGAGGGAGTGACCTGTTATGTAAATGGGCATTTCTTCTGGCATACCGGTTACGATTTGCATAACCTCGTCATAGATTGAATCGACTGCATCATAGAAGCCTCTATGAAAAAGGTCCTGATTTCTTGGGGGATAACAAATTTTTCTGGCGTCAAAATTTGTCCTCCAATCTTTGCGTGTTGTCAAGCGAGGAAAAACGAAAGCCCGGAACTCCATTTCAGTTCCGCGCAGTGCAACGAATATTGCCTGAGGTGTCTGGGCAACGAGAGCAACAATCATCTTTCTCTCAATGAATCTAAATGTGTAGGAATTTCCTTCAAGATTGGGACTTTGATAGACCCGCATTGCTTCGATGTACTGCTTTGCTTGAGCAATGCTTCTATATGCCATACAGGGGACTATATTAAGTCGGTTGGCGCCTCTTATTTCGTATTTTGAAAAATGATGATAAGTCGCAAGCGATATAAGAGATGATAAATATGCCTTTTTCCAATCAAACAAGGAGCTATCCCAGTTATTTTGATTAGATGTTTCCCAAAGAATGTTTGCCAGATTTTGCTCTTCATCTATCATAAGCAGCCCTTCCGGTCATAAAATTTTTTTACTTTCTCATCCCCACCATCTCCAGCGCAAACTCATACTCGTTCGCAAACGGCAGCTGCAGCTGCTCCAGATATTCCGGAAACGCCTTCGCCCAGCTCACATAGTAGTAGGCCAGCACCTGATAGCCGCTAAAGCTTTTGCCCGCAATAAGCGGCACGCTGTAGCCCTCTTTCTCCGGGCTGATGCCATCGCCGCACAGCAGGCCAATTTGCATCGCAATCGCATGAATCTCGGGATCGCTTAACTGCTTGAAGAAATGCAGCGCTTCCACCATGAACCGAGTCACTGCTGTATTGATATCTTTGCCCTCGTGCGCTTCAGTGAAGACCTGCATCTTCTTGTCTGCAAGATTCTCTTCTGGTTCTGCTGCATCACTGTCAGGCAAATCAACCTTCGCATCTGCGCACAGGCGCTCTATCAAATCGCTATGCTGCCGGAACCCTGACTCTTCTACCAGAGCAAAATAGTTCTGCAGATAGAGCTGCTTTGCAAAACTCTGCAGCAACTCGTATTCATCACCAGGCGTGTGCATCATTCGCCCTTCCTCATATTCACGATAGAACTTTTCAGCCTGCTCTTTTTCGCTCTTGGTCGGACTGTGTTCTTCTATCAGGTCCACTCCGAAACGCTTCTTGAAATGCAGAGCAGTGACAAGATTGAAGGTCTTTGATTTCGAAAGGATTCCAGGCGGTGCAATCGTCAGGATTTTCTCATCAGTTGTTGCCTGAATGCCTTCCCGTATGAGCCCAAGCAACGAAACGAACTGGTACGGCATGAGGTCAGGATAGTTCACGAACAAATAATCCTCAATAAACAGATCAATCGGCGTGTTGTAAATCTGGCCGTTCAGTCCCTCAAACAATGCAGTGTAATACTGCTTGATAACAGCATCATCGTACCCTTTTTTGCTAAGCTTCTTCGAGTCCTTGTCAAGAGCGAGCAGAAACTTTTGCTTGTTGTTATCGTAGCTGACAAAGAGCTTGTTCTTACCAGCATGCCGCGCCTGCACTGCAAAAAGTAGGTGCGTCTGATTAGCGACTGAATAAAATCCCGCCTGACGACAACTATAATTCCCGATTTCCCCGAAAGGGAATTAACACATCCAAACCCGTAACTTCAGAAAAAAACGGGAGGTTTGGATGGTAACTGTTCAACAGGTCAGGAGGTTATTCATGTTAAGCAACACCGAAAAAACAAAGGCAATCGCTGCCGCCAAGGCAGGGATGGATGAAAAAACTGCCCGAAAATATCTTAAGTCTGGTATTCTGCCTGGTCAGTCAAAGAAAGAACGGAACTGGCGCACTCGACAAAATCCGTTTGAGGCGCAATGGCCCGCAATCAAGGAGAGGTTGACACTTAACCCGGGTTTGGAAGCAAAAACTCTATTTGAGGCTCTTCAGCGAGAGCAACCGGGAACATTTTCTGACGGTCAGTTACGTTGCCTGCAGCGACAGATTAAAGTATGGCGTGCAACCGAAGGGCCGGCAAAAGAGGTATTTTTTCCTCAGGTGCACTATCCCGGCCAACTGTGCGCATCGGATTTCACGGATATGACGCACCTCAACGTCACCATCAATGGTCAGGCGTTTAAGCATTTAGTTTACCATTTTGTCCTAACCTATTCCAACTGGGAGACCGGGACCATCTGTTTTTCCGAGAGCTATGAAAGCCTGAGCGAAGGCTTGCAAAATGCGTTATGGAAGCTGGGTGGTGTTCCACATCGGCACCGTACTGATCAGCTTTCTGCTGCGGTTAACAACGCGTGTAATCCTGAAGTTTTTACACGGCGGTATCAAGAACTGCTCGACCATTACAAGTTGCAGGGTGAAAAAATCCAGGTAGCTCAGGCTCATGAAAACGGCGATATCGAGCAACGCCACTACCGGTTTAAAAAAGCAGTTGATCAGTCTCTATTTTTACGGGGTTACCGTGATTTTCCTACCCGTGAGGAGTATGAGACCTTTTTACAGAAGTTGTTTATGCAACTTAACTCCGGTCGCAAAGAGCGGTTTAAGGAAGAGCTGAAGATTTTCAAACCGCTTCCTGACCGCCGTATGAATGACTGTCGAAAAGAGAAGCTCAAGGTTGGGCCAAGCTCTACGATCCGACTCCGGCACAACACCTACTCGGTACACAGCCGTCTTATTGGAGAGTATATCGAAGCCCGTATTTACTCGCAGCAAATCGAAATCTGGTATGCCCAGCGGAAAATCGATGTCCTGCCAAGATTGAAGGGTGAACAAAAATCCAAGATACAATATCGCCATATCATTGATTGGTTAGTCCGTAAACCCGGTGCTTTTGAGCATTACCGATATCGTCATGAGCTTTTTCCGAGCACCAATTTCCGTATGGCCTATGATGCTCTTAAAGCCATCCATACCCAGCAGGTTGCCAGCAGTCAGTATCTTAAAATACTCCAACTGGCGGCAAGAGAGAGCGAAACCCGTGTAGACGCGATATTACGAGAGTTGTTAGCTGCTGAACAGCCAATACTGTTTGACAGGGTTGAGGAACAACTTTGTTCTGAGGAGGTTGCCACTGTCGTTAAGGATATCAAGATCCTGGAGGTTGACCTCTTCGCCTACGATACGCTTTTTGATTGCTTCAGCAAGGAGGTGGCCCATGGTTAAGAGACAAGATACCGCATCTCTTTTAAACGGCTACCTCAAAGAGCTTTTGCTAAGTGCCATGAGAGAACGTTATGCCGAACTGGCTGTCCAGGCTCGCCAAGAGTCGTTGAGCTACGAACAGTACCTGCTGGAACTGGCCGAACAGGAGTGCCTTAACCGGCACAACAGCCGCATAGAGCGAAACCTCAAGCTCTCGAAGATAGCCCGGAACAAAAATATGGAAACGTTCGATCTGCAACGAGTGCCGGTAAATGTCGTTCAACAGGTACGCTCTCTTGTAGAAGGCTCTTTTGTGGATCACAAAGAGAACATTCTGGCATTCGGGAACCCCGGCAGCGGCAAGACACATCTGCTCTGTGCTATCGGTCAGGAACTGATCAGAAAAGGCCGCAAGGTTTATTTTACACCCTGCAGTCTCTTGGTGCAGGAGCTACTACGAGCGAAAAAAGATCTTGAACTCTCCAGAATATTAAAAAAGCTGTCAGTCTATGACGTTCTGATCATAGATGATATCGGCTATGTTCAGCAGGACCGATCAGAAATGGAAGTGTTGTTTACGCTGTTGGCTGAACGATACGAGCGAGGCAGTATCATGATTACCAGTAATCTGCCATTCTCCAAGTGGGAGAAGATCTTTAAAGATCCGATGGTTACGGCCGCTGCTATTGACAGGCTGGTTCATCATAGTGTGATTCTGGAGCTGAACATCAGCAGTTACAGAATGGAAACAGCGAAGAACAAAAGATCTAAAAAAACAGAAAGCATTGATAATCAAAACCAAGGAGGCAACTGATGCAGGAACTGGTTTATAATCCTCAGAAAGGCAGACTGGAAAACATTACGGTCGATTATAACGGCAAGAACACAACACGGTTCTGGGATCAAACGGATATTGAAAAAGTACATACCATCACCGATGTCGAGCATGGTATACTCATTAAAGGGCAATCTTACGGATATCCAGTGTATGTCTATAATGTCTCAAGGGCCGAGATCAATAATGACGTTCAAAAAGTGCTACAGATCATGGATAATGACTTAAGAATACACGGGTAATCAAATGACCCTCAATGAGGAAAACTCACTGGAATCCAGTCGTTTTCCTTGCTTGGGGAGCACAAAAATTTGTAGTAGTTTTCGGGAATTATAGTTGTCGCTGACCGGGAAAATAATCCGTCGCTGATCATGCGTCAGCTCATGCATGATCAGATGATGCACTGCCGGGTACTGGGGGTTGTATTTGACCAGGTGAAACTCCCTGTCGTAATTTTCGGCAAACTCGATCTTGGCAGCGGTCTTTAAGGCAGCATCCTCTTCAATGACTATTTTCATTTCGCATTGCTCTTCAAGCCTGGCCGCAAATCCATTGACAATATCTCCGCCAACCTCTACATCGATAATCGCATTTGCCGCCCTCATGGCACTCTCCAGCGATTGCGTATAGAGCAAATCCTTCCGGGGATTCTTGAACAGCGCCACAACCGCCATTTCAAAAGCCAGCTTGTCATTATGCTCTGCTTCTGCAAGCTTGGTATAAGCGTAGTAGATATTCGGATAAGCGGGATTGATCTCAAAGGCCTTGTCAAGATACTCTCGAGCCGCTTCAGGTCTGCCGT